>FWPV01005229.1_pt1 | contig 14121 bp, 8 predicted proteins | sample 2228371 | NCBI WGS metagenome assembly FWPV01 (sample SAMEA103939776, study PRJEB20133) | metagenome
ATAAGGCTAGTAGAAGCAGGAGAAGTGGAACTGGCATTAAGTATTTTAGATAAAATAGATAAAGATTCTTTTAAGTTTGTTGTCTTATTACAAATGTGTGATAAGATTTTAGATAAAGGTCAAGATTATCAATTTAAAATTATTTTTGAAAAATTATTAAATTTTTTGGATTCTTTTGATGTTTCTTCTTTTAATAGAGATGAGTTTAATGGGGTATTTTCCAGTTTATCGGGCGTTGATTATATAATGCTTAAGATTATGAATTTTGCTCTTAATAATGAAAAGAATTATATCTCTTTGGAATCTGTGTTGAAAATATTTGATAAATTTTTTATAAGTAATAAAGATGTATGAGAAAAACGGATTGATGATAGATAAATTTCTTAACTCCGTCCCGAAACGCCCGGAGTCCATGGCGGGTGAGAAAATAAAAGAGGTAAATATATGGCAATAAAAAAATCAGAATTATACAGCTCTCTTTGGGCAAGTTGTGATGAGCTAAGAGGCAGCATGGACGCAAGTCAATACAAGGATTATGTATTGGTTTTGTTGTTTATGAAATATGTTTCCGACAAAAAAGACCCTCTGGTGGAACTAAAGCCCGGAACCACCTTTTACGACATGCTTCAACACAGAGGAAAAAGTGATATTGGCGACCAAATCAATAAAATCATTGGGGAGTTTGCTAAAAACAACAACCTTTCGGGAATAATAGACCAAGCCGATTTTAACGATGATGCCAAGCTGGGCACAGGAAAAGAGAAAGTTGACCGTCTAACCAATCTGCTCAATATTTTTAATCAGCCCGAACTCGATTTTTCAGGCAACCGTGCCGATGGTGATGACCTTTTAGGCGATGCCTACGAATACCTGATGCGGCACTTCGCTACCGAAAGCGGTAAGAGTAAGGGACAGTTTTACACACCTGCCGAAGTGTCACGCGTGATGGCTCAGGTAATTGGCATAAACAAATCGAAAAGCCAAAGCGAAACCATTTATGACCCAACCTGCGGTTCGGGTTCCTTGCTATTGAAAGCCGCTGATTTAGCTCCGCATGGGATTACCATTTACGGGCAAGAGAACGACAATGCCACCCGTGCCTTAGCCGTAATGAATATGTGGCTACATGGTTTTCCCGATGCTGAAATAGCTCAGGGCAATACGCTTTCATCACCACAATTTACAGACGACACCACAGGCGAACTGAAAACCTTTGACTATGCCGTAGCAAATCCACCTTTCAGCTACAAAGCATGGATGAACGGACTTGACCCCAAGAACGACATCTACAAACGCTTTGAGAGTTACGATGCAATTCCGCCAAAAAAGAATGGCGACTTTGCTTTTCTCTTGCACCTGATTAAATCCCTGAAATCAAAAGGTAAGGCGTGTATTGTTTTGCCATTAGGTGTTTTATTCCGTGGAAATGCAGAGGGAGAAATCCGCAAGCAGATTATTAAAAAGGGTTACATCAAAGGAATTATTGGTTTACCTCCGAACTTGTTTTACGGAACGGGCATTGCTGCTTGTTTGATTGTGATTGACAAGGAGGATGCCGATAAACGAAGACACATTTTTATGATTGATGCCAGCAAAGGCTTCAAAAAAGACGGGAACAAAAACCGACTACGTGAGCAGGATATTCACAAAATTGTAGATACTTTCAACAATCAAACGGAAATTCCCAAATACTCCCGCCTTGTTTCTATTGAAGAAATTGAAAAGAACGAATACAATCTCAATATTCCCCGATACATCGATAGCCAAGAAGAAGAAGACATTCAAGACATAGAAGCCCATTTATTGGGCGGTATTCCAAAGCCGGATATTGATGCTTTAGAAAACTACTGGCAGGTGTATCCTACTTTAAAAAACGATTTATTCCAACCCATAAAAGGACGCCCCGATTATTATAAGTTGAAAATTCCCAAAGACGAAATCAAAAACACCATTTTCAACCATCCTGAATTTATCGCATTTGGCAAACAAATGGAACAGGTATTTGAACAATGGAAAACAGAAACCATTGCCTACACCAAGGCATTGGACAAAGGATTAAGACCCAAACACGAAATACACATTATTTCTGAAAACCTGCTGAAACATTACGACAACAAACAACTGACCGACAAATACGCCATGTATCAGCACCTGATGGACTATTGGAGCCCTGACGGCAACGATGAAGCCATGCAGGACGACTTTTACGAAATTGCTGCCGATGGCTGGAAAGCAGGAAACGAAGTGAAACGCAAAGAAAAGAAAACCAAAAAAGGCGATAAGGAAATTGTAAAAGAAGTAGCAGGAATTGAAGGACTGGAAGGCAGATTGATACCGCCTGCTTTGATGATACAGGAATATTTTGCCAACGAACAAAAAGCCATTGAAGAACTGGAAGCCCAAGCCGAAAACTTGAACGCACAAATGCAGGAAATGATTGACGAACACGGAGGCGAAGACGGACTGCTTGCCAATGCCATTGACGATAAAGGTAAAATAAGCAAAGCCAACCTTACTAAAGCCATAAAAGAATTAGGCAGACGTAACGAAGATAACGCAGAAGAGTATGATATGCTGGCTGCCTACAAAAAACTGATGAACGAAGAAGCTGACATCCAAACCAAAATAAAAACCGCCAAAGCCGAATTGGAAAAGAAAGTAATTGCCCAATACCCCAAACTAAGCATTGATGAAATAAAAACCCTTGTGATAGAAAAGAAATGGATGGCAACCTTGGAGCAACGCATCCGCACTGAAATGGACAACATCAGTCACCGCCTTACCCAACGCATTAAAGAACTGGCAGAGCGTTACGAAACACCTTTGCCAACTATTGAGCAGGAGGTAAACGAACTAAAAACGAAAGTAGATGAACACCTTAAAAAAATGGGGTTTGTATTTAATCCTGTAAATGCTGAAATCAAGTAAATCAGTGGTGCCAGGCTATGGAAAAGAAATTTAAACAGACGGAAATTGGGCTAATACCGGAAGATTGGGAAGTGAAGAAGCTGGGGGAGGTGGCTGAAGTTGTTGGAGGAGGGACGCCAAGAACAAACCACAAAGAATATTGGGATGGTGATATTAACTGGTTTACTCCAACTGAAATTGGTGAAAAAAAATATTCGTATGAAAGTAAAAGAAAAATAACAAAAGATGGTCTATTAAAGAGTTCCGCTAGAATTTTACCAATAGGTGCTATTTTACTAACTAGTAGAGCCACAATTGGTGAAGCAAGCATACTTAAAAAAGAAAGTACAACCAATCAAGGTTTTCAATCATTAATTCCAAAAAATGTATGTAATGAATTTTTGTATTATTTGGTTTTAATTTTAAAGCCAGAAATTATTAAGCTAAGCAAAGGTAGCACTTTTCTTGAAGTAAGCCCTAGTAATCTTAAAAAAATCCTAATCCCCCTTCCCCCCACTCTCGCCGAGCAAACCGCCATTGCCACGGTACTCAGCGATACCGATGCCCTTATAGAAAAATTAGAACAACTCATTGCCAAAAAGCGAAACATCAAAACGGGGGCAATGCAGGAGTTGCTCAAACCCAAAGAGGGGTGGGAGGTAAAAACTCTTGGAGAAATTGCAACTTTTAAAAATGGTAACTCTTATGAAAGCAATATTGTTGATAATGGTGAATATAATTTAATAACCCTCAATAGCATTGACATTAATGGTAAGCTTAAAGGCGAGCATCTTAAGATAAATAAATTTGATAATTCATTAGCAAAGGGTGACCTAATAATGATTTTAAGTGATGTTGCTCATGGAAATTTTTTGGGTTTAACTGCAATTATTCCAGAAAACAATAAGTATGTTTTAAATCAAAGAGTTGGGGCAATACGAAATATAAATTACGTTACCCCATATTTTCTTAATATTTTTATTAATATAAATCAGAAATACTTCAAGTTAAATGGACAAGGTTCATCTCAACTAAATCTTGGTAAAGAAAGTATATTAAACTTTCAAGTTTTTTATCCGGGTTGGGATGAACAAAACAAAATTTGTTCAATCCTTTCCGATATGGACGCAGAGATAGAGGCATTGGAAAAACAATTGAAAAAATATAAAATGTTAAAACAGGGTATGATGCAAGTTTTATTAACAGGTAAAGTGAGGTTAATATGAGCATAATAGGTCAAAAAGAAAGAGAAACCCAAAACCGTGTCATTAAAATCTTCACGGAAGAGCTGGGCTACGAATATTTAGGCAACTGGGAAGAACGCGAAGAAAACAGCAATGTAGAAATAGAATTGCTTCGAGAATGGCTATTGCCAACTTACAGAGAAAATCTAACCAATAAAGCCATTTATGAATTTACCAAAGTGGCAGGCAAGCAAAGCTCTTCGCTCTACGATGTGAACAAAGAAGTGTACTCATTGCTTCGCTATGGCGTTACTGTGCAGCCCGATGTTGGTCAAAACAAACAGACAGTTTGGCTCATTGACTGGAAAAATCCGCTTGCCAATCATTTTGCCATTGCCGAAGAGGTTACAATCAAAGGACAACACAAAAAACGCCCCGATATTGTGCTGTATGTAAACGGTATCGCCCTGGGGGTGCTGGAACTCAAACGCAGCACGGTTTCCATTTCAGAAGGTATTCGCCAAAATTTAGACAATCAAAAACATATTTTCATCAAGCCCTTTTTTACCACCATTCAGTTTGTAATGGCCGGAAACGACATTGAAGGATTGGCGTATGGAACTATCGAGACCAAAGAGAAATATTTTTTGAAATGGAAAGAAATCAATGAGGAAACAGGCAAAGACTATCCCCATCTTTTAGATACGAATAAAACCATTCGGAAAAAAACTGCCAGCTACGAATATCCTTTGGATAAAAACATCATTGAACTGCTAAATAAAGAACGCTTTATTGAATTGATGCACGATTTTATTGTTTTTGACCGTGGCATTAAAAAACTCTGCCGCCACAATCAGTATTTTGGTGTCAAATCGGCACAGCATTTTATAAAGCAAAAAGAAGGGGGCATCATCTGGCACACGCAAGGAAGTGGCAAGAGTTTAACAATGGTGTGGCTTACCAAATGGATAAGAGAGTTTAACCCAAATGCACGGGTGCTTATCATCACCGACCGCGAAGAATTAGACGAGCAGATTGAAAAGGTTTACAAAGGAGTTGAGGAACATATTTACCGCACCAGAAGCGGCAGGGATTTATTAGAAAAACTCAATAATAATACGCCCTGGCTCATGTGTTCGCTCATCCACAAGTTTGGCGGCAAAGACAAAGGCGAAGAAGCCACCGCTGAAGATATAGAAAAATATTTGCAGGAACTTCGCAGCAGTATTCCAAGCGATTTTAAAGCCAAAGGCGATATTTATGTGTTTGTGGACGAATGTCACCGCACCCAATCGGGCAAGCTACACAAGGCAATGAAAGAATTTTTACCCGATGCCTTGTTTATAGGTTTCACCGGTACACCGTTACTAAAAAGCGACAAGCAAACAAGTCTCGAAGTTTTTGGCAGATACATTCACACATACAAATTCAATGAAGCCGTAGCTGATAAAGTAGTGCTAGATTTAAGATATGAAGCTCGCGATGTAGAACAAAAAATCAATTCGCATGAAAAAATTGATGAATGGTTTGAGCTTAAAACCAGAGGACTGACCGACTTTGCCAAAGCCGAACTAAAACAACGTTGGGGAACTATAAAAAAAGTATTCAGCAGCAAATCGCGATTGGAAAAAATCGTGATGGACATTTTGCTGGATATGGAACGCAAAGAACGACTGCAAAACGGCAGAGGCAATGCCCTGTTGGTTTCTGATAGCATTTACAATGCTTGTCGTTATTACGAGTTGTTTCAGCAAGCCGGATTTACTAAGTGTGCCATTGTAACTTCATTCGTCCCCAATGCCAATGATATTAAAGGAGAAGGTGACAATTATAGCGAAAAAATACAGCAATTTGAGATTTACCGCAAAATGCTAGCAAATTACTTCAACGAACCTGAAGAAGAAGCCATAAAAAAAGTTGAACGATTTGAAACCGAGGTAAAAAAGAAATTCATAGAAGAACCTGCACAAATGAAACTGCTGATTGTGGTCAATAAACTGCTCACAGGTTTTGATGCCCCACCTGCTACTTATTTGTACATTGATAAAAAGCTACACGATCATGGTCTGTTTCAAGCGGTTTGCCGTGTCAATAGATTAGATGAAGAGGATAAAGAATACGGCTACATCATTGATTATATGGATCTATTCAAGAGTTTGGAGAAGGCATTTAAAGATTATACATCTGAAGCCTTTAGCGGATACGAAAAAACAGATATAGAAGGACTTTTGAAGGATCGACTAAAAGCAGGCAAAGAGCGTCTGGACGAAGCATTGGAAGCCATCAAAACAATAGTAGAGCCAGTAGAACCTCCTAAAGGTACAATACAGTACATTCACTACTTCTGTGGTGATGATACGCAAAACCCTGATAAACTAAAAGACACCGAACCAAGACGGGTTGCCCTTTACAAATTAACCATTGCACTCATTCGGGCTTATGCCAACATAGCCGATGAAATGAAAGAAGCAGGTTACACCGAAAAAGAAATTGAGGAAATCAAAGCCGACATAAAGCACTTTGAAAATGTTCGTAAAGAAATTCAGTTAGCAAGTGGCGACTATATTGATTTGAAGCAATACGAGCCGGCTATGCGTCATTTGATAGATAGCTACATTGGAGCAGAAGAAAGCCGAACTCTTGCCAACTTTGACGACCTGAGTTTAGTGGAAATGCTTGTTCGGGAAGATGAAGTTCCTTATGAAAAAATGCCTCATAACTTTAGAAATAGTCCCGATGCAATGGCAGAAACCATTGAAAACAATTTGCGCAAAGTAATCATTGAAGAACGTCCGACTAACCCTATGTATTACGGGAAAATGAGTGTGCTTCTGGATGAACTCATTAAAAAAAGAAAACAAGAAACAATAGAGTATGAACAATATTTGAAAGAAATCATTGCCCTTTCAGGCAAAGTCAAAAAACCAAATACTTCAACAGATTACCCATCTACTATCGACACAGCAGCCAAACGGGCATTGTTTGATAACTTGGACAGAAACGAAGCATTGGCAAACGAATTAGACCACAAAATTCTCACAACAAAGAAAGACGGTTGGCGAGACAATATTCAGAAATCAAAAGCGGTAAGAAACGCCATAACCGAAGTTTTGAAAACTCACGGAATTGAAGATGACAATGAAGTGCATCGTATTTTTGAATTAGTAAAAAATCAAAGAGAGTATTGATATGCAACAAATCACCATTAACGATATTAAAATAGATGTAATCCGCAAAGATATAAAAAACATACATCTGGCTGTTTATCCGCCAACTGGAAGAGTGCGTATTGCAGCCCCTTTAAATATGAATGAAGATGCTATTCGCATGTTTGCAATTTCAAAACTCAGTTGGATAAAAAGAAATCAAAGAAAATTTGAAGGTCAGGAACGTCTTACTCCAAGAGAATATAAACAACACGAAAGCCACTACTTTCAAGGTAAGCGTTATTTACTTAAAATTGTTGAAACCGACAAAACCCAAAAAGTAGTTTTGAAAAACAAAAAGTATATTGAGCTACACATCAAACCCAATACTTCAACCGAAAAACGCCATGAGATTCTCACCGAATGGTATCGTAAGCAACTTAAACAGCAAATTCCACCGCTCATTGAAAAATGGGAGAAAATTCTGAATGTAAAAGTTGATGATTGGCAGGTTAAGCAAATGAAAACGTTGTGGGGTTCATGCAACATTGAAAAAAAACGCATTTGGCTCAACCTTGAATTAGCAAAGAAACCTGAACATTGTTTGGAATACATCATCGTTCACGAAATGGTGCATTTATTGGAACGACACCACAACGATAGATTTTTGCATTATATGGATACTTATTTGCCCAATTGGAGACAGTTAAAAACTGAGTTGAATAAATTACCCGTAAGTCATGCAGACTGGAATTATTAGAAATTATCGCCTACGCGCGCCTGTGTGCTCCGGCGGAAAGAGGGGGCGAGGTTAAGAAATGAAGATAAAAACCAAAGCGGCGCTCTGTCCATCACACAACAGCGGCTATACGCCATTAAAACAGCGCATAGCCGAGGGATGTTGTGCGCAATGTAGTACGAAAGAAATGCTAACGCATAAAGGGACAATACATGGAAAAGATTATTGAAATGGTCAATCGCACCAAAAATCTGGGCAATTTACCGCAGTAAATAATATCTCTTTTTATGTCAATAGTGGAGAATTCTTTGCTTTTCCTGGTCGGAGACGGCAAGACAACAACAAGTAATATGCTTTGCGGAATGGCTTAAATTACTGTTGGTAGAATATTTTAGAAAGGTGAAGATTTTAATGAAAGTATTAAAAAAGCGCAAAAGTTCATAGGAATAGTTGCTGACGGTAATTTGATGAGCGGATTTGATAATCTTTGTTTTTCTGGCGCTATTTATGGTCTTCCAAAAAAAGTCCGGGAAAAAAGAGCTGTTGAACTTCTTCTTTCCTATACCTTACGGAAGCGGATACCATCTCCTAACTCAAAAGAGTCTTTAATTTGACTTTATTTTTTAGCTATGCTATGCAGATGAGAGAAAAAATGAAACAGAAGTCAGCTTTTGGTTTTGCTTCAGAAGAGGCTGATTATTTAAGAGGTGTTTATGCTGGTAAAAATTGATGATCAGTTAACTTTGGAAAAAATTTTTCAGAAAAGCTGCAGCCGTTTTGCCAATCAGAGGGCAATCGGCTTTATTGATGAAGAGGATATCACCTATGCGGAATTGAAAAAGAGAGTCGAAGAGCTGATTAAATTTATTCAGGATCGGGGAATTGTTGCCGGAGATCGGGTGGCAATAATCGGAGAAAACAGTCCGAACTGGGTTATCGCTTATCTGGCAACCACTACTATGGGAGCAGTTGCTGTGCCGGTTCTTCCGGAATTTCATAAATCAGAGGTACATCATATTATCAGACACAGTGAAGCGAGAGCGATTTTTGTTTCTGAACGCTATTTTGATAAAGTTGAAGATCTGGATCTTTCTCTTTTCTCTTTTGTTGCCCTGCTTGATAATTTTGCTCTGATTGAAGGAGAGATGAAAAAGATTACATTAAAGCAACTGCTCAGACAGAAAGAACGGGAGCTGAGAAGAATAGGACATATCGCCCTGCGTAAAGTGGGTTTGATCAAGAATGAGGTGCGGGCAGAGGATTTAGCGGCAATCATTTATACTTCGGGAACTACCGGTCATTCAAAGGGAGTAATGCTCACGCACCGCAATATCTCCTGCAATGCTGTTGCCGGAGCGATCATTCAGCCTCTTGGTCCGGATGACCGATTGATTTCACTTCTTCCCCTGGCTCATGTTTATGAATGCACAATCGGTATGGTTTTACCGTTAATGTGTGGCTGTTCAATCTATTATCTGCGTAAACCGCCAACTGCGGCAATATTGTTACCGGCTTTGAGTAAGGTGCGCCCGACGGCATTGCTCACAGTTCCCCTGATTATTGAAAAGATTTATAAGCAGAAGATTTATTCGCATTTGCATAAAGGCTGGCTGATGAAAACTTTAATTTCTTTCAGTTTTTTAAGAAAAAAGATTCATCGCGCCGCAGGCAAAAAACTGCTGAAGACTTTCGGAGGCGAACTCAAATTTTTCGGCATTGGCGGGGCGGCACTTCTTCCGGAAGTTGAAAAATTTTTAATCGAAGCCGGCTTTCCCTATGCTATCGGATATGGGCTGACTGAATCTGCTCCGTTAATTGCCGGCTGTAATCCGGCAAACCAGAGATTTCGTTCAACGGGTCCGGTTATTCAGGGAGCAGAAGTAAGGATTGCCGATGCTGATAAAGAGACAGGTATAGGTGAAATTCAGGTGCGTGGCCTGCATGTGATGAAAGGGTATTATAAAGACGAGGAAGCTACCAAAAAAGCATTTACCTCTGATGGCTGGCTAAAAACCGGAGATCTGGGGGTTTTTGACGAGGATGGTTTCCTTTACATCAAAGGGCGGATCAAGAATATGCTTCTTGGACCTTCCGGTGAAAACATTTATCCGGAGGCCATTGAAAATCTGCTCAACGAACATCCGCTGGTACTGGAATCGCTTGTTTATGAAGATAACGGACTGATTACTGCTCGTGTTTATCTTGATTATGAGAAACTTGATGAACTCTTCGGTGCTGAAAAAACAGGTGAAGAGAAAGCCCAGGGATTGATTAAAGATCTGCTGGAAAATTTAAAAAAAGAGGTAAATACAAGATTGCCGTCATATTCACAAATTCGCCGGATAATTGAGCAGCGTGAACCATTTGAAAAGACTCCGACGCAAAAAATAAAACGCTATCTCTACACAAGCTCGATCCGACAGGAATAGAAACGGTGCTGCTTCCGGAGTTCAGGCTCGAGCGCTACTTTAGCCGGCATGAGTTTGCGGCGCGCTATTTATTATCCTGTTCTGATTGTGAGCCGCTGAAGATGCGTGCATTATTAAAAAAAGCTGATCCGCAGACTAAATCTCTTTGGAAGGAACTCGTGCTTGGTTATACCGAGACTGCCGGGCATAAATTGCTGCGCGCAGAAATTGCCAGCCTTTATCGCGGACTCAATTCGGAAAATGTTTTAACTGTTGTTCCTGAAGAAGGGATTTTTATTGCCGTTAACTGCCTGCTGGAAAAAAGCGATCATTTGATTGTTCCTTTTCCTGCTTATCAGTCACTCTATGAGCTGGCAGCTGCTGCCGGTTGTGAAGTTTCTTTCTGGAAACCTGAAGCAGCCGGAAACTGGCTTTTCCATATTGAAGATCTCTTCAGAATGATTAAAAAAAATACCAGGCTGATTGTGCTTAATTTTCCGCATAATCCTACCGGGGCAATGATAAGCAGAGAGCAATTGCTGGAAATAATCTCTTTTGCCGGAAAAAAAAGGATTGCAATTTTTAGTGACGAGATGTACCGCTTTCTTGAGTATGATAGTCAGGAGAGGTTACCTGCTGTAGCTGAAATTTATGATTACGGGGTTTCGCTGGGAGGTCTTTCCAAGAGTTTTGGGCTTGCTGGTTTAAGGTGCGGCTGGCTGATTACAAAAAACAGAAATTTTCGGGAACGGTTTGCTGGATTTAAAGATTATACAACTATCTGTCAGGTAGCTCCGGCTGAGATACTGGCAGTAATTGCTTTGCGGTCAAAAGAAGAGATAATTGGCAATAATTTAACGATTATCAGAAAGAATTTGGCGCAGCTGGAAGATTTTATGAAAAGAGAAGAGAAATATTTTCAGTGGATTAAGCCAAAAGCCGGTCCGATTGCCTTCTGTAATCTTAAAGCAGATGCTTCAGCTTCTGCTATTTCTGAAGCTTTAATGGCAGCAAAAGGAGTATTACTTCTGCCAGCTGAAGTTTATAATTTTAAAGATAGTTTTATCAGGTTTGGTTTTGGTCGCCAAAATTTTCCGGCCGGCCTGAAAGAGCTGGAAAATTTTTTAAGCAATAATTTCTTTTTCTGAAATTATCTTTTTTATTCAGATAATTTTTCGAGATGCTGATTTCTATAAATTCAGAATATGTAGCGGAAACCGAATAAAAATTTGTGGTGTTCTTTGAATGGTCTGTCAGAGGTGAAAACCGGAGCGCGCAATTCTCCAAACAGAGAACCGGTGGAACCATTATTTTTGAAAAGGTTATAGCCAATCTGACCAACGAAGTCAATTCCGCTTTTGCGTGCTTCACGTTCTTTGGTGCTGAAGCCCAGTCCTCCGGCGATAAAAGCATCTTTCAGGTGCAAATTGAGCAATCCGTGTCCCATCAGATAAGCTTTCCAGGGTTCACCTTTAACCGGCAGTCCGCCGCCGAGCGCAAAAATCAGATCAAGCTTATCTTCGCTTATATTAAAAACAATACCGGCTCTTGCCCAGAGTGTTCCGGTGTAAGTTCCGCGCAGCACTCCCATACCACCCTCCAGCATGAAATGAAGCGGGTTTACCTTTTCAACTTTTTCAGGTACTGACTGCGGAATTGCCGCCGGGGCTTCAATTACTCTGAACTCGGCTTCACAACCATTTGCTGATTCCATTCCGTACTCGTTTACAGCAACGGCTTTAACCTTATAGTTTCCGGTTTTTTCAGGAATATATTCACCGGAGCAATTTTCAGGTGTGAATTCAATCGTTTTGAGGATATTTTCCTGCTGATCACTGATTGTAACAATTGTTTTGATACTGTTTGCCGACTGGCAGGTATTGATTGTGACCGGTTTGCCGGCTTCAACTTCGCGGGGATTTAAACTCATTGCGCAGGAAGGAGGCGGAACATCTTTGATGCTTTTCAGCGAAATATTCCCGCAGATTCTGGGGACGATAAATTCGTAGAGTTTTGTCTGATAAAAAATTGTGAACAAATAGGCAGTCATTGGTTTTTTACCAGCCCAGACAACATCTTTTTTTACCTCAACTCTCTTGCCTCGTTTAAAAAGCATCCACTGCACCCTGTCTCCGGGATTTAATTCCACGGTTTGAATCTCTGCTTTCTGAATCTGCTCCAGAAAGGCATAAACAAGTTCTCCGTTGCCGGCCTGCTCAAATCCCTGTTTTACTTCACCGGCTCTTTCAACGGCAATTATTTTCAGGTCAGCCGGCTGCAGATCCCTGCTCTTATAAAAAGGGTGCTGACCAAGGCGCGTAACCTGCTCTTCGGCCTGAATAGAAAAGATTACAAATAAAAAAAGGATAATTAAACCAATTTTTTTCATTTATTTTCCTCCAAATTAGCAATCTTACATATATTTTTATAATTAAACCTGATTAAAGAAAAAGTCAAGTATTTTATTCTTTAAAAAAAATTCAACGATGCCAGGTTTGCCCCCAGTTAATTGTCTGACTGAGCAACCTTGCTCCCTCTTTGTAAATTACGACATCAAGAGTGGCAGAAGTATAAGGATTGGCACCTACATATTTCAGCTCAACAACGATGTTATCGTTGAAATATTTTTGTCCTTTGGGTACGCCGTTGGGACTTCTTCCCGCCGGTTTATAGCCGAATGCCGAACTCGGTGTTTGACTGTTGGGAACATAAGCCCCGATATAGCAGGCCGGAGAATAATCAGGATCGATAAAATACTGAACCTGAAATTTAACCAGGTTTGGCTCGGTATAAATCCGCTTAATCCCCTGAATATCAAATCTTTTCCAGTTTTTGGCAAAATTGAAAATTCTGCTGCACAGGTTGCCGGAGCTGTCATAAATTACTACTTCGATTGTGTTCGTTGCCCTCGGTTCTAATCCTGTCCAGTTCATCTCAAAATAAATAGTTGCAGAAAAATTCTGTTCACCTTTTGGAACTCCTGATGGGCTTCTTCCGGCCGGATTAAGAGCAAAACTCGCCATGCTGGCCTGGTTGGGAATATAGGCGCCGATGTAACATGCCTGGGTGACGGCAGGTGAAATATAATATTTTACCTGAAAGCGAACCCGGCAGGGAGTTTGCTCTGCCACTCTTATTGCGTCAATCCTGAAATTCTGGGCAAACAGGGCTCCCGAGAAAAAAAGAGCCAGGCCAAAAAAGCCAGAAACTATTTTCATTTTTTCCTCCTTTTTATTAAAGATTAATAGCAGTTGTTAGCATTTTATCTCAAAAAAAGGCTTTTTTTTATAAGCATTTAATCTGACCTGGTGAATATTTCTGCCGGAAATGTTAGAATTGAAAATATTAATTCCGGAGTCAGAATGAAAATTTTATTTTTAATCTCTTTTTTATTTATAACGGGCTTGTCAATCTTCCCTCAGGAAAGCCAGCTGCAAAAACCGGATTCTCTGTGGAAGCTGCGCTCAACGGTCTCTTTTATCAGTACAGGAGGCAACAGCCGGACCAAAACTTTTGCCGGAAAAATAGAATCAAACTATGAAAGAAACAGAAACAAGATTTATTTAAAGATGGAATATATTTTCGGAAAGAGCAGCGGTGTTGAGGCTGCAAATAAATTTCTGCTTGACGCCAAAATTGACCATTTTTTCAGAAAAAAAGTCTCTTCTATGATGCAGATAGGTTATAATCGTGATAAGTTTTCCGGGTATTTCTATCGTTTTAATTTCGGACCTGCC
>FWPV01011445.1_pt1 | contig 14115 bp, 28 predicted proteins | sample 2228371 | NCBI WGS metagenome assembly FWPV01 (sample SAMEA103939776, study PRJEB20133) | metagenome
GGTGGCGCTGGAGAAGGGGTCGAAGTTTGCCATCCGCGAGGGGGGCCTGACGGTGGGCGCGGGCGTGATCACCGAGATTCTCGAGTAGGATGAGTCATGGCCAAGCAGAAGATCCGCATCCGGCTCAAGGCGTACGATCATCGCGTGCTCGATCAGTCGGCGAAGCGCATCGTCGAGACGGCGGAGCGCACCGGGGCCAAGGTCATCGGCCCGGTGCCGCTGCCGACGCGGGTGGAGCGCTTCACCGTGCGCCGCTCGACCTTCATCGACAAGGACTCGCACGAGCACTTCGAGATCCGCACGCACAAGCGCCTGATCGACGTGCTGGAGCCCGATTCGAAGACCATCGACACCCTGATGCGGCTCAATCTGCCGGCCGGCGTCGATATCGAGATCAAGATCTAGGGCGGGCGCGGCCCGCCGCAGGGGCGGGGCAAGAGCCCGGCGGAAGGTGGAGCTGCCTCTCCGCCCGCCGTCGAGCTGACTGCTCCGCAGCGGGGATGATGCAGCCGAGCCCAGGCTGACAGTCCCGGCAGGTGAGTGTGAGGAGACAACGGATGAAAGGGCTGATTGGCAAGAAAGTCGGCATGACCCAGATCTTCGACGAGGCCGGCTCTGCAGTTCCGGTGACCTTGATCGAAGCTGGGCCGTGCTATGTCACCCAAGTGCGCGAGCCGGCGCGCGACGGCTACGCCGCCGTTCAGCTCGGCTTCGGCGAGGTCAACCCCAGCCGGCTGACGGGGGGCGAACTGGGGCACCTCAAGCGCAGGGAGCTGCCGCCCCTGCGCGTCCTGCGCGAGTTCCGCCTCCGGTCCGAGCGCCCGCTGCAGGAGGGCGACCGCCTGACGGTGGAGGTGTTCCAGGTCGGGGATCGGGTGGATGTGATCGGGACGTCGAAGGGCAAGGGCTTCGCCGGCGGCGTGAAGCGCTATCACTTCCGCGGCGGGCCGAAGACCCACGGCCAGTCCGACCGCCACCGCGCACCGGGCTCACGCAGTTCGACCTCGACCCCCGGCCGCGTCTACAAGGGCTCGCGCGGCGCCGGGCACATGGGGGCGGCTCGCGTCACCGCGCAGAACCTGCGGGTGGTGCTCGTCGATGCCGGCCGCAACCTGCTCGGCGTGCGCGGCAGCGTGCCGGGCCCGCGCGGCGCGCTGGTCATGGTGAAGGAAGCGCGCAAGCAGTAGCGGGCGCCAGGTCACGGGAGCAACGATGCGATGAAAGTCGACGTGGTGAACATCCAAGGCCAGAAGGTGACGACGGTCGAGCTGCCAGCCGAGATCTTCGAGGCGCCCATTCGGAAGGAGCTGATGCACCAGGCCCTCGTCCGCCAGATGGCCAACGCGCGCCTGGGTACGCACAAGACCAAGGGGCGCAGCGAGGTCTCGGGCGGCGGGCGCAAGCCGTGGCGGCAGAAGGGCACCGGCCGGGCACGGCAGGGCTCCATCCGCGCGCCGCAGTGGGTGGGCGGCGGCAAGGTGCACACACCCAAGCCGCGCGACTACCGGCTGGACATGCCTCGCAAGATGCGGCAGGCCGCCCTGCGCTCCGCCCTCTCCGTCAAGGCCGCCGAATCGGCCATCGTCGTGCTGGATGAGCTGAAGGTCAGCCAGCCCAAGACCAAGCCGATGGCGGCCATCCTGCAGCGCCTGGTTGGGCAGAGGAGCGCCCTGATCATCGTGCCCGAGCGAGACGAGAACCTGGAGAAGTCGGTGCGCAACCTGCCCGACGCCAAGACCCTTCACGCCGCCTACCTCAACATCCGCGACCTGCTCGGCTTCGACCGGCTGGTGCTGCCGCTGCGTTCGCTCGAGGCGATCCGCGCCCATCTGGGAAAGGCGGGAGGCTGAGATGACCACGGTCTACGACGTCCTCCGCCGTCCGATCGTCACGGAGAAGTCCAGCTTCCAGAGCGGGAAGCTGCGCCAGTACGTCTTCGAGGTGGCGCCGAAGGCGACGAAGGCCCAGATCAAGGAAGCGGTCGAGACGCTGTTCAAGGTCACGGTGACGCGCGTCAACGTGATGAACGTGGCGCCGCGGCGCACGCGCAGGGCCCGCAGCCGCAGGCTGCTGACGCGCCGGCCGCTGATGAAGAAGGCCATCGTCACCCTGGCCGAGGGCCAGACCATCGAAGTGTTTGAAGGGGTGAAGTGATGGGCGTCAAGACCTACAAGCCGACCTCCCCCGGCCGGCGCGGCATGAGCGCCGCCACCTTCGAGGAGGTCACCAAGACCAAGCCCGAGCGGTCGCTGCTCCTGCCGCCGCGCGCCCGCGGCGGGCGCAACGCACAGGGCCGGGTGACGGTTCGCCACCGGGGCGGCGGCAGCAAGCGCTACATCCGCATCGTCGATTTCAAGCGCGACAAGCGGGGGATTCCGGCGCGGGTGGCGGCCATCGAGTACGACCCGAATCGCTCGGCCCGCCTGGCGCTGCTGCACTACGCCGACGGCGAGAAGCGCTACATCGTCGCGCCCCTCGGCCTGCGGGTGGGCGACAGCGTGCTTGCCGGCCCGGAGGCGGAGATCCGCCCGGGCAACAGCCTGCCCCTGGCGAACATCCCGCTGGGCACGACGATCCACAACATCGAGCTGCGCGAGGGCCGCGGCGGTCAGCTCGTCCGCTCGGCGGGGACCTCGGCGCAGCTGCTGGGCAAGGAGGGCGCCTACGCCGCGGTGCGCCTGCCGTCCGGTGAGGTGCGGCGCATCCGCCAGACGTGCTACGCCACCATTGGTGAGGTGGGAAACCCGGACCACAGCAACATCAAGCTCGGCAAGGCCGGCCGCAAGCGCCACATGGGCATCCGGCCAACGGTGCGCGGCACGGCCATGTCGCCGCGCGATCACCCGCACGGCGGGGGTGAGGGGCGGCAGCCGGCCGGCATGCCGGGCCCCAAGAGCCCGTGGGGGAAGCCGACGCGCGGCTACAAGACGCGGCGCAACAAGACCACCGAGGCCTACATCATCCGCCACCGCGCCAAGCGTCGGCGCCGCTGAGGGAAAGGTTGACAAGCCATGTCGCGATCGCTGAAGAAAGGCCCGTACGTCGATCCGAAGCTCCTCAAGAAGGTGGAGGAGATGAACCAGCGCGGTGAGAAGAAGGTCATCCGGACGTGGAGCCGGGCGAGCACCATCTTCCCGCAGATGGTCGGCCACACCATCGCCGTGCATGACGGTCGGCGGCACATCCCGATCTACATCACCGAGAACATGGTCGGCCATAAGCTGGGCGAATTCGCTCCGACGCGCACCTTCCGGGGTCACGCCGCCAAGGAGAGGACGACGCGCGTGACGCCGACCGGGCCGGCCGCGCCGGCAGCGAGGTAGTGCAGCATGGACCAGGGTCACGACGTCCGGGCCTGTGCCCGCTATGTGCCGATGGCGCCTCAGAAGGTCCGCCTGGTGGTGGACTTAATTCGCGGCCGCAAGGCCGACGAGGCCCTCGACCTGTTGCGCTTCACGCCGAACGCGGCGGCGCGGCCGGTGTCGAAGGTGCTGCGCTCGGCCATCGCCAATGCCGAGGAGAACTTCGGGCTGAACCGCGCCGACCTGGTCGTGGATCGCGTCTTCGCCGACGAGGCTCCCACGCGCCGCTGGCGGCGCTTCGGGGCGCGCGGCCGCTTCAAGCCCTTGGCGCGGCGTGCCTCGCACATCACGGTTATCTTGCGGGAGCGGAAGGCCTCGGCCTAGGCCGGCGGCCCGAGAGGAGCCATCATGGGACGCAAGGTTCATCCGATCGGATACCGATTGAAGTTCAACAAGAGCTGGGAGTCGCGCTGGTTTGCGCCGCCGTCGCTCTACCCCAAGTACCTGCACCAGGACCGGGAGATCCGCGACCTGGTGTTCAAGATCGCTCCGCGTTCGGGCATCTCCAGGGTGGAGATCGAGCGCGATGCCAGCACGGTGCACGTCACGGTCCACACGGCCAAGCCGGGGATCGTCATCGGGCGCAAGGGGGCCAACGTCAAGGAACTGCGCAAGCAGATCCAGGCGCTCACCGGCAGCACCGTCAAGCTGGACATCGCCGAGATCAAGGATCCCGATCTGGATGCCCGCCTGGTCGCCGAGAACATCGCCTCGCAGCTGGAGCGCCGCATCGGGCACCGGCGGGCGATGCAGCGCGCCGTGCAGCAAGCGATGCGCCAGGGCGCCAAGGGCATCAAGGTCATGTGCTCCGGCCGCTTGGCCGGCGTCGAGATGGCGCGGCGGGAGTGGATGCGGGAAGGGCGCGTGCCGGCGCAGACCCTGCGCGCCGACATCGATTTCGCCAAAGCCGAGGCCCTGACGACCTACGGCCGCATCGGGGTGAAGGTGTGGATCTACCGCGGCGAGGCGGCGGAAGAGATGGTGGAACAGCCGCAGGTGACGGACGTCTACGTCAGTGAGTAGGCGGCCGCGGGCGGAGCGTGAGGTGCGACGATGTTGATGCCCAAGCGAGTCATGCGCGGACGCATGAAGCAGCAGCGGGGGCGGATGAAGGGCAAGGAGAGCCGCGGCACGGAGGTCTCCTTCGGCGAATTCGGCCTGCAGGCGCTGGAGCCAGGTTGGGTGACGGCGCGCCAGATCGAGGCCGCGCGCCGGGCCCTGGTGCGCTACATGCGCCGCCGCGGTAAGGTGTGGATCCGCATCTTCCCCGACAAGCCGGTGACGAAGAAACCGGCCGAGACCCGCATGGGGAAGGGCAAGGGTTCGGTGGACCACTGGGTGGCGGTCGTTCGCCCGGGCCGCATCCTGTTCGAGATCGCGGGGCTGCCCGAGGACTCGGCGCGGGAGGCGATGCGCCTGGCCGCGCACAAGCTGGCCATCAAGACCAAGTTCACCGGGCGCATCGAGTTGGCAGGAGGCGAGGGAGGATGAAACCGTCGGAGATTCGGGCGCTGTCGCTGGCGGAGATCGCCAACCGGCTGGACGACGCCCGGGAAGCCTATTTCAAGCTCCGCTTCCAGGCCGCCTCCGGTCAGCTGACGGACACGGCCGCGCTGCGGCGCGCCCGGCGGGAGATCGCCCGCTTGGCCACCATCCTGAAGGAAAAGGAGCGCGCCGCGGGCGAGGGGAGGCAGGCATGACCAACCGAAGACGTCGGTTGACGGGTGTGGTGGTGGGCACCAAGATGGCCAAGACGGCCACGGTGCGCGTCGACCGTTCCTACCGCCATCCGCTGTACGGCAAGGTGGTGCGGACGAGCAAGAAGTACCTGGCGCACGACGAACTCGGCTGTCGCCCGGGCGACCAGGTGAAGCTGGTGGAGAGCCGGCCGATCTCCCGCCGAAAGCGCTGGGTGGTGGAGGCGATTGTCAGCCGGGCCAGCGAGCCCGAGATCGCCGCCGGGGCGGCGCTTGAGGAGACCCCGGACGTGGAGGCGGGCTCATGATCCAGCAAGAGACGCGCCTGACCGTGGCCGACAACACCGGGGCGCGTGAGCTGCTCGTGATCCGTGTCATGGGCGGCTCGAAACGCCGCTACGGCCGGGTCGGGGACATCGTGGTGGCCACCGTCAAGGCGGCCACGCCCCATGGGGCGGTGCACAAGAGCGACATCGTCAAGGCGGTGATCGTGCGCACGGCCAAGGAGTACCGCCGCGACGACGGCTCCTACATCCGTTTCGACGACAACGCCGCCGTGATCCTTGATGCGGACGGCGTGAATCCGAAGGGCACCCGCATCTTCGGCCCGGTGGCGCGGGAGCTGCGCGAGAAGGGGTTTGCCAAGATCATCTCGCTGGCCCCGGAAGTGCTGTAGGGCCGGGTGCTCTGGGAGGCAGGGCAGCGTGAGACTCAAGAAAGGCGATACCGTCGAGGTGATCAGCGGGCACGACAAGGGGACGCGCGGCGAGGTGATCCGCGTCCTGCCCAAGGAAGACCGGCTGGTCGTGCAGGGCGTGAACGTGCGCAAGAAGCACCAGCGGCAGGTGCAGGCGGGCGGCCGCACCATGAACCCGGGCATCATCCAGTTCGAGGCGCCCATCCACGCCTCCAAGGTGATGCTCGTCTGCCCCAAGTGCGATCGGGCGACGCGCGTGTCGGTGCAGCGCGAAGGGGGCAGGGCGCGCCGCGTCTGCAAGCACTGTCAGGAGATCATCGACGCCTGAGGGCGTCGGGAGCGCAAGGGGTATGGCCCATCGATTGAAGGAACGCTATCAGAAGGACGTCGTGCCGGCCTTGATGAAGGAGTTCGGGCTGCGCAACGTCATGCAGGTGCCTCGGCTGCGCAAGCTGGTGGTCAATGTCGGCGTCGGCGAGGCGCTCGACAACGCCAAGGCGCTCGAGGCGGCGGTGGCGGACGTGACGACGATCACCGGCCAGCGGCCCGTGATCACCAAGGCGCGGCGCAGCATCGCCAGCTTCAAGCTGCGCGAGGGCCGGTCGATCGGCGTCAAGGTCACCCTGCGCGGCGAACGGATGTGGTCGTTCCTGGACCGGCTGGTGAACGTGGCGCTGCCGCGCACCCGGGATTTCCGCGGCGTCTCCCCGGACGGCTTCGACGGGCGGGGGAACTACACGCTGGGGGTGCGCGAGCAGCTGATCTTCCCGGAAATCGACTACGACAAGATCGACAAGATCCGCGGCTTCGAGGTGACAATGGTCACCACCGCGCCCAACGACGAACAAGGACGCCGGCTGCTGGAACTGCTCGGCATGCCATTTGGGAGAAGGGCATAGAGGCTATGGCGAAGAAGGCTCTGCCGTTCCGAGAGACCCGACGGAAGTACCCGGTGCGCGTGCGCAACCGCTGCCGCATCTGCGGCCGGCCGCGCGGCTACATCCGCCGGTTTCAGCTGTGCCGCATCTGCTTCCGGGAGATGGCCCTGCAGGGCAAGATCCCGGGAGTGGTGAAGTCGTCCTGGTAGGCCGATCGCGGGAGAGGATGGCATGACCGTTTCGGATCCCATCGGTGATATGTTGACTCGCATCCGCAACGCGGCGCTCGCCAACCATCAGACGGCTTCGCTGCCGAGCTCGAAGATCAAGGTGGCCATCGCCCAGATCCTCAAGGACGAGGGCTTCCTGGAGGGCTTCGAGGAGGTGCAGCAGGAGGGCAAGGCGACGCGCATCCTGCGGCTGCATCTGAAGTACGTCGGCGAGCGGCGTGAGCGGCGGCCTGTGATTTCCGGGCTGCGTCGGGTGAGCCGGCCGGGCCGGCGCGTCTACGCGAGCAAGGGCGAGATCCCCTGGGTGCGTTCGGGGATGGGGGTCGCCATTCTGTCCACGCCGAAGGGCGTGATGACGGGCACGCGCGCCCGCCAGCTCGGGGTGGGCGGCGAGGTGCTGTGCCACGTCTGGTAGTCCGACAGGGGAAGCGGGCGCTGTCCGCGGGAGGTGGTTGTGTCTAGGATCGGTCGGCTGCCGGTGTCTGTGCCGAGCGGCGTGAAGGTCGAAGTCGATGGGAACCGCGTCCGGGTGCAGGGACCGAAGGGCGCGCTGGAACGGGAGTGCCCGGCGGAGATGCGCATCCAGCTCAAGGACGGCGCCCTCACCGTGGAGCGGCCGGGGGATGCCCCGCGGCTGCGGGCGCTGCACGGCATGACCCGGGCCCTGCTCAACAACATGGTGCAGGGCGTCAGCCAGGGCTTTGAGAGAGCGCTCCAGGTGGAGGGCGTCGGCTACCGCCCGGAGCTGGACGGCAAGACGCTCCTGCTGTACGTGGGCTATTCCCATCCGGTGCGCATCGAGCCGCCGGAGGGAATCCACTTCGAGGTCGATGCCCGGGCCCGCACGATCCGCGTGCTGGGGCACGACAAGGAGCAGGTGGGGCAGGTGGCGGCGGACATCCGCAAGGTGCGGCCGCCGGAGCCCTACAAGGGCAAGGGGATTCGGTACGTCGGCGAGCACGTGCGCCGCAAGGCCGGCAAGGCCGGCAAGGTGGCGTGACCATGGCAAAGACATCGCGAGAACGGATGCGGGAGCGTCGGCATCGGCGCGTGCGCGCCAAGGTGAGCGGGACGGCGGAGCGCCCGCGCCTGAACGTCTTCCGCAGTCTGACCGGGATCTACGCTCAGCTCATCGACGACAGCGCCGGGCGCACGCTGGCGGCAGCCTCGACGCTCGACCCGGAGCTGCGGCCGCGCCTGAAGGGGCTGCGCAAGACCGAGCAGGCCCGGCTGGTGGGCCAGCTGATTGCGGAGCGGGCCAAGGCCAAGGGAGTCGAGAGCGTGGTCTTCGACCGTGGCGGCTACCGCTACCACGGCCGGGTGCGGGCGCTGGCCGAGGCGGCACGCGAGAGCGGGCTGCGTTTCTAAGCGCTGGAGTGGGAGAGGGCAACTGTGAGAAGAGACTTCCGGGACACGATCGAAGAGCGGGATGAGCTGGATGAGCGGCTGATCGACATCGCCCGGGTGGCCAAGGTCGTCAAGGGCGGCCGGCGCTTTGCCTTTCGCGTGACGGTGGTCGTCGGCGACAACAAGGGCCAGGTCGGGCTGGGTGTGGGCAAGGCGCGAGGCGTGCCGGAGGCCATCCGCAAGGCCACCGACCGCGCCCGACGCCGTATGCGCCGCATCCCCCTGGTCGGCACGACCATCCCGCACGAGGTGGTGGCCAAGCACGGCGGGGCGGAGGTGCTGCTCAAGCCGGCCTCCCCCGGCACGGGCGTGATCGCCGGGGGTCCGGTGCGCGCGGTCCTCGAGGCGGCCGGGGTGCGCGACATCCTGACCAAGTCGCTGGGCAGCTCGAACATCCTCAACGTCGCCTGTGCCACCATGCGCGGCCTGGAGATGCTCAAGGAAGTCGATGCGGAGGCCGCTCACCGCGGGCTCCAGCCGGAACACCTCAAACCGTTCTGGGAGCGGAGGCGCCATGGCTAAGTCCTCGGGGAAGGAGAAGAGGCTGCGCATCACTCTCGTCCGTAGTCCGATCGGCTACTCGCTGCGGCAGAAGCGGACGGTGCGCGCCCTCGGGCTGCGGCGGCTGAACCAGACGGTGGAGCAGGACGACACACCGGTGGTGCGGGGCATGATCGCCAAGGTGTCCCACCTCGTCCGGGTGGAGGAGTGATCGGGAGATGAAGATTCACGACCTGAAGCCCAGGCCGGGAGCGCGCCACCGCCGCAAGCGGGTGGGGCGCGGCATTGCCGCCGGTCAGGGCAAGACGGCGGGCCGCGGGACGAAAGGCGAGGGGGCGCGCACCGGCGGCGGCGGCAAGATCTACCGCCAGGGCGGCAACCTGCCCTTCTACCGAAGGCTGCCCTTCAAGCGGGGCTTCCACAACATCAACCGGCGCGAGTGGAGCGAGGTCAACGTCGGCCGACTGGCGCGCTTCCAGGCAAACGCCGAGATCACGCCGGAGACCCTGCTCCAGGCGGGCCTGGTGCGGGACCTCGGACGTCCGATCGTGCTGCTGGGAGAGGGTGAGGTGTCGGTTCCGCTGCGGGTGCGCCTGCATCGCGTGACGAAAGGGGCGCGCGCCAAGATCGAGGCGGCCGGCGGTTCGGTCGAGGTGATCGAGGCGTGACCGGGCAGTCCCGCGCGGCGAGAGGAGCTGTTCGATGAAGCGTTCAGCCTGGCGCTTCCTGTGGGTGTCGGCCGACATCCGCAACCGGCTTTTGATTTCGCTGGCCCTGCTGGCCATCTACCGCCTGGCGGCCCATGTGCCGGTCCCGGGCATCGAGCGCGAGACGATCAGCCGGATCCTCGAGGGGACGGGCGCCGGTCAGGGCCTGCTCGTGCTCCTGGACATGCTCTCCGGCGGCACGGTGAGCAACTTCTCCGTCCTGGCCATGGGCGTCTACCCCTACATCACGGCCCAGATCATCCTGCAGCTCCTGGTGCCGATCGTGCCCTCGCTGCAGCGGCGCATGGAGGAAGACCCGCGCGAGGGGCGCAAGTGGATGGAGCGCTGGACCTACTTCCTGGCGGTGCCTATGGCCGCCCTCAACGCCATCGGGCAGATCCAGTTGTTCCGCCAGTACGCGCCCTCGGGCTTGCAGGTCCTCAGCTTTGACCTGGGATTCAACCTACCGACGATCACCACCATCCTGACGATGACCGGCGGCACGATGTTCGCCATCTGGCTGGGCGAGCTCATCTCCGAGCACGGCATCCGCAACCAGGGGCTGTCGCTGATCATCTTCGCTGGCATCGTCGCCCGCATCCCGGCGCGCGTCGGCTCGCTGCTGGCCGATGAGACGCAGCGCCTGGTGATGTCGGTGCTCCTCGTCGTCATCACCGTGCTCACCATCTTCGCCATCGTCTACGTCCAAGAGGGGCGGCGGAATGTGCCGGTGATGTACCCCGGCCGGCGCGTGGGCAACCGCATGTCGATGCCGGTGAAGGGCACGCTGCCGCTCATGGTCAACATGGCCGGCATGATCCCGCTCATCTTCGGGCAGTCGATCCTGACCCTGCCGGCGGTCATCGCCCAGTTCTTCATCACCTCCAGCAACCAGACGGTGGTGCGCGTGGCGCAGTGGTTCCAGGCCACCTTCGGCGGCGGAGGGACGGCGTTCTGGATCCTGTACTTCCTCATGGTGGTGGCCTTCACCTTCTTCTACACCGACACTCTGTTCGCCCAGCAGAACTACGGCGAGAGCCTGCGCCGCGCCGGAGCCCAGATCCCCGGCGTGACGAAGGGCGCCGCCACCCAGCGCTACCTGACGCGCGTCCTGCGCCGCATCACGCTGCCGGGAGCGGTGTTCCTGGGCGTCGTGGCCATCATGCCGTTCCTGCTCGGGCTCATCACGCCGGTGGGGGCGGCCAGCCAGGCGCTGCTTCCGGCGACCTCGGCCGGCATGCTGATCGTCGTCGGCGTCGTGCGCGACACCTACCGCGCCATCGAGGCGGAGCTCAAGCTGCGCGGCTACGACTCGTCGCTGCTCGTGCGCTGAAGGGAAGGGACCGTGCCGGCCTACATCCTGCTCCTCGGACCCCCCGGCGCCGGAAAGGGAACTCAGGCGAAGCGTCTGAGCGAGCAGTTGGGCCTGCTGCACGTCTCGAGCGGCGATCTGTTTCGCGAGCACCTTAAGAATGAAACGGAGTTGGGCAGGCTGGCGAGAGAGTACATCGACCGGGGGCTGCTGGTGCCGGACGATGTGACCATCGCCATGGTGCGGGAGCGACTCGGTCGCCCCGACGCTGCCGCGGGCGCGGTGCTCGACGGCTTCCCGCGCACGCTGCCGCAGGCCGAAGCACTGGACGGCATGCTGGCAGACCTCGGCGGCGAGGTGAACGCGGTGGCGATTCTGAAGGCCTCTACCCCGGCGCTGATTCGCCGCCTCAGCCGAAGGCTGACTTGCCGCGCCAGCGGGCACATCTATCACGAGGACTTCAACCCGCCCAAGGTGCCCGGCGTGTGCGACATCGATGGCTCGGACCTCTATCGGCGCAGCGACGACGAGGAAACCGCGGTCAGGCGCCGCATCCAGGTCTATCACGAGGAGACCGAGCCCCTGATCCGCTTCTACCGCAGCCGCGGCCTGACGTTCGAGGTGGACGGTGAGCGGTCGGTGGAGCAGGTGACGGACGGCCTCTTGGCCGGGCTGCGGCACGAGGGAGTCTCATGAATCGGGATCGAGGCCGCGCGCCCGCCGGGGTCCAGGGCCTGCTCAGGCCGGTCCCGACAATGCCGCGCGGCGGACGCGGGGTGGTGTTGAAGACGGCGCACGACCTGGAGTGCATGCGGCAGGCCGGCCGCATCACCGCCCTGGCGCTGCGCGCCGCGCGCGATGTGATCCGGCCCGGCGTCACCACCGCCGACATCGACGCCGCCGCGGCCGAAGTCCTGCGCAAGCACGGTGCGCAGGCAGCCTTCCTCGGCTACGGGCAGCCCCCGTTCCCGGCCGTGACCACGGTCTCGGTGAACGAGGAGCTGGTGCACGGCATCCCCGGGCGCAGGCGATTGGTCGAGGGCGACATCGTCAGCGTGGATTGTGGTGCGGTGGTAGAGGGGTACGTTGGGGATGCTGCCTTCACCTGGGGGGTCGGCGAGGTCTCCGAGTTGGCGTCGCGGCTGATGCGGGTGACCCTGGCGGCGCTGTGGGCCGGCATCGCGCAGATGCGGCCGGGCAAGCGCACGGGCGACATCTCCGCCGCGATCCAGCAGTGCGTCGAAGGTGCAGGCTTCAACGTCGTGCGCGAGTACACCGGGCACGGCGTCGGACGGCAGATGCACGAGGACCCGATGGTGCCGAACTACGGCACGGCAGGCAAGGGGCTGCTGCTGCGGCCGGGCATGACGATCGCCCTCGAACCGATGGTGCTGGCCGGTTCGCCCGAGACGGCGGTGCTCGAGGATCGGTGGACCGTGGTCGCCGCCGACGGCAGCCTGACCGCTCACTTCGAGCACACGGTCGCCGTCACCGAGGGCGGCCCGTGGGTGCTGACCGACCAGGAGCCAGGCCTGGACGAGAGCGCCGGGATTGGCTATAATGAGTACTTTGCTGGGCCGGCAGCCGCGCCCGGGACGGAGAGGAAGCCATCATGAAGGTGACGTCATCGGTACGCAGGCGCTGCCCCAAGTGCAAGGTGGTGCGGCGCCGCGGCAAGGTGTATGTGATCTGCGAGAACCCGCGTCACAAGCAGCGACAGGGATAGGCGCATGGCACGGATTGAAGGCATTGACCTGCCCCGCGACAAGCGGATCGAGATCGGCCTGACATACATCTACGGCATCGGCCGCTCGCGCGCCCGCCAGGTGCTCCAGGCCACCGGCGTCCACCCCGACGTCCGCGTCCGGGATCTGACGGAGGACCAGGTGACGGCGCTGCGCGACTACATCGGCCAGCACCTCACCGTCGAGGGCGACCTGCGGCGCGAAGTGCAGATGAACATCAAGCGCCTGGTGGAGATCGGCTGCTACCGCGGCCTGCGCCACCGCCGCGGCCTGCCGGTGCGGGGGCAGCGGACCCGCACCAACGCCCGCACCCGCAAGGGGCCGAAGAAGACGGTCGCCGGGCGCGGGCGCAGGCGAGGGGCGAAGAAGAAGTAATCCGGTTCTCTCGGCCCGCGGCTTGGCCGGCAGGGGAGGGGTTTCCTTCCACCCCCGCGGCTGCCCCTGCAGTGCAAGCGACGGGCCGCTCATGCAAGGGACGACGAACGAGGAGCCATGGCACCAACAGGACCGACCCGACGGAGCGCAGCCCGCAAGGGCAAGCGCACCCTTTCGCACGGCCAGGCCCACATCCACGCCACCTTCAACAACACCATCGTCACCATCACCGACACCCAGGGCAACGCCGTGGTGTGGGGCAGCGCCGGCCACGCCGGATTCAAGGGCTCGCGCAAGAGCACCCCGTACGCCGCGCGCTTGGCCGCGCAGGAGGCCATCGCCGCCGCGGCCGAGCTCGGGCTGCAGGAGGTGGACATCCTGGTGAAGGGCCCCGGCCCCGGGCGCGAGGCGGCCATCCGCGCCATTCAGGGTTCCGGCGTGCGCGTGCGCTCGATCAGCGACGTCACCCCGGTGCCGCACAACGGCTGCCGTCCACCCAAGAAGCGCCGCGTGTAAGAGAGCAGGAAGGATTTCAGAGTCGATGTCGAAATACCTTGGACCGGTCTGCAGGCTTTGCCGCCGCGAAGGGGAGAAGCTGTTCCTCAAGGGGCAGCGCTGCTTCACGCCGAAGTGTGCGTTCGAGCGCCGCGGCTTCCCTCCAGGGGATCACGGACGAGACGCGCAGTTCCGCCGCCGCCGCCTCTCGGACTACAACCGTCAGCTGCGCGAGAAGCAGAAGACGCGCCGCATCTACGGCGTCACCGAGCGCCAGTTCCGCCGCTTCTACGCCGCCGCCTTGAAGAAGCGCGGCCTGACCGGCGAGAACTTGCTGCAGACGCTCGAACGCCGCCTGGACAACACGGTCTACCGGCTGGGCTTTGCCGCCAACCGCGCCGAGGCGCGGCTGCTGGTGACCCACGGTCACTTCAACGTCAACGGCCGCCGCACCGACGTGCCGTCGATGCTCGTCCGGCCCGGCGACGTCATCAGCGTCCGCCCGGGCTCGCGCACCCGGCCCTACTTCAAGTCGCTGCCGGAGGTGGCGGAGAGCCGAACGGTGCCGCGCTGGCTGGAGAGGGACCTCAAGGGGCTCAGCGGCAAGGTGCTGTCGCTGCCCGAGCGGCGGGATCTTGACGCCAGCCTGAACGAGCAGCTGATCATCGAGTTCTACTCGCGCTGAGGCGCATGCGCGGGGCAAGAGCCC
>FWPV01011446.1_pt1 | contig 14114 bp, 10 predicted proteins | sample 2228371 | NCBI WGS metagenome assembly FWPV01 (sample SAMEA103939776, study PRJEB20133) | metagenome
ATTAAAAAATCAGGCGGAAATTTTTTCAGTAAATCATAATTAATTCTTAACTGATTAAGGTCGATTTTTTTCATCAGTCCACCACCCTGATTGTTGAAAAAATAGGCAAATAGATTGAAACGATCATAAAGCTCACAACTATTCCCAAGAGAATAATTATAATCGGTTCAATAAGAGAAATCAATGTGTTGATTCTGTTTTCAAAAAGTGCTTCATAGTGGTCAGCCGTTTCCTCAAGTGTAGTGGCGAGATTTCCGGAGTTTTCTCCAACCTGAATCATTTCCAGCATCAGTCCGGGAATAAAACGAACTTCCTGCAGCGCCTGAAAAAGACCTTTTCCCTGGGCAATAATAACTGGAATGTTCTTGATTTGCAGGAAAAGATATTTATTGCTGATGGTGTTTACTGCCAGTGAGGCAGCTTCGGGAACGGTTAAACCTCCGCTTAAAAGCGTTGCCATTGTCCTGCTGAAAATCGACAGATAATTTTGAACAAGTCCCGGACCTACAAACGGAACTTTTAACTGCAGCTGATGGAGCAAACTGAAGTCGGTAATTTTTTTTTGCATGCGGCTGAGAATAAAAAATATTAAACAGAGAGCGCCCAGGATAGTAAGCAGATTATTTTTCAGAAAAACAGAGAAATTGAGCAGAAGGGTTGTTGAATAGGGCAGGCTGGCTTCAAAGCCGGAATAGAAATCAGCAAACTTCGGAATCACAAACGCTACAATGATTGTAACAATTGCCAGCATAAAGATGATTACCAGAAGAGGATAGGCGAGGCTGGAAATAGTTTTACTCTTTAATCTGGCAACCCGTCCGACATAAGAACAATATTTTTCCAGCCCTTTTTCCAGCTGGCCGCTTTTTTCTCCGGCAAGAAGGGTTGCCCGGTAAATCTGAGCGAGAGGAAAAGATTCAGAGGCAAGTGCTTCGGAAATTGCCACTCCGTTTTTTATATCGTTCAGGGCGCGGAGCAGAATTTTTTTCAGGAGACTATGGTGACAGTTTTCCAAAATTACTTCCAACGCTCTGCGCAGCGGGGTTCCTGCCTTTAAAAGCGTGATCAGTTCGCGGTTGAAGATTAAAAAATTATGGGCACTGATCTTTTTCTTAAAAGCGAAAAAATCTTTCAGGTTAAATTGTTTTCTGATTTTCAGAACGAGCAGATCTTCAGTCAGCTCAAGATTTTTTTTCAGCTCTTCTTTATTTGAAGCAAAAATAACTTTTTTTATTTTCTGACCTTTTTCGTTTATAAAAAAAACTTTAAATTCCGGCATTAAAAAAGATAATCCTCGTTGTTAAAATATTGTTTTAAAACTTCCGGAATTTTTACTCTTCCCCCGGCAGTCTGATAATTTTCAATAATCGCCGCAACGGTTCTGCCAATTGCCAGCCCGGAACCATTCAGCGTATGAACAAAATCTTTCCTGCCGCCTGCTGTTTTAAAGCGGATCCGTCCGCGGCGGGCCTGAAAGCTTTCGAAATTAGAACAGGAGGAAATTTCCACATAAGATTTTCGTGAAGGCATCCAGACTTCCAGATCATAGGTTTTTGCTGAAGAAAAAGACATATCGCCGCTACAGAGCAGGACCACGCGGTAAGGGAGTTCAAGAGCCCGGAGAATGGCTTCGGCATCCGCAGTAAGCGATTCCAGCTCCTGATAGGAGCTTTCCGGAGTGGTAAATTTCAATAATTCAACCTTATTGAATTGGTGAAGCCGGATCAGTCCGCGCACATCCTTGCCGTATGAGCCGGCTTCGCTGCGGAAGCAGGGAGTATAGGCAACAAATTTTAAAGGTAGTTGTTTTTCGTCAAGAATTTCATCGCGAAAAATATTGGTTAAAGGAACTTCAGCCGTGGGGACAAGAAAGTAGTTGTAATTTTCGATTTTAAAAAGATCGGCTTTGAATTTAGGAAGATTGCCTGTTGTAATCAGGCTCTCTTCATTAACCAAAAACGGCGGCAGAACCTCTTTATAACCTTTTTTAATGTGAGTGTCGAGCATAAAGTTCATCAGTGCCCTTTCCAGCCTTGCAAAATTGTCAAAAGAGAGTGCGAAACGCGTGCCGCTGATTTTGGTTGCCCGGACAAAATCAAAGGTTTCCAGTTCACGGAAAAAATCCCAGTGTGCTTTTGGTTCAAAATCAAATTGAGTCGGCTCTTTCCAGCGTCTGATTTCTAAATTCTGCGAACTGTTGCTGCCTTCAGGAACTGAATCGTCAAAAATATTGGGAATGGTGAGCAGGAAATTTTTAAATTCGCTTTCAACTTTTTCCAGTTCATCTTCCTTATCGCATAGAGTGGCATTAATTCTTTTTGTTTGCTCTTCAAGTTCCTGGCTGTCAAGCTTGTTTCTTTTTCTCTCGGCAATTTCTTTTACCAGACGATTCTTTTCACTTTTAAGCTGATCGCAGAAGATTATCAGCTCTCGGCGTTGCTGGTCAAGTGTGAGAAATTTTTCGCGGTCAAAACCGGCATTTTTCAATGCCACTTTTCTTGCTACCATCTCCAGGTTGTTTTTGATGAAATTAGAATCGAGCATGCAATGATTATAGCACATTTTGTCAGACAGAAAAAATTGTGCGTAAAGGAATGAGGATAAACTCCCGGATCCAAAAGAATTTAACAGGGATTTACCGGAATATTTAATCTGCTGCAATATGAAAAAAACAGATCGGTCATTTGATAAACAGCCTTCACTGAAATATTTTACCGAATATTCCTCCGGCAACAAGAGTCTGATATGCTGCGATATCGGAAAGAGATTGTCAGGCAGAGTTTGTTATGATATATTGGACAATGTTTTGGAGAATTTTTGCCCTTAATGATCTGATTTTACTGCTTGTTGCCGCTATCTGGGCGGTTAACCTGTCGGTGATCAAGCTGGCTTTGCGCCAGATTCCCTATCTGCCCTTCAATGCTTTACGGCTGCTGATTGCAGGCTTGTTCTTGTTTTTTTTTGCCGGCTTTAAAATAAGAATATCGGCAATTAAAGGCAAGGATCTGCTGAAAATTCTCTGGCTGGCTGTTTCCGGAATTACTATCTATCAGTATCTTTTTATGAAAGGTATTGATCTTACCTCGGCTTCCAATACAGGCCTGATATTTGGTACCAGTCCGATTTTTATTGCCATTTTAAGCAGTTATTTCAAACATGAACGCTTATCATGGATTAACTGGCTGGGAGTTGCTTTTGGTTTCGTCGGGCTCTACCTTGTAATTTCCGGACAGCAAGGGTTTTCTTTGGAGAAGCAGTTTCTGGCCGGGGATTTGATTCTTTTGCTCGCCGTAATTTTATGGGCATACTACTCGGTTTCGGCGCGTCCGCTGTTAAAAAAATATTCGCCGCTTGAATTTTCGGCAATGACAATGATTCCGGGAAGTATTCTGTTTTTGCTTTTAAACCTGAATTCGGTTATCAGTTTTAACTGGAGCCATGTATCTTTCCCGGGGTGGATGGCGCTTGTTTTTTCAGGCGTGCTGGCTCTGTCGGTAGCAATGATCCTCTGGTTTCGTTCGGTGCAAAAAGTTGGTAACAGCCGTACCGCTGTTTACAGTAATCTTCAGCCGCCGCTTGCTCTTTTTTTTGCGGCACTTTTATTGAAAGAGAGAATAAGCTGGAATCTGCTTGCCGGAATGTGTATAATTTTAGGCGGAATTGTTTTAACAAAACTTAAAAAGAGAGAACAATGAAAAAAGGATTTCTGTTGCTTTTGCTCTGTTTTCTGGTAAGCCGGGTTTATGCTTCTGATTTTCAATTTCCTTTGCTGCAATCATTTTCGGCTTTTCCGCTCAAAAATACCGATCTGCGATCTGCAAAGAGTGAATTTTACCTTTTAATCCGCGAAGCCAACTCTTTCAGCTATAATCCGACTAATAAATATTTCAACGATTTCGAACTGACCTCTTTTAATTTGATTTACCAGGAAAAGATTTCCGGTAGCAGTTCGTTTTATGCCCAGCTTTCCTATCAGCTTTACTGGGGGGGGATGCTGGACAAATTTATTGAAAAGTTTCACAGTTCTTTCGGCTTTCCCTCTGCCGGCCGGGAAAAATATCCGCGCAACGCGGTTAATTATTTTTTCCGGGATTATTTTAAATATGAGGAGCGGGTTCGGCATTTTGCCCCGTTGCTGCTGATGGTCAGTAGCAGATTGATTGACTCTGCGGATCTTGATCTCTGTTTGCATACAGGTGTTTCAATTCCTTTAAGCCGGAAACCTGGTTTTGCCTCTTCCAGAATGGCGCTGCTTCTTGGAGCAAAAGGAACTATCAGTTTCAAGAACGGTGATTTTTCAGTTGAACAATTTTTTTCTTTTTTTAAGCGGCCTGACTGGCTGAGTGAGGAAGAGCTGCGTTTTTATATTTCCAGCACAAGCCTAATGTTAAATTTGAAAAAAGCTGTTTTTGCCCTGACCATGCGCACTTCACCTTTTACGGACACTGAAGCAGCAAGCAGCGGCATTTGCCTGAAAATCGGTTATGCGGTTTCTCCGCACCTGGAAATCGGGCTGGAAGAAGATCTGCCGCCTTTTGATACAACTTTTGATATTGCTTTTTATTTGCGCTGGAGGATAATCTGATTCTTTGGTTTTACTTTTAGAGCAGATTATGTTATTTTAAAAAATCAGTGTTGCAAGGTGGTAAAAATGAAAGAGAAAATTAAAGAAGTATTGAAGTTACGCGAGCAGAAAGATAGCGGAGCCGGTCTGGATAAGCAGGAACAGCGCCGCAAGAAAGGTTTGATGACTGCCAAAGACCGCATTAATTATCTTTTTGATCCGGGAACATTTGTTGAACTTCAGGGCTATGTTCAGCTCCGTTCTACTGATTTCGGACTGGATAAGAAAAAATTTTTAGGTGACGGAGTGATAACCGGATTCGGAAAGATTCATGACCGGCTGGTTTATGTTTATGCTCAGGATTTTACAATTCTGGGCGGCTCGCTCGGGGAAATGCATGCTAAAAAAATAGTCAATGTTCAGGAGCTGGCATTGCGCAACGGAGCTCCGATTATTGGTATTAATGATTCAGGAGGAGCACGAATTCAGGAAGGAGTAAACAGTCTTGCCGGTTATGGTGATATTTTTTATCGTAATACGCTCTCCTCCGGAGTTATTCCTCAGATTTCAGTGATTATGGGACCATGTGCCGGCGGAGCGGTATATTCTCCGGGAATTACCGATTTTATTTTTATGGTGGACAAGAGCTCATACATGTTTGTTACCGGTCCGGAAGTGATTAAAGCGGTTAATAAAGAAGAAGTTACTTTTGAAGAACTGGGAGGAGCAGAAGTTCATGCCAGCCAATCCGGAGTCTGTCATTTTATCGGGGAAGATGAAAAAGATACGCTTGACCTGATTAAAGAACTGCTTACCTATTTACCTTCGAATAATATGGAATTTCCGCCGCTTTCCGTTCAGGATGATCCCTTTGATCGTATGGAAGATATCCTAAACGAAATCGTTCCTGTTAATCCGAACAAACCTTATGAAATCCGTGAACTGATCAAAGCGGTTGTTGATCACGGAAAATTTCTGGAAGTTCATAAAAATTATGCTCAGAATCTGGTTGTTGGGTTTGCCCGGCTCGGCGGCAGGGTAGTGGGCATTGTTGCCAATAATCCGGCTGTTTTTGCCGGAACGCTTGATGTTCATGCCTCTTTAAAGGGAGCGCGGTTTATCAGATTCTGCGATGCTTTTAATATTCCGCTGATAAGTTTTGTTGATGTTCCGGGATTCTTACCGGGAAGGGATCAGGAGATTGCCGGAATTATCAAGCATGGCGCTAAAATGCTTTATGCCTATTCAGAAGCAACAGTTCCGAAATTGACTGTTATCACCAGAAAATCTTATGGCGGAGCCTATATCGTTATGAGTTCAAAGCATCTGGGGGCTGATTATGTTGTTGCCTGGCCGACAGCCGAAATTGCCGTAATGGGGCCTCAGGGAGCAATAAACATAATCTTTCGTAAGGAAATCTCTGAAGCCGTTGAACCGGAGAGCGTTCGTGAAAAGTTGATTGCTTTTTACCGCGAAAAATTTGCCAATCCAAATTTACCGGCAGCTTTCGGCTATATTGATGATATAATTCTTCCCACAGAAACCAGACCGGTTTTGATTCGCGCGCTGGAATCGCTGGCAAATAAAAAACAATCCCTGCCATTTAAAAAACATGGCAATATTCCTCTGTAGGTGAGCAAAATGAGAGAGCGGGTAGTTATACCAAATCGTGGCGTTGTGGCTCTTGATCTGATTAATTCGCTTGCTGCCATTGGCTTGGAGACAATTTTGCTTTACTCTCCGGAAGATGCCAGCAGTCTGGCAGTGAAGCTTGCCGATCGTAGTTTTAAATTTTATTCGGCAAAGCTTGAATACAGCTATATGGATCGTGAAGCGATTATTGAAAAAGCGCTGGAGCTGAAAGCAAAATATATCAATGTCGGACTTGGTTTTCTGAGTGAAGACATTGAATTTGCCAGGCTTTGTGAAGAAAACGGCTTGCAACTGATCGGCGTGGGTTCGGAAAAATTAAAGGTGATTACCAATAAGCTGGAGTTAAAGAAAATCGCCGCTGATCTTGGCCTGGAAACTGTGCCCGGTTCTTCGCCGCTCTACAGTGTGCTTGACTTTGATCTTGTAAAAAACCTGAATTTTCCGTTGATCATTAAACCGCTGAAAGGAAGCGGCGGTCGGGGCATTCGCGTTGCTGACTATCGCAAAGAGGCACAGGATTTAATTGAAAACTTATTGAAAAGAGATGAATTTCAGAAGAGCGGGATTTTTGTTGAGGAGTTTTTCCCCTGCGGACATTTAATAGAAATTCCCTTTATCCGCGACTACCGTGGAAATCTGCTGCTACTGCCGGAGATAGAATCTTCTATTCAGCGCCGGTTCCAGAAGCTTTTTCAGGAGTCTCCCTCAGTCAACATTAGTCCGGAATTGCGCTCTGAGCTCTATCAGCAGGTAAAGAAGCTGGTAAATTACCTTGATTATATCGGGCTTGGCTATTGTGAATTTATTGTTGTGAACAATGTGCCCTATTTTCTTGAAATTAACCCGTCTTTTCAGATCAATACCCTGATTGCTGAAGTTCAGCTGGCAGCAAATTTTATTAAAAAACAGTTTGCTATTACCAACCGTGAACTGCTCCATGATGTGCAGGGAGTAAAGATTGTCACACCGCGTCATCATACTCTGCTTGCTTCTTTAATGGCTGAGAATCCCTATAACAATTTCCAGCCATCTTCCGGTATTGTCACTGATTTTTTTCACTATTCTTCGATCCGCAATATTTTTAAAACAGATCTGTTTACCGGTGCCCGCGTTTCTACCTTTTATGATCCTTTTATCGGCAAGATATTAACTTTTGCCGTAAAGAGGGAAAATGCGTTGAATGAAATGCGTAAATTTCTTGATAATATAATTATCCGCGGAATTTCCACCAATCTCTTTTTCCTGAAAAAACTTCTGGAAAACGAGTTTCTCAGAAGAGGCGAAATTGATATTGACTTTTTAAACCTTAAATTTACAATGCTTCAGAAGCATTCCGAAGAGCAGTTACAGTTGGCAGCAGCTTTGCTGGCAGCTCAGTTTCATATTGAAAACCGCAGAAAAAATTATAAAACCGAGCTGGAAAAGCTCAAACAGCCAGGCTTTTTTAAACGCCTGTTCTGGAAATGGTGAGGTGCAGAATGAAGTATCGTTTTATGGTTGAAAAAAAGAGCTTTGAAATAGAAATTGCCAACACAACGACTTTTCATTCCCAGTCAGAGCTGAAGGTTGAAAACCGCAGAATTGCCGTAGCCCTGGCTGAGACATTGTCAGATGACGAGCTGGCTTTTTTTGCCGATAATCATTACTATCGCGTGGCAATAGTGCGCGATGAGGGCGGCTATCCGGTTGGAATTTATATTAATGACGAATATTTTGATTGTGCTCTTCAGAAAATTGATAATCTCTTTTATTATAAGCCGAAGAAAGAAAAAACACAGCGCAGCGGAATTGTGCGCAGTTTTATTCCCGGTCATATCAAGAATGTTTTTTTTAAAGAAGGTGATACGGTTAAGGAAAATGATATTGTCCTGATTCATGAAGCGATGAAGATGGAGAATGAAATCCGGGCGCCGCGTTCGGGAGTGCTGCTGAGACTGGGAGTAAAAGAAGGCGACAACATCCTCGCCAATCATCTCTTGTTTGAGGTTGGCGACAGATAAAGGAGGAGTAAATGAGTCAGGGAATTGTCCGTTTCAGTTTACCGGCAGAACTTCCTTTGAAAAAAGATTTTGTTTCCGGTATCCGCCGTGCTCCGGTAAGACCGCTTAACCTTGATCAAAATCAGATAAAATTAGCTTTGAAGAATGCTCTGCGCTATATTCCGGAAAATCTTCATGCCGAAATTGCTCCTGAATTTTTACAGGAATTGCTTACCCGCGGCAGAATTTACGGCTACCGCTATCGTCCGGAAGGTAATATTAAGGCAAAGCCGGTTGAGCGTTATAAAGGAAAGATTCTTGAAGGAAAAGCTTTTCAGGTAATGATTGATAACAATCTCGATTTTGATGTTGCCCTTTATCCCTATGAACTCGTTACCTATGGCGAAAGCGGCCAGGTATTTCAGAACTGGATGCAATATCAGTTAACCAGAATGTATCTGGAGGAGCTGAACGAAGAGCAGACGCTGGTGATTTATTCCGGCCATCCGCTCGGACTCTTTCCTTCTCATCCGCTTGCTCCGCGTGTAATTTCCACCAACGGAATGCTGGTGGGTATGTTCGATAATCTGGATTATTTTTCCCGGGCGGCAGCACTTGGAGTCAGTAATTATGGACAGATGACCGCTGGTGGCTGGATGTATATCGGCCCGCAGGGTATAGTCCATGGAACCTATTTAACACTGCTGAATGCAGCCCGGCTGTATCTGAAAACTGCTTTTGGGCAGAATCTTGCCGGAATTCTTTATATTAGTTCCGGGCTCGGAGGAATGAGCGGCGCTCAGGCTAAAGCCGTGGAAATAGCTGGCGGCATCGGAGTGATTGCTGAAGTTGATTATTCACGCATTGAGACGCGAAAAAATCAGGGATGGGTAAGTAAGGTTTCGGAAGATCTTGATCAGATTTTTCTCTGGGTTGATGAATATCGTCATAAACGTGAAGCAGTTTCAATTGCTTATTATGGAAATGTGGTTGACCTGTGGGAATATATTTATAAAAACAATATTGCTGTTGAACTGGCGTCAGATCAAACTTCCTGCCATGATGTTTATGGCGGAGGTTATACTCCCCAGGGCTACAGCTTTGAAGCAGGTCGGGAGCTGTTAAAAAAAGATGCGGCAAAATTTAAAGAAGCGGTGGATAACTCTTTGAAAAAACAATTTGAATTGATCAGAGAAGCTACCAATCGCGGAACTTACTTCTGGGATTATGGTAATTCTTTTCTGAAAGCAGTATTTGATGCTGGAGTGAAAGAAGTAGCCCTCAATAGCAGTAATGTTGATGAAGGATTTATCTTTCCCAGCTATGTTGAACACATTATGGGACCGCTCTGTTTTGATTTTGGTTATGGTCCTTTCCGCTGGGTCTGTCTCTCCGGCCGTGCCGATGATTTAAAAAAAACAGATCTGGCGGCTCTGGAATGTATTGATCCTAACCGGTCAGCCATGGATCGGGATAATTATGAGTGGATTAAAAATGCTGATAAAAACCGTCTGGTTGTGGGAACTCAGGCGCGCATTCTCTATGCTGACGCCTCAACCAGGGTAAAGATTGCCTTGCGCTTTAATGAAATGATCAGGAAGGGAGAAATAGGGCCGGTTATGCTTGGCAGGGATCACCATGATGTTTCCGGAACAGATTCACCGTTTCGTGAAACGGCAAATATCAAAGACGGCAGCAATATTACTGCTGATATGGCGGTGCACAATTTTGCCGGCGATGCCGCACGGGGAATGTCTTTCTGTGTTCTTTCTAACGGCGGCGGAGTAGGTATCGGCAAAAGCTTTAACGGTGGTTTCGGGCTTGTTCTGGACGGTTCGCAGAAGAAAGATTTTATTATCCAGACGGCAATGGAATGGGATGTGATGAACGGAATTGCCCGCCGCAGCTGGGCAAGAAACGAAAATGCCCTCAATACGGCAAAAAAGTGGAATGAGCTGAATCTTGGCCGCGGTCATATTACCATGCCCTATATTGCAGACGATGATCTGCTTAACAGCCTGATTGAGAAAATTAAAAAGGATTGATTTTTTAGTATAAGTGCACTGATTTTTTAACTGTTTTCTGCTCAGAGTTAATTTATTTCTCTGAAACGATTATAATTGAAAAAGCGTAATCTTTTCTGGAGGATTAAATGAAAAAATATAGTGGTCTGTTTTTGCTGATTTTAAGTATTCAGCTTTTTGCCCTGCAGAGCCCAGATGAATTTTTTGGCGTTCAGCTTGGAGCTGACCGGGTGCTGCTTAATTATTATCAGATTCAGCAATATCTGAGCTATCTGGAGAAAGAGACCGGGTTATTGCAGCTGATTAACCTTGGCCGAACAACTCTCCAGAATGATTTTGTTATGGCTGTGGTCAGCGCAAAAGAGAATCTGCTTAATCTGGAAAAGATAAAGAAGTGGAACCGTCAGCTGACCTATGCCGAGGTCGATCAGCAGGAAGCGAAAAAAATAGTGCAGCAGACCCGGCCGGTTATCTTTATAACCTGTAACCTGCACTCTTCAGAGATTGCTTCTTCACAAATGGTTCTGAAATTTCTGCATCAACTGCTTCAACGGCAGGATCAGCTTGTGCTTTGTATTGTTCCCTCGGTAAATCCTGATGGTCAGCTGATGGAGGTTAACTGGTATCAGAAGTATCTTCATACTCCTTATGAAGGCAGTGAATTGCCCTATCTCTATCATCATTATGCCGGTCATGATAACAACCGTGACTGGTTTAAGCTGAGCCTTAAGGAAACAAATCTGCTTGTTGAGCAGCTCTATCGGAACTTTTTTCCGCAGCTGATTCTTGATATTCATCAGATGGGCTGGGAGGGCGATCGTTTTTTTATACCTCCGTTTCAGGATCCCGCTACTCCCCATGTTCATCCGCTGGTCTGGCGGATGATAAATTTTATTGGCGCAAACATTGCTCTGCAGATGGAACAGAACAGGTTAAGCGGAGTTTCATCCCGTGGTTATTTTACCGGCTGGTGGATCGGTTCGCTTGATGACTCCGGCTGGTTTCATAATATTCCCGGAATTCTTTTTGAAGCTGCTTCGGTGAAACTGGCAACGCCGATTTATATTGAAAAAGAGGAGATTGTCAATCCCGAGAGCATTAATAACGAAGAGGTAATTTTCAGCCCCAATCCCTGGAAAGGCGGATGGTGGAGACTTGCTGATATCATCAATTATGAACTTATAGCTACCCGTGGTTTACTGGAAGCAGTTCTTTTAAAGCGCGATGAACTTTTATGGAATCTCTATCAGATTGCCCTGGATAATATCGCTCGAGGTTTTCAGGAGTCACCTTATGGCTACATTATTCCCTATTATCAGAGAGACCAGATCACAGCCCGCCGGCTGGTTGAAGTCTTGCTGAAAAATGGGATTATTGTAAAACAGCTTCAGCATCCGGTACGGATCGGCAATCAGATTTTTGACAAACGTTCATTCTATGTTCCTCTGGCGCAGCCTTACCGGAGCTTTGCGAAGAATCTTCTGGATAAGCAATATTATCCTGATTTAAGACAAAGCAAAGAGGATCGGCCTAAATTGCCTTACGATATGGCTGCCTGGACATTATCGCTGGGAATGGGAGTGGAGGTTTATGCTTTAAAAGATGCTCCGCTGAAAGCTGTTGTTAATGATTTGACACTGGAGAATCTCTGGCAGATTAATTATCCGCAGGAAAAAGAGCAGTTCATTCTGCTTGATAGCCGTGAAAACTGGTCTTTTTTTGCCGTTTTCGGATTACTGAAGCGGGGGGTAAAAGTATACCGCACCGTTCATCCGGCAAAGGATTTCGCAGCCGGTTCCTTCTTTGTTCCGGCTGCTGAGGCAGAAAAATACCTTTCTGATTTGCAGAAGATTCATCCTTTTCTCTATTCCTTTAAAAAAGAGTTGCCCGAAGATGCCCGGTTACTGACGAAAAAGCTTGTTGGTCTTTATCAGAATTACGGGCACAACATGGCTGAAGGCTGGTTGCGTTATCTCTTTGATCAGTTTCAGATAGATTATCTGACTTTAAGAGCGGAAGATTTTAAAAACGGGAAAAAAGTGAGTCAGTGCGACCTGCTCTGTTTTGTTGGTGCTTCTTCAGAGGAGATCGAAGAAGGAAAATCTTCCGATGATGATGCTCAATGGTTCGGTAACTGGCCTCCGCAATACCGTCAGGGCATCGGCAAAGAGGGGCAGAAATTGCTGGAAAAATTTTTAAAGGCTGGAAAAGATATTGTCTTTATGAGTACTGCTACTGAATATGCCATTAAAAAATTTAAATTACCTGTGGATAATGTTATAAAAGAGAAAAAAGGAGAGGTTATCTGTCCGGGAAGCTATCTGAAGGCTTTGGTTAAGCCCTCTGAATTAACACTGGGCATGCCTGAAGAAGTGGCGGTATTTTATCGAGAAAATCCTGTTTTTCAAACGCGGTTACCGGCTTCAGTGCAGGAAGAGCGGCGTACAGCAATGGTTTTCCCGACTCGCGAACTGCTTCTTTCAGGATGGTTGCAGGGCGAAGATGCTCTCAGTAATGCTGCGCTTGTTGTTGATTATGCAAAGGAAAAGGGCAGGATAGTGCTCATTGGTCCCGATCTGGTGCACCGTACTCACAGCGAAGGAACATACAAGATAATATTCAATACGCTATTACGAACTTCACTCAAAAAAGACTAAGCGGAAAAGAAAAGCTTTAATTTTGGTGATTTGACGCAACAATAATTACTGATAACCACCTTCAAGCTGCACAAAAAATTTCAGCCGGACAATTTCCGGACAGCCATCCTCTTTAATTCCGAGCTGATATTCTTTAATAAAGAACAGTCCGCGGCCAAAGCTTTCCACAGCTTTTACATCCTCTTCAGTTACCGGTAATTTACTCTCCGGTCCCTGTATGGTTTTTCCAACTTCCCGGGAAAAGATGAATTTTCTTGGATTTTCTTTGAAGGGTTCTGAATGACAGTTGGGAAAATGAGCAGGATTTTCAATAAGTTGCTGACCTTCGATATAGCGCGGATTGGGGCTGAAATGCAAGGGCGGTGTGAGGCGGGCTAAGTTCTCATTATTGCCTGCTTCTCTGATAATGATTTCCCAGCCCGTGCTCAATGGTTCAAGAATAAACTCAAATCGCTGTCCAAAAGAGTGCAGGAATCTCTGACCGGCTGTTAATTCTCCGGAAAAGCTTTCTCTGAAAGCCGGATATAATAATCTGTTTTTCAGCTCTTCAAAAGGCATTTTTTTTATCTCATCTCTTCTGCCGTGGATACTTCCGCTAACATGTCCGTTTTCAAGCTTCAACCAGTATTCTCCGCAGCTGGAAATGGCAAAGCCATTACCCGGTTTGGCTCCGGGACCGTTAAGAGCCAGGATCCATAAGGTTCCAACCGAAAAAGATCTATTGCCGGCCGGCAATAGATTCCGTTATCCATCTGAATTACTATTCCGGAATCAAGCAACCCGCCTTTCAGAAGTTCGATAACCTGAACTGACATGGTTGGCGGATCCTGAAGGTTATGACGCAGGATTTTTCCGACAATTACCAGCGGGGCATTGCTTACTGAAACTAAAAAAGGTCCCTTCCAGGCTCACGAACAGCAATTTACTGCTTCCGGCAGAAGAATAAATATCGAGATTAAGATCAGAAGAGGAGGCTTGGTTAATACTTTAGTTGCTTTTATTCTTTTAAAGACAGCAGACATAGTTTATCTCTCTGAAATTTTTAATCGGGCAAAGAGCTAATTGCAGCCATAAGCCCTGAAAGTCATTTAAACAGTCATTAACAAAGAGCCAGGCGTATTCGTGATTTTTTTTGAAGATAGTCATTTTTTTCTGATGATAAACAGAGTTGATTATTTTTCAGGCTTTTTTGTTTTTAGAAAAGCAGTTGTCAGTCCGACAATCATCAGCATCAGAA
>FWPV01011448.1_pt1 | contig 14112 bp, 12 predicted proteins | sample 2228371 | NCBI WGS metagenome assembly FWPV01 (sample SAMEA103939776, study PRJEB20133) | metagenome
AACAAAATCAAAAGAGGCGCCGTCGTTTAGGCCAAATTCCAAGTAGGTATTGCCACTGGAATCCACCCCTGAAGTAGGGGCATGCCCTTCAACCGGCGTAAGTGTTTGCACTAATAATTCCATTAGGCCTCCCCCTCATGGAAGCGATTTATCCTCTGATGCCGAAAGGCGTTGAGCACTGGGAAACTAAGAATGAAATTGCGGCGAAGATTGGGGGCGATTTATCCTCTGATGCCGAAAGGCGTTGAGCACACTCAGTGACTCCGTGACTCCGTGACTCCGTGACTGGCGATTTATCCTCTGATGCCGAAAGGCGTTGAGCACGACAGGGTTGGATTAAAACAGGTCGGTCCTGGGAGCGATTTATCCTCTGATGCCGAAAGGCGTTGAGCACGTGGTGATAACCACGATGCGTGGACTCGTGCTACTAGCGATTTATCCTCTGATGCCGAAAGGCGTTGAGCACTAGACGGGACATTGGTCAGGTTAGTGTAGGATACAGCGATTTATCCTCTGATGCCGAAAGGCGTTGAGCACTAGACGGGACATTGGTCAGGTTAGTGTAGGATACAGCGATTTATCCTCTGATGCCGAAAGGCGTTGAGCACTTTCAAGCAGGGGCATGGCGAATGTTGTGTCAAGGCGATTTATCCTCTGATGCCGAAAGGCGTTGAGCACACCAAAAACCGTAGTTAAGGGAACGGTTGGCTACGGGCGATTTATCCTCTGATGCCGAAAGGCGTTGAGCACAGCCAGAGCGTCACCTCCCCAGCGGGTTGTTCAGGCGATTTATCCTCTGATGCCGAAAGGCGTTGAGCACCATAACAATCGGAGGGTGCCCGCCAACGCCCCCCGGGCGATTTATCCTCTGATGCCGAAAGGCGTTGAGCACCATAACAATCGGAGGGTGCCCGCCAACGCCCCCCGGGCGATTTATCCTCTGATGCCGAAAGGCGTTGAGCACTCCTTGCCTGGCTGGTAAGGTCAATTTGAGCGGAGCGACGGCTGAGATTGCCAAGTCGGCATGCATACCTCCCAGTGCGAAACACTCATTAATTTCAACTCACCTCGGACTTGACAGGGGAGCCGTCTTCCTGTCTGCCAACTACCGTGGGTATGACCAAGAGACACACGCTTGGAATTTGTGTTTACTTTGGATAATAGCTCTACACACATCCGCAGGGGGGAATCGCCGTAGGTATGGCAATCTCCTTCGAGCCGGCCTAACCTTTTGGTGACGTCCTTCGATATATTATGCCTATGCTGAAATCATCCTCAAACACGGTATCGAAGGCCCTACGCCGGTCAGTAGGATCGTAGTCAGGGGGCAATGGATGCACCCACTGCTTCAAGTTAGTCCACGTCTTGAACTCTTTGTCGAAGGTGACACACGTTGTGTATATGTGGAAGAAGGCAAAGCCCGGCGTCTTGACTCCTTCGGTCAGGGCAAAAGCGATGCTGTTTGGGTCACCTGCATAAAGCCGTGCTACGAATGATGCCTCGTAAGTGAGCGCTAGCAGGGTTGCATTTAGAGGTTTTTCTAAAGTGCCGTTTGGGCTGGCTTTTGTTACAGTGCCGGTGCGGCTGCTGGGAGATGGCTGACCTTTGGTCAAACCGTAGATAGAATTATCGAACAACAGGTAATTGATGTCGATATCTCTCCTTGCCGCATGCGGAAAATGCCCTCCGCCAATGGCCAATCCGTCTCCGTCGCCGCCAATTGCGAATACCGTTAAATCAGGATTTGCCAGTTTTACGCCGGTGGCTACCGGTAAAGTACGGCCATGCACTGTATGCAGCCCGTAGGTGTTGGAAAAGAACGGATACCGTCCTGCGCAACCAATGCCGGAAACTACTACGATTTTATGATGGGGTAGTTCAAGATGCTTGATGCACTGATTAAGACCTTGGTGAATTCCGAAATAACCGCAGCCGGGGCACCAAGTTGGGAGCGCTTCAGAGCGGGCCTCAAATGCCCCTGATTCAGCTACTTGCTGTAAGCGCTGGGCTAGAACACGACCTGGGGTTCTCATTTGTCTCCTCTAACTAATTCTTCGATCTTTTCTATTATCAATGATGGTGGGAAAGGACTCCCTGTGACGAGATTGAGTCTTTGTAGTGGCCTGTGGTGAAGATGACCGATAAGATTTGCCAACTGGCCTTCGTAATTGAGTTCAGGAATAAGGATATGGTTGCAGGATGCCATGAAGCTCCGAATGGGGGCTTCATGCAGTGGCCACAGAGAAGTTATTTTTAGGGCACCGACTGTAAATCCTCTTTCTCTCAATGTACGAACGGCCTCGAGGACAGAGCCAAAGGTGGAGCCCCATCCTATGACTCCGACATCAAGATGATTTTCTTGGAAGAAAACTTCAGGTTGAGGTAAATCAGCCAGGGCTGCGGCTATTTTTCGATGCCGCTTTTGGGTCATTGCCATATGTCCTTCTGGCGAGTAGTCAGGAGTGCCTTTTTCAGTGTGTTCGAGGCCGGTAGCTGTGAAGATGAATTGCTCCATACCCGGCACGGATCTGGGAGATATGCCTGAATCCGTGATTCGGTACCTTTTATAATCGCGCTTATCTGATTCGGAAGGGAACACATTGGCATTGGCTGTCTCAGTTTCAGATGCCACCGGCATTATCAGGTTTTCGACGCGATTATCTAAGTAGAAATCAGTAAGTACGATGACCGGAGTTTGGTACTTTTCAGCAAGCTGAAAACTCTTAACCGTGTAGTGGTAGCATTCCTCGACATTGGTAGGGGCTATCACAATTCTGGCGGAATCGCCCGGTCCTCCAAAGACAGCGGCATGCAAGTCTGACTGTTCTGTCTTGGTTGGCAAACCTGTAGCTGGGCCACCACGTTGGGCGTCAATGACTACTGCGGGAATTTCTGCCATGACGCCGTGGGTTATAAGTTCTGTCATGAGGGCAAAGCCTGGTCCAGAGGTAGCCGTCATAGCCCGAACGCCTGCGTAGAAACTACCCAACACTGCTCCAATAGATGATATTTCGTCTTCCATCTGTACAACCTGGCCGCCATGTTTCGGCAATGTTGAGGCGAGGAACTCCATTATTGGAGTTGCAGGTGTGATTGGATATCCAAAGTAGAGTTTTACTCCGGCATCAAGGGCAGCCATGCCAATGGCCTGGTTTCCTGAAAGCATGACCTTGCGGTCGTCAGGGGGCAGTTCAGGAAACTTAACAGCATCCTCTTTTTTTTCAGAGAATTCTTTTAGAGCATATGAGTAGCCTATTTCAAAACTCTTAATATTACTTTTTAAGACTTTATCGCCCTTGGTTTTAAATTTTTTCTCGATCACTGCAAGGAAAAGACTGGGATTGACTCCACAGATGGCTGCAAAAGCACCTAATGCCGTTAGATTTCTGCCCCTCTGGGTTCCTGCCGCTTCTGCTGCTAGGTCTGACAGGGGAATTCCAAAAAGGAGCTTATCTGGCGGTAGTTCCGCCACGAATGAGACATCATGGCGAATGTAGGTGGGAGGGTTGCTCTCAAAGATTACTATGGCTCTAGGGGCTAGAAAAGGAATTCTAGACCTAGATTCGGCCTCATTTAAGGAAATAAGCACATTCGTATCAGTTCCCATGGCGACTATGTCTTGACTGCCTATGCGGGAGCGTGTGACGCAACGTCCGAAACCGCGAATTTCAGCAGGATAAGAATCGAAGCCTAATACTGAGAAACCTCCCATGGACAGTGCTTCGTTAATGAGGGCGCCGGCGGCAATGGTTCCATCTCCTGCCATTCCGCACACTTCCACTGTAACGTCCAGAGCTGGCATTTCTATAACTCCATCCACCAGGATGTATTCACCATGATGCCCTCCGAGCAGAAAATGTTTGCCATTGATGTTGCCATACCTGTCACTCCTCCTGCGAGGTTTTGAGCAGCTAGCTTACCCTGCTCTACCGCGTTTCTGTATCCTATAGAAACCCAGTAGTCTCGCAGCTCAGGATGATATATTTGGGCACAATCACCTGCGGCGTAAACGAGATCGAAGCGAGTGCGGAGGTTTTCATCCACAAGTACGCCCCTTTCTACATCGAGTCCGGATCGAACAAGAAACTTTACGTTTGGCACTAGCCCGAAGAAAGCGCCGACGAGGTTCGATACGATAGTTCCTGCATCAGTTTCGACCTCTAAGACATTTTGAGCAATTCTTGTGAGACGCTGAATGAAAGATGCGTCGATAATTTCAATACCTTTCAGCGTGAGACGTTGCTTGACATCGTAGGCCAAATCTTTGCTTAACGGGATCGGCCAAAAAGATTCTTCCTCGAGCATAAATAGTACTCGCTTGCCCGTTGATACCATGGCTTTAGCAAATGAAAGGGAGGTAAGGTCTCCGCCGATTATCAGGATCGTTTCGGCTGATTTCAGTTCTGTGATCCATCGTTGAGCATCAGCGGGGGTTTTGAGGGTGAGCAACAAGTCTTCAAATATCTGTAGGCGTTCCGGAATGCGCTGACGCCCTCCACAGGCTATGATTAAAGCATCAAATGGAACTATCTCCTTGTGGGCCAACACCAGTTCCCTTTTATCGAAATTGATATGTACCACCTTTTGGCCTAAACGAATTAATATGTTTCGTTCCTCATAAAATGAGGTGGGCGTAACAAATAGATCTTTCTTGGATATGGAGCCTGCCACGTATGCAGGTAGAAGATGAGGGCGATAGTGGGGAAAAGTCTCCTCCCCAATCATGATGATATCCATGTCAGTGGTTTCTTGACGAAGAGCAACGGCCGCTGCATTTGCTGCGGGCCCGTTTCCGATGATCACACAGCGTTCCCGAGCCATCAATTCCTCCCACACGGTAGCGCACGCTCTACTAGCTCAATTTTTGAGACCGAAATGCAGTCCACCGGACATACTCTGACACACTCACCGCACCTGATGCAGCGTGAATTATCAATGACCACGGCGTTAACGTCACGCCAGATTTTAGTTTCTTCCAACCCGATAATAGCTCCCACGTCGTTGAGGATAACGGACTTTACGAGCTTGATGCAGTCGCGTGGTGCCACATCGATACAATAGCGACAGTAGATGCAGCGGGTTACATCTATTTCGTAATGCAGGTAGCATAGGTAACACCTTTTTGACTCTTCGAGAGTTTGTTCTGGTGACAAGCCCAGCTCTACCTCCTCGGTGGGATTGGCGAGTCGCGCTTGTACAGGCTTTATGGTGGGCATTTCAATCCTTGGGATATAATCCCAAGAGCGGTGCCTGTCTGTGATGGCCGCGTCTTGAATGTTGACACCCCACTGTCTTGTTTTGGATAGGGTGAGGTCTTCAATAATCTGTTGCGCAGCATTTCTCCCTGCTGCTATTGCCTCTATGACGGTGGAAGGTCCTGTTACGTAGTCGCCAGTTCCGTATAGGCGAGGTATGGAGGAACGAAATGTTTTGGGATCGAATATCATGACCCCCCTTGGGTCCTTATCACCTGGACCTTGAATCGGCTCAGCGCCTTGCCCAATGGCAACAATGACTGAGTCACAAGGAACAGTGAATTCGCTACCAGGAATAGGGACCACCCTTCTCTTGCCGTTTGGAAGGACTTCTACGGGTTTGGTTCGTAGAAACTCGACAGCCTGAAGTTTATCTACACCTATGATCCTATTGGAAGCCATAAGTCCGAGTATTTTGACGCCTTCTTTCTTCGTTTCATGTATTTCTTCTTGAGTTACTCTCAAGTCGTGCTCCGTGGCCCTCAAGCATATAGAAACGTTGGATGCGCCGTAACGAAGAGCTAGGCGAGCGCAATCAAAGGCAGTAAATCCCGCACCGATTACAAGTACATTTTTGCCGAGGGAAGGTGCTTGACCGGATGCGATGTCCATTACAAAGCGAAGCCCTGTATAAACTCCGGACAATTCTTCACCGGAAACATCCAGGGGCTTTGAGACATAACAACCGGAAGCAAGTAGGATGGCATCGTAGGTGGCCAGCAGTTCTTCCAGAGATACGTCTTGTCCGACGCGGACACCGGTACGCAGTGCTATGCCATGATCAAGCACCCATTGTATTTCTCTGGCGAGGATGTCTCGGGGGAGTCGAAATTCGGGTATGCCATAGCGAAGCATGCCACCAGGCTCAGAGAGGGCTTCGAGAATGGTTACTTGAAAACCAGCGACAACGAGATCGTAAGCAGCAGATAGGCCGGCCGGCCCAGCGCCGATTATGCAGATGCTCTTACCTCGTGACTCGCAAACCCTTGGCGTGAGAGCAGCTGGAGCATCATTAAAATCGGCAGCTGACCGCTTGAGGTGACAAATCGCCACCGGCTCGCCGAGCTCGGGCTCGCCATGACGACACTTTGTTTCGCATGGTCTAGAACATATTCTGCCTAGCACGCCAGGAAACAGGTTCGCAATTCTGTTGAGATAGTAAGAGTGGGCATTGCGAGCCTCAAATAAAGCTCTGATGTATCCTGGCACATTGGTAAGAGCTGGGCAGGCATTCTGACATGGGATGTTAACGCCGACATAGTAGAAGTCGGCAGGATCGGTCGAGAAACAAGAATTCGCAGACGTTGCTTCGCATTTGTTTAGTTTATCATCAGTTTGTTGAAGATTGCAGCTCACTTATGAAACTCCTTATAACACACTACTCTTTCAGAAGCGAAAACGTAAGGCGGGCATTTGGGAGTCTTTTCTCTTTTTCGTTACAGTGTCAATAGCCACAAGGTCATTAGGGAGCAACGCATCGGAGATAACTTGTACTCGGTCTGTACCGTGAACACCTACTTTGACATTGACAGGGATGATTGAACCATTCTCGGTAAGTTTCCAGACTCGCCGCGTTCCTTGGGCTAAATTTGCCGTCGAGCTAGAATCATTAGTTTTTATAGATTCAGGAGGGGAAAACCGTAAGGCTTGATCAGGGACCATGAGGGCGTCATGAACCTCGTCCAGCATGATTTTGACATTCGCAGTCATTCCTGGTCGCAACTTGAGATCGGTATTGTTAAAATCAAGCACCACATTGTAGGTCACAACATTTTGTTCTATCTTAGGATCGTTTCTGATCTGATTGACGACTGCCTCAAACTCGCGGTCTGGGAAAGCAGGAACTGTAAAAGTAGCCTTTTGGCCCACTGCTACCCTTCCGATGTCTGCTTCATCGACATTGGTGTGGACCTGCATTCGTGTAAGGTCCTCGGCTATCTTAAAAAGAACAGGCGTCTGAAAACTTGCCGCGACAGTCTGGCCTACGTCTGCGGTGCGAGAAGTGACTACACCGCTGACCGGGGCCAGGATACGGGTATATTTTAGTTCGAGTTCAGCCTCGTGGAGCCGTGCTTGTAGCTGAGCTAACCGCGCCTTTTCGACGTTGACTTGAGCTTCTGCAGCATCAGTCTTGGTTTTTTGCGCGTCATACTCACTCTGACTTATAGAAAGTCTCTCAATGAGCTGCTCTTTGCGGCGCAAAGTCCTAATTTCATCAGCCAGCGTTACTTCTGCTTTCAAGACGTTGGCCTTGGCCGCTTCTACATCTGCCCTGGCCTGCCTGACCTGTGCTTCGAATCGTTCGGGATCAATGAGGCAAATGAGCTGACCTTTTTTCACCTCGGATTCGAAGTCAGCGTAAAGCTCCTTTATGGTTCCTGACACCTGAGTCCCGACCAGCACTTCGACGAGGGGCTTGAGCGTGCCGGTGGAGCTTATTTCAGCCTTGAGCGTACCCTTCTGAACAGGCACTGTGATATACTTGATCTGCACGCCGTCACGAGGCCGGCTGCTGAAGACGAAGTAGCCGGTAGCTATCACTAGACAGATAATGCCGCTGATAACTAGGACTCTTTTCAACAAAAACATCTCCCGATTTTAATGATGGCCGTGGAACTGACTAAAGTCGCGGCTGTTACAACTCATGATTAGTATTCACATAATGGAAAAATGTTCATCCAGCAATGCTAACGGAAGGGTGACATACGCAAAGCTTATCTTAAATTGTACAAATGAGTGCATCCTCAGGCTGCAGTGCTAGGGGAGCGTTCATCCCCTTCAATCCTACCATCTCGAATCAGGATTCGACGATCCGTAAATGAGCCAATGTCTTTATCGTGGGTCACGATCACAAATGTGATATGTTTATATTCATTGAGTTTTCTAAACATTTCCATAATCTCGTTACTAGTGCGAGTATCCAGGTTTCCGGTCGGTTCGTCTGCAAGGATAATGTTTGGGTCGTTTACGAGTGCTCGCGCGATGGCAACCCTTTGTTGCTGTCCCCCAGACAGTTGGGATGGAAGATGATTGGTTCGGTCGCCTAGGCCGACGAGTTCCAAAGATGCTTCTGCCTTTTCTCGGCGCTCTTTTTTGCTGACACCACCATATATTAGAGGCAGCTCCACGTTTTGACGCGCGCTGACGCGAGACAAAAGATTAAATCCTTGAAAAACGAAACCTATCTTCTTGTTTCTGACCACTGCCCTCTCGTCTCGACCAAGATCAGACACATCCATGCCATCGAGAAAATACTTGCCCGAACTTGGGGCATCAAGGCATCCCAGTATATTCATGAGGGTCGATTTGCCGGACCCAGAAGGTCCCATTATTGCTAGGAATTCCTTGGCTTCAATAACAAGATCTATGTCGCTCAAAGCGCTTACTTGGACACTTCCGGCTGTATATATTTTCGACAATTTTTGCATCTCTATAAGAGGCATGCCACTTGTTCATATGAGCGCTTCGCTGCAACATTAATGCGCCAGCTTTCGTGAGCTCAAAGAGTTTATAAACCAAAAATTCGCGCACAATAGCAGCAGCGCTTGGTGCCAGTCGTTTAATCTTAGGAGAACGGTGCAAGCCCTCTCAAAAACAAACATCATTGTTTTTGGACTTTATCGGGGAAGCTTTGTTTCCAAGGCGATTTTTAATTTTTCTTTTAATTCTGTCAGGTCGGAACTTTTTACCACATAGTAGTCAGCTGCCACTGCCTTGAGGTCCACCTTGAAACTGGAGTAAGCAGAGTTAAGGATGACCGGTAGGTCATAGTACTTCTTTCTCAGTTGTTGGAGGAGGTCCAAGCCGCTGTATTCCCGCATCTTAATATCCAAGACAATGCAGTCAGGATGTTCTTTATCCACTATTTCGAGCAGGTCCTTCCCGTCCGGGAGTGTTATGACCTCATAGCCTTCATCCTGAAGCTCCATGCTATAGAGCATTCGAATACCTTCTTCATCATCGACAATTAGAATTTTAGCCATGGCAGGATCCTTTATTAACGGTCAATCTTTATTTTTGTGTACGGCATTCTGTTCGCGGACAACGCGTGCCTCCACGGGAGAAGGCCGGTTATCGAGTTGTCCACCTATCTATCAAATAGGGTTTAGTTTTTTCAAACTGCAAGCACTGCTCTTCCACCAGCTCTTCAACCTGTTGGGTGTTCATTGCTTCAGTGTCCAAGACAAACGAGAGCGTCTTGGCATAATACAGGGGAATGAGCGACTGGATGAGTTCATCCCTGGGGACGGCATTATTGCGATACGCTACGGCAAAATCGAATAGAATTCTGGCCCAAAGATTAGTGGGAAATTCAAAGTCGCTATCAGGCATGCTGGCGACTTCCTCAAGTTTGTTGATGTTTGGTTCCTCGATGCATTTTTTATAAAGGTCCCAATGTTTTTGGAGCCCTTGGCGCATGGTTGCAGATAACGTTGCGATATCGATTTCAACGGGTGGAGGCAGCTCTACTTCTCCCACGCCGAAGCCGAAGACTGCCGTGGGCCTACTCCATTTCACCTGTGTCCAGTAATTTTCGAAACGGCACATCATCTCAAATAGTGTGGTGACAACCTGTCCGAACAACCGCGCGACGTCAGCGGCGAAATCTCTTATTCTATGGACCTTTGTCCTTCCCATGAATGATTGAATAACGGCACGGGAGCTTTTCACGGCAAGAGTCGTCATCCAGAGGTTGATGCCAAACTGTGCAACATTTTCGTCCCAGTAGTCACAGTCTAGATAAAGTTTCGCTATCTCTCCCGAAAAGCCGAGTTCGCCACCTATAGGCTGACGGACACGTCTGCCATAAAGTGCTCGGGTCATAGGATATACTAGGTTATTTGTGAAGCTTCCGTCGTACTTGTGACGAACATACAGAGGAGAAACAAAATGGTAGTCGTCAAATAACGGATCACAGAGATTACGAATCCATTGAGGCGTAACATTTCTGAGGTCTGCGTCAAGCACGATGACGGCTTTAGCAGATAGCTGTACAGCCTTTTGAAAAAGACTTCTCAGATTGTATCCCTTTCCTACGATTCCTGGCTCTGTGGATAAAGACATTTTTGGGGTATGGGTTTCTGTATCAAAGAAGGCTTCGATTGTTCCATCCGGGGATGCGTTGTCGCAGTTGATGATTACAGCAGATTTGTGCGAATAATACTTTGTAAGTCCTATGTCGGCCTGCTTTGTTGGAAGCGATATGGAAGCGGCCTCGTTGTACGAAGGGATACCTACGACAATATCAGCCTTGTTGACACCCTGCGGGTTGCGCTCAGTGAATTTCATAGTGGAATGCCTCTCGTCTTGATCTCGAGGACTACAAAAATGCGAGCCTATTTTACCACAATGTGCGAGCTGTTCAACCATAGGCAAAAGTCGATACTTTGTAGTATTTAGCGAAAGCAAACCTATTGGTTGCACAGTTGCAGGAGTTTGCGATAGAGAGACGCCTTGTTTTCGTAAGAGTCTCGCTTAATCTTTCTGGGGTAGGGGCAAAAGTAGAGAGTGTGAATAGATCATTAGCAAAATCAGTAGTGGAAGGTCTTGTATTCGCTCATTCAGAGCCGGTAACCCTTGATACGCTGGAGAGATTGATCCCTTCAGTTCCTCGAGCCGACCTGGAGGACATCCTTCGAGAGCTTGAAGAGGAGTATCGAGAGCGAGCCCGCGGTTTTGTTCTGACCCAGGTGGGAGGCGGATACCAATTTAGGACGCTGCCGGAAATTGCGCCATGGATATTGTCACTGAGGAGCATCAAGCCAACAAAGTTGAGTCGAGCGGCATTGGAAACGTTATCGGTGATAGCTTATAACCAGCCCGTTACTAAGGGTCGTATCGAGCAGATACGAGGGGTAGAGTCTTCAAGTGCACTAAAGAGCCTTTTGGAACGCAACTTAATCACTGTGTCAGGAAAGCTTGAAGGACCTGGCAGACCGCTCCTGTATTCTACCACTGAAAGATTTCTCGAGGTTTTTGGTCTAAACAGCCTTTCCGATCTGCCACCATTGCCTGACGTTGAAGTAATTGTAGAAGAGTAGCAGTTAAATAGGGATGTGCGGATTATGGAATTGCGTGTGACCTTCCGACTGAATAATATGTGAACCCGAGTTCTCGCATCTTCTTTGGATCATAAAGGTTTCGCCCATCGAATATAACGGGTTCATTGAGACAATTTTTAAGGCGCTCAAAGTCCGGATATCGAAACTCGTTCCACTCTGTTATTATGATTAGGGCGTCCTGTCCTTCAACGCAGTCATAATTGTTTTCGGCGTATTGTACTAAATCTTTGAATATAATAGCTGCGTTTTCCATGGCCACCGGATCAAACACACGGAGCGAGGCACCTCTCTCCAGAAGAAAATGTCCAACATCTAAAGATGGGGCGTCCCGTATGTCGTCTGTACGTGGCTTGAAACTGAGGCCCCATAGCGCAAACTTTTTTCCTTGCAAAGAGTCCGACCCATAATGGGCTAAGATCTTTTGACAAAAATGAATGCGCTGGGATTTGTTAATTTCCTGTACGGCTTCAAGAATACTGAGTGTGACCCCGAGCTGCCGTCCAGTTTGAGTCAACGCAGCCACGTCTTTTGGAAAACATGAACCGCCGTATCCTAGGCCGGCAAACAGGAATTGGCTGCCGATCCTCGGATCAGATCCTATGCCCGCCCTTATAAGTTCTATGTCAGCCCCCACAAGTTCGGCTAGACGAGACAGTTCGTTCATAAATGATATTTTGGTGGCAAGAAATCCATTGGCGGCATATTTTGTAAGCTCTGAAGATTCGAGATTCATTACAAACATGGGTTTTCCGGTTCGCATGAAAGGCGAGTACAATTCCTTTAGTATCTCCCCTACCCTCACATCGTCCACGCCTATAACTATCCGATCCGGCTTCATGCAGTCTTCGATGGCATTTCCCTCTTTGAGAAATTCCGGATTAGAAGCTACGTCAAAGGGGTGCTGGGTGACTGCTCCGATGATGTCGCGCACCCTTCTTGTGGTGCCGACAGGAACGGTACTCTTTGTGACTATAATCTTATAGTTATTCATTGCTTGACCAATATTTTGAGCGGCGTAGTAAACTTGGCTTAAATCCGCGCAACCGTCGCAGTCTGGCGGGGTCCCGACTGCTATGAAAATGATTAAAGACTTTTGTACGGCTTCCTCGATTTTGGTTGTGAAGGTGAGTCTTCTCTCTGCCACGTTTCTCTTTATCATCTGATCCAATCCGGGCTCGTAGATTGGCACCCTGCCGTTTCGAAGACCTTCTATCTTGTCTTCGGCGATATCCATTATTATGACGTCGTTTCCCATTTCTGCAAAACACGCACCGGTTACCAACCCCACATAACCCGCTCCGATTACCGCTACATGCATGTTAGCTATACTCCTTATTAAATAAGATTCTTAACTAGTCTGACTCTTCAATAAAGGCCGTCCACTGCAGTGCTAGAAGTTAACGGCAAACTGCGTGCGAGATTGATTCTGTCATTATCTCAGGATCGAGAATCCAAAGATTACCGAGGCCAGAATCGATGCAGCGGGACAACGAGTTAGCCAGAGCCCGTGATTATATATACTGGCAACTTGGTTGAAGTCTCGACTTGTCATTACGGTCCCATTTAGTACACTTCTTCCATTCCACTGAAAAGGGGAATATCATTGTATGCCACATATAAGATAGCTAGACCAGCAAAAATGTCATTTTCTGGCAACCTTTTTCGGGATAAGACATTATCATGCATAGTAAAGTTGATGCTTTTCTAGTTCTCGAATTTTATCCCTTATCTGTGCTGCCTTTTCAAACTCAAGGTTGTGGGCAGCCTGAAACATTTCTTTTGTGAGTTCTTGAATTAGCGTAGGTATATCTTCAGCGTTGATGCTAGGTTCAGCGAGTACTGGTGTAACTTCCACTGTAACGTAGTCTTTTTCGGCCAAAGACGACAGTATGTCATTGATGTCTTTGCGGATGGTTTCAGGAGTGATCCCGTGCTCGGAGTTAAACGCAAGCTGGATTTTTCGGCGCCGATTGGTCTCGTCAATGGCTTTTTGCATGGATTCTGTGACTCGATCTGCATAAAGTATGACAGTACCGTCCACGTTTCTAGCCGCTCTCCCAGCTACCTGTATGAGAGATCGTTCGGATCTCAAAAAGCCCTCCTTGTCTGCATCCAGCACAGCCACCAATGACACTTCGGGGATATCTAATCCCTCCCGCAAAAGATTTATACCTACCAGGACGTCGAATTCACCGCGGCGTAAGTCCCTTATTATCTCCATTCTTTCGATGGTCTGGATTTCTGAGTGCAGATAGCGGACTCTTATTCCAAGCGTTGCGTAGTATTCCGTAAGATCTTCTGCCATTTTTTTGGTCAAAGTAGTGACGAGGACTCGATGTTGATTGCTTACCCTTCGTTGTATCTCGTTAAGCAGGTCGTCCACTTGGCCACTTGCAGGTCGTATTTCTATTACCGGATCCATTAGTCCAGTCGGTCGTATGACTTGCTCTACGATGAAGGGTCTTGACATCTTTAGTTCATATGGACCTGGGGTAGCTGAGACGTATATTACTTGGGGCACCAAGGCTTCAAATTCTTCAAAACGCAAGGGTCTGTTGTCCAGTGCACTAGGCAGTCTAAAACCAAATTCCACGAGAGTTTCCTTTCGGGCTCGATCGCCCCTGAACATCCCGCCAAGTTGAGGAATGCTCACATGCGATTCGTCTATAAAAAAGAGCGCATCTTTTGGAAAATATTCGAGGAGCGTAGGGGGCGGTTCACCGGCATTTCTTCCGGTTAGGTAGCGCGAATAATTCTCTATCCCGCTGCAGTAGCCCATTTCTTTTAGCATTTCC
>FWPV01011450.1_pt1 | contig 14109 bp, 12 predicted proteins | sample 2228371 | NCBI WGS metagenome assembly FWPV01 (sample SAMEA103939776, study PRJEB20133) | metagenome
GATGTAGCCAGCCAGGGGTGCCGCGGGATCTAGGGGGCTTTTAGGCAGGAAGTTAACGAACAAACCGGTAGTATAGATGACCGCGGCTGACTCCCCCATGATCCTTCCGATAGGAAGGATGGCTCCGGTGATTATACCCGGCATGGCGGTGGGCAGAACCACCTTTCTAATTGTAGCCCAGCGGCTGCTCCCTAGGCTCATGGATGCTTCCCGGTAGGTTTGGGGCACCTGGCGCAACGCCTCTTCCGTACTACGAAGGAAAATAGGGAGGTTAAGTAAGGCAAGGGTGCAGGCTCCAGCCAGCAGGCAGTAGCTCCACTTCAGCCTGATCACGAATAGGGTCATGCCGAAGATACCGAAAACTATGGAAGGGAGTGTGGCTAGACTGTCTAGGCAGAAACGGATAAAGTTGGTGAATCTCCCCCTCCTGGCGAATTCGTTCATGTAGATGGCGGCTCCCACGGAGATGGGGAGCGATATGAGGATAGTCAGGCTGGCCAGATATATGGAGGAGACGAGCATGGGCCTTACTCCCCCTCCTGGAGCGTCAGTCTTGGGCTGCCCCCAGAAAAAGGAGGGCTTCAAGGCGGTTAACAATCCCCTTCCAAATATCTCCAAGATAATGAAGAGAAGGATTGCCAAGGTGAGAAGCCCCACAGTCCAGAAGAATATGGTGGCGATTCGGTCCGCTGTTTTGGGATGCATCTCAATCCTCCCTTTTCCGGGACACCAGCCTGATGGAAATGATTAGGAGCATGGCGAATATCAGCAATACAAGCGCCATGACGAAGAGAGATGAGCGGAAAACCCCCGGGGGGGCCTCTCCCATGTCGGTCACGATGCGCGAGGTCAAGGTACTGGTGTTCTGGGTAAGGGAAAAGGTGAGCTGGTTGGCGTTGCCCACCACCATCTGCACCGCCATGGTCTCCCCTATGGCCCTGCCCATCCCCAAAATGGTGGCAACCAGGAGCCCTTCTCTGGCTGCCGGCAGCAGGACCCGCCTTATGGTCTGCCAACGGGTTGCCCCCATGGAAGCGGAGGCCTCCTTAAGTTCCGGGGGGAGAGACCTCAAGCTCTCCACGCTCAAGGTGGTTATAGTGGGAAGTACCATCACGCCAAGTACCACTGAAGCGGCGAGAATGCCGTATCCAGAAGAATTGGTTATCCTGGCTATGGTGGGTACCAAGATGGTAAGGCCAAACCAGCCGATCACCACCGATGGAATACCCGCCAGCAGTTCCACGCCCCTTCTCACTATTTCGCCCATCCGCCTGGGAGCGACTTGGTCGAGGAATATAGCGGTGCCTATACCTAGGGGGGCCCCGATGATCATTCCTCCCAAGGTGGTCATAACCGTGCCGCTCAAGAAGGCGAGAATGCCATACTGATTTTTATCAGGATTCCATTTGGTGGAGAAGAGGATATGTGATAAGCCCACCTTGGTTAAGGCTTGCATGCTCTCGCTAATGATAAAGTAAAAGATCAGCCCAATGGCAAGGAAGGAGAGAGAGGCGCAGACCAGGGTAAGGGCTTTAACGTAACTGTCTCCCGACGACCTGAGGAGATTTTTCATGACACTTCCAATCTTTTCTTATCTAACACTAGAGTTCGGTTACTGGGATATATTCCTTGGAAACCACTTCCTTCTGGAAATCCTCGGATAAGATATATGCAATAAAGTCGGCAACTCTGCCGCTAGGCTCGCCCTTGGTATACATGTGCAGGAAGCGGGATAAAGGATAGGCTCCTTCCTTGGCGCTCTTTGCCCCAGGCTCTACACCTTCGAACTTGATGGCTTTAATGGTGGAGTTGACATAGCCTATGGATATGTAACCGATGGAATTCTTCGTGGAGGCGATGGTTTCACGCATGATTCCATTGCTGTTGCACTCTATGGCGGATCCTACCGGCTCTTCACCTCCCAGGGCCACCTTATCGAACATCTCCCTTGTGCCCGAAGACCTATCCCTCATTACCACCACGATGGTTCCATCCGCTCCTCCCAGGTCCTTCCAGTTAACGATCTTTCCAGTGAAAATATCCCGGACCTGCTCCCTGGTAAGGCTTTCTACTCCCACATCGGGGTGGACGATTAGCGCGATCACGTCCAAAGCAACCTTGTGGTCCACCAGGTCTCCTCTATCCTCACTCTCTTTAAGCTCCCTGGAGCTGTTGGCTATGTCCATGATTCCTTCATTGAGCTGCGCTATGCCCACGCTGGAGCCCCCACCCTGTACCAGGACCGTACTCCCGGGATAAGCGGCCATGAAGCGATTGGCCGCCTCTTGGACCATGGGTAGAAGAGTGGTGGAGCCGGATACCCTGATCAGCCCGCTTCTTCGCAAGGAGCAGCTCGTGTTGAGGGAAGACAGGTTAAAAGCAAGGAGAAGAGCGAATGAGAGGCAGCGGAACAGCCGGAACAACCTTTTCCATTTCAGGCGCATAAACATAATCGTTCTCGTTTCACATTAGCATTCCAGCGACTCCCGACAGTTTGGTCATTTAAAATTGAAATAGCCCAAGCTTCATTTTAGGTTAAGAAAAAGTTAAGGTTAGGTTAAGATGGTGTTTATGGTCGAGAGAGTTACCTGCTTTATGCCTGAGTTGTGCGGAGCCACCATTACTGTTTACATGTATGGGACTATATTATTTGCATAATGCTGATTATATCCGCATGGGGTAAAGCTACCGGAAAGCGAGAGGGTCCTGCCATGTCCGACATGTGATCAGCTATATCTTCTAGTTGCTGGTGAAAATGTTTTTTTTCTAGCTCCATGATTCTTATTTGATTTCCCGCCAATCGATTAAAGTCAATATTTTTATCCAAATCTTCCCGTGATATACCTCTCAGTGCGATAATCACCAGGATTGGTGAAGATTTTTTTGGTGTCACCGCATTCGATGAGTCTGGCTGGTTCGCCTTGCACTTCCATGAGCAGGAAAGCAGTTATATCGCTGATGCGGGCGGCTTGCTGCATGTTATGGGTAACGATGACGATTGTGTAGTTCTTTTTCAATTCGTTGAGCAGGTCCTCGATCTTCTGGGTGGCCACGGGATCCAGCGCTGAGCAAGGTTCGTCTAAAAGTATTACCTCTGGCTGAAGCGCTAGCGCTCTGGCGATACAGAGCCTCTGTTGCTGGCCACCGGAGAGCGATAGCGCTGATGCCTTAAGTTTATCCTTAACCTCGTCCCATAAGGCAGCTCTTCTTAAGCTATCTTCCACGATCAGATCTAGCTCTCCCTTGTTATCTATTCCCATTATCTGGGGTCCGAAAGTCACGTTATCATAGACGCTCTTGGGGAATGGATTCGGCTTCTGAAATACCATGCCCACCATTCTGCGCAACTCTATTACGTCAAAGGCGGGATCGTATATATTCTCGCCATCCAGCACAACTTCGCCTTCGATCCTGGAGTTGGGGATAAGTTCATTCATGCGATTGATGCAGCGCAAAAGAGAGCTTTTCCCGCATCCCGAAGGGCCGATCAAGGCAACTATACTGCGGCATGGAATGCTCATCTGGATATTCTCGAGCACCTTAAAGGAACCGTAGTACATGGATAGTTCGTGAATTTCGATCTTGCTATTCGACCTGGAAAGATCCGCGCCCCATTTTAAATCTTCTTCTGCGATGAGGTTCTCGATCTCGATCTTGCTTATCATTTCATCCAGGGATTGTATTTAACCCCTTCCTCCTCCGATAGAATTTTCCGAGATATCTGGCGGCTATATTCAACGCTATCACCATGAAGAGAAGAAAAGCCGCCCCTCCATTGACGATATTTCGATAGTCCGGAATCAGGGCCTCGGACTGGGTATACCAGATATTAACCGCTAAGGGTGCTGCGGTCTGGAAAGGGTTTAAAGGAATCTTGCGAATGAAAGTTCCGGTGGTAAATACCAGCGCCGCCGATTCACCCATGATCCTTCCTATGGAAAGTATCGTGCCCGTAAGAATTCCCGGCAAGGCGCTGGGCACCACGACCTGGCGTACTGTGGTCCAGCGGCTCGCGCCTAAGCTCAAGGAGGCCTCCCTGTAGGTTTGGGGCACCGATTTTAAACTCTCTTCTGCGCTGCGCATCAAGGTGGGGAGATTAAGCAATGCTAAAGTAAAGGCTCCAGATAATAGACAGTAACCCCAACCAAAATTAACCACGAAAACCGCCAGACCAAAGAGACCAAAGACGATGGAGGGGAGAGAAGAGAGACTGTCCGCGCAGAAGCGGATTACCCTAATTATTCTCCCGCCTCTGGAATATTCGGAAAGGTAGATGGCAGCCCCCAGGGATAGAGGCAAGGAGATGAGCAAAGTTAGAGCTGCTAAATAGATAGAGGAAACGATCATGGGGAGAATTCCTCCTCCCTCTTTCATCACTTCTGGCTTACCCAGGAAAAAGGAGGGTTTTATAGCGGTGGAAATTCCATGCGCGAATATCTCTCCTACGATGAAGAGCAAAACTGCTACGGAAGCCATGCCTAAAATCCAGAAAAAGACAGTGGCTAAACGGTCAGCCGTTTTGGCCCTCATTGAGTAACCACCTTTTTCTCCCGCGAGACCAGTCTTATTGTTAATATCAAGAGCATGGCCAGGATGAGCAAAACCAGGCCTTGAGCGAAAAGGGCGGAGCGAAAAACCCCAGAGGACTCTCCCATGTCCGTCACTATTCTGGCGGCGAGAGTGCTGGTTCCCTTTGTAAGGGAGAAGGTGAGTTGACGTGAGTTGCCGATGACCATCTGCACCGCCATGGCTTCACCTATAGCTCTTCCCATGCCCAGGATAACCGCTACCAGGACGCCACGACGGGCGGCGGGGAACAAGACTTTATAGATTGTCTGCCAACGTGTTGCCCCCATCCCGTACGCCGCCTCCTTCAGCTCCGGGGCCAAAGACCTGAAGGCTTCCAGGCTCAAGGCGGTGATGGTGGGAAGCACCATTACTCCCAATATTAGGGAGGCGGCCAAGATGCCAAACCCGGGGGTGTTGGTAATCTTGCCGATAAAAGGAACTAGCAGAGTTAAACCGAACCAGCCAAGCACCACCGAGGGTATAGAGGCAATTAACTCGATTCCTCTTCCGATAATGCTTCCTATTCTAGGAGGAGCGATCTGGTCTATAAATATGGCGGATCCTATGCCCAAGGGAGCGCCTAGCAGTAGACCGCCAAAAGTGGTATAAACGGTTCCCACAACGAACGGCAGCATCCCGTAGCTTCCAGCATCTGGATTGGAGACATCGGGATTCCAGTGGGTGGAGAAGAGATTAGGAAGACCAAGCCTGGTGATCGCTGGAAGGCTCTCCCTGAATACGAAGATGAAAATGAGCAATAGGCCTACGAAGGTAATGGAGGCGCATAAAACAAGCAACGTCTTTATGTGTAGCTCTCGTTTTACGATATTTCGCATGTAACCCATAGCATGTTTGATGAGTAAGCGGGTCCGGAGATATTTAGCCCTCCGGACCCCTTTACTTCATTACGGCTCACTCTACACCTGTCCTGCTTTCGCGCAAGATGATATCCCTTCCAATCCCAGAAGGCCCTACGAGGCTGTTTTCCTTTCGATCGAGCTTTCATGCACGGGGCGCAATATCTTATTTCATGGGAACGTATTCCTTGGATACCACTTCTTGCTGAAATTCTTCAGAGAGCACATAGTCAATAAAACCCTTGACCGCTCCAGTAGGTTCTCCCTTGGTGAACATATGCAGGTAACGGGTTAGGGAATAGGTTTGATTTCTGGCTGTTTCCAAATTGGCTTCAACTCCATTATATTTAATCGCTTTGATAGAACTGTTTAGGTAACCAAGGGAAATGTAGCCGATAGAGTTCTTAGTGGATGACACCGTCTCCCTTACCAACCCGTTACTGTTGCACTCGATGGCGTTCTTAACTGATTCTTTTTTCTCGAGAGCATGCTCGTCGAACATCTCCCTAGTCCCGGAAGCCTTGTCTCTTACCACCACCGCGATAGTGGTGTCAGGTCCTCCAACTTCCTTCCAATTGGTAATCTTGCCGGTAAAGATATCCTTTACCTGCTCCTTGGTGAGATCGGTCACGGGTATATCAGGGTGTACCACTACCACCACCACATCCAAGGCGATTTTGTGATCAACCAGGGAGCCGTCATCCTCTTCCTTTTTCAACTCGCGAGAAGAGTTCCCAATGTTCACTACTCCTTCCTTCACCTGGGTTATGCCTACACTGGACCCTCCCCCCTGCACTTCTACGGTGACGCTGGAATAACGGTCCATGAAGCGATTGGCGGCTTCCAGCGCCAGGGGCAGCACGGTGGTGGATCCAGAGAGTTTAACGGTCCCGGAATACTTTTCTTCCTGCTTATTACCACAACTGGATAGTGAGATGGATAATAAGATCAAGAGGGCGATTGTTCCCACGGAGATAAGGTTTAAAGCTTTTTTGCACATGCCGTCCTCCTTTCAACGACGTATCATTTCCAGGTTCTGTCGAACTTCCAGATTGATTCAAACACTCCAAGATGAACATGGGTTTAAAGTTATTTGAGATTTTGCTGTACGTATGGTTAAAATTTGGTTAAAGCAGCGGAGGTTGAAGCAGTGGCGTATTCGCCCAAAAACATCTCTTGAGGAAGAAATTGTTTTTTTGGAGAAATCAAGAAAGTGCCGACCTTTGTATCAGGGTCTTGCAAACTCTTCACGGTGCCTTAAGTGGGGACAGGTAAGCTGACGGTAAAAGTGGACCCTTCTCCCTCACGGCTCTTTACCGATACCTGCCCGCCGTGGAATTCCACGATATGCTTTACGATGGAAAGCCCCAGCCCGGTTCCACCAGTATCCCTTGACCTGGCTTTGTCCACTCGGTAGAAACGTTCGAAGATTCGGCCTAAATCCCTTCTGGGGATGCCGGCTCCGGTATCGGTTATGTTGATTAAGAGCTCCCCCACCAGTTCTTCAAAATCTACCTCGACCTTGCCGCCTTCGCGGTTGTACTTGATGGCGTTGTCCAGGAGGTTGGAGATAGCGGTCTTGATCATGGGGGCATTCCCATAGAAAGATACGTCCGATTTTGGGTTTTTCAAGATCAGGCTCACCCTGTATTTCTCTGCCAGCGCGACTTTCTCCGCTACTGCCTCACCCACGATTTTGGAGGCGGAGATGAGTTCCTCTTCTAGGGTTAATTCCTCCGATTCCAGCCGGGAGAGGGTGAGGAGGTCATCTATGATGTTGGCCAAACGCTGAGATTCCTTGTCCAGGTCCGCGATAAATCTTTGGGCTCTTTCTCGATCTTCAATTGCTCCGGATTGAAGAGCCTCCGTTAGAGCTCGAATATTGGACACCGGTGTTCTAAGTTCGTGGGAGACGTTTACGATAAAATCTCGGCGGATTCTTTCCAACCTCCTGGTCGAGGTAATGTCATCAAGTATACAGACGACTCCGATAATACTGCCATTCTCCATGGTGATGGGATTTGCCCGCACCGACAATGTTCTCTTACGGGGAGTGAAAATATCTATCTCCAAGCTAACCCCTTTACCCTCCCTTGCTTTTTCTGCGGCTTGATCGATGGCAGTCGCGGGGTGTAACTCTGTCAGGGTTTTGCCCAAGGCATAATCGCGGGTTACTCCCAATACCTTCTCTCCAGTGGGATTGATGAGATTTACCTTTCCCTCGCCGTCTAGCACCAGGATTCCGGTTTCGGTACAGGAGAGGATGGTCTCCAATCTTTCCTTTTCCATCTCCAGCAGATGGTAATTTTCCCTTATTCTTGTGGCTATTGTTTCGAGATTCTGCGCAAAGTCGAACAGCTCCATAAGTTGGGGCAGTGGCATGGCCTCGAGCTTTTTCTTTAGCACCAGGCTTTCCAAGGCATCTCCCATCTCTTTAAGGTCCGAGGAGATCACTCTCTGTATCCACAAGCTCACCAATAAGATAGCGACGATGATAAAGACTAGGCTGCCTAGTAGGATTGGCCATTCTTTAAGGATTGAAGGGGTAAATATGGACAGTACCAGGGTGGTAACGATCAGAAGAAGGGCCACCGTGACGCCATACCGGTATAAAAGCAGCTTCTTCAGGGTTTTCATGAGTTAATTCTTATATCCGGCTTTTCCAATCGATATCCCACTCCCCTCACCGTCTTGATATAGCGGGGGCGGGAGGGGTCTTCCTCGATTTTGGACCGCAGGTGTCGAATGTGCACATCCAGGGTCTTGGTTGACCCGTAGAAATTTCCGCCCCAGACCTGGGTGATAAGGTACTCCCTGGGCAGGGCCTTTTCCGGGTGGCGCATAAACAGCTCCAAAAGGCTGTATTCAAGGGGTGTAAGGTGCAGTATCTTGCCTTGGAGAGTAACTTCGTGCCTCTCCCTGTCCATGACTATATCTCCCCAAGCTACACGTCTTTCCGCGTCCCTCCCTGTCTTTTCCGTTCTTCGCAGCACTGCCTTGATGCGGGCGATGAGCTCCCGCATATTAAAAGGCTTGGTGATGTAGTCATCGGCCCCCAGCTCAAGCCCTAATATCTTGTCAACTGGGGAATCCTTGGCAGTGAGCATGACGATGGGGACGAGGGAATCTTTCCTGATGCTCTTGCAGACGTCTATCCCGTCTAATTCGGGAAGCATCAGATCTAGAAGAACCAGATCGATATTGCCCTGCCTAAATTTGTCCAAACCTGATTTTCCATCATGAGCAGCATCAACTATGTATCCCTCTTTTTCTAGGGTGAATTTAAGGGCCTCTACAAGTGGCCTCTCGTCCTCGATTATGAGAATCTTTTTCATCTGCCCCTCTCGTTTTTTATTATCATAGCATTACCGGGAACTTTCGATAAGTGATTATACCGGTTTAATGACAAAGGTTTATGACTTCTGCGCGCCGGATTTTAAGAAAAAGATAAATCCGATTCTGAAGTACCAGAATTAGATGATCAATGATGATAAGCATCGAAACCTAACGGATGATACTACAAAGACAGAGCCTTCGCTTTTAACTACACCTGTATCCCCTCTTCCCGTGCGGTCTTATGTAAAACCGTTGCTCTGGGGCAGGTAGCCGGTGACCTTGATGGCATATCTCCCTCGAGAAGGCGTGGATATACTGATTAATTGGCCTTCCACCTCATGGTTTTACCTTTTGCAGGTTGGGCAGTTCTAGATATTGAGATATCGAGGAAAAGAATACAAGTACAGAGAAGTCTCTGAGGATCATCATTTCATTAGAGATGTTTTGGAATAAGCATATAGGTATGCCGAGGCGGAGGGTCTTTGCCCGTTAACAAAAAATCGAAATTAGGAAATAAGCATACAGGTATTTCGTGGGAGAAAATCATTACCGCGCTCGATGCCAGCGAAAGGCGGACAAACGCGTCTAGCGAAAGGGATATGCGATGTGAAGAACCAATGTGGTGATTGAGCGCTTTCTGCTCGTTTTATTGGAATGGATATGAAAATAACGCTCATATGAGAGGTACGGGTTAGAGCATCTTTTTGGTTTGTGCTTTGGGAAAAAATACTTTATAAATTAATTAAAAAAAGGGATTGAGATACTAGATATTCAGATTCCTGCAGGGAGGCATTATGAGAGCGTTGTGTAAAGTGGCTTTGGCGGCAGGGTTGTTCTTATTGGTGACTGGGATGTTCTTTTCCGGTAGCGCTTTCGCTCAGCAACAGGTTCCTCCCACGGAACAGCAACCACCTCCTCCGCAGCAACAGCCGATTCCGCTCAAAGCTTACTTCTACCTGCAAGGAGAATTGGTGGGGGTCGATGCGGAAGTGCCAGGGGGCGGGCAAATGGTTGAGTTCGTCATGAATAAGTTGCTGGAGGGGCCAACGGAGGAGCAGAGAGCGCGGGGCTACGTAACCTACATTCCGGAGGGAGTCAAGCTCCTTTATTCCACAAAGTCCACCGTGTCCAGCGAGTATTCGGTGACCCTCAGCTCTGAAATGTTGAATCTGAAATATGACCAGGAAAAGGCCAAGCTTGCCATGGAGCAGATCTACAGGACTCTCAAAGAAGCCTCGCAGGCCCAAGTAGTAATGATCTTCGTGGACACCGGGGAAGGGCAGGACTATAGACCTCAGGATGCCTATGAGTTGTTGGGCATCGCGGAGAATAAGCCAAAGGCTTCCTCCCATGCTGTTCTCATCATCTCCATTGTTATAGCCGCTGTGTTAGCGTTGACACTGGTTTCGCTAGCAGTGTTCATACCCATGCGCCGGAGAAAGGCCACGATAGCCAGAAGGCCAGCTCCCACCAGGAGAAGGACCGCCAAGGTCAAGAGATAATGATATGATAAAGATTTACGGTTGTTTTAAATTATTACGCAATGTAATATTGAGTTTTTTCCTTCTGACACTGATAAGTGGCCTGGCATTCAGCTTTTCCAGTTGTACCAGCAGCAAGCGGACGATCGATGGACGGAATGACGAGATTGACCTTCCGGAAAAGGATAAACTAGAGTGGATCGCGCGGAACCTGGATCTGAACAGGATGATGGAGGATATCGACTTTTTCTCCTCTGAAGAGATGAGAGGAAGGCCAGCGGGATCAGCAGCAAACCAGGAAATCGCCAACTTCATCGAGGAGGTGTTCCGAAGCCTCGGCCTCAAGCCCTTTAACGATCTGGGATTGGAAGACTTAAAACAAGACTTGCTGGTGCCCTCCTTTCGTTGCTATTTAGAATCGCCACCGGAGAGGGAAGAGGCACTGAAGATAAGCAACATAATTGGGGTTATCCCGGGATCGTCGCGCACCAATAAATATATTGTCTTCGCTGCCAACTTTGACGGGATGGGTATAGACATGCAGACCGGCAAGCATTATCCCGGTGCGGACTACAATGCCTCGGGCATCAGCGCGGTGATAGAACTGGCTCGAGTTTTCTCTAGGATGGACGAACCTCCTCCAGTTACCATGGTTTTTGCGGCACTCAATGGAGATGAATGTGGAAACTTTGGCTCACAGGCGTTGGCCGACGCGCTGGAAAAGAAGAACTTGAAAGGCAATACTTGCATCATCTACCTGGAGGGACTAGGCGGTGGAAGCGGTAATTATATGGACATCTGGGACCACAACTATAGAAAGAATCAGCCCATGGTCCAGGCGATTGAGGACGCTGCGCGCTTTTTGCGGGTAACCCTAGAAATCAATGGGATCAATCAAGGCAGTTCAGGCAACCTGTTCTTCGTCTACCATATACCTTGCGTAATTTGTGACTGGTCCTGGTACGAGAGGAGCGACCATCCTGACTTTCACAAGATCACCGATACCCCGGAGAAGTTGAATCGGGAAGGTTTGCTTAATTCGACCCGCGTGGTGGGAGTTGGCGGCTACCTCCTTGCTCTTCGTTCGTCCGAATAAAACGATTTCATGCTTGTCCAGATGGGAAGCTCTCTTGATGCTCATTCCTATTTGCTTGTTGGCGCTAGTACCCGGGTTTGTATGATCTCTTTACAATTTGTATATTTCTCATCATCTTCTTATATGTAAAAAGCAATCCGGGAGGGAAAAAGTTTCCCATATTTTCTAAACAAGTCGATCACGGTCAATAATGCTTAATTCGGGGATAAGAAAGCTGGACAGATACCACTGGCCTGACTTCTATGCTTTAATTGGCTAGATAGGAGCGAATGGATATCCAGGATAAGCTCAAATGCTTTTTCAAAGGATATATTGGTTGATCTCTTACCTCCTGCAAGCACTCAGGGCATCTTATTCGTTTTGGCGATAGGGAGAATGGAAAGTTTCGTATGAAAAAATTCCAGGTGATCAAAGGTAGAAGTGCTCAACCCTCTTTGCTTCCGTTTCCTTCATTCTGATTATCCAGATGAATGGATGCATTATTTCCTCGTAGTTAGGGAGATTCTCCTCTCTCTTCCAGGCATAATTGAGGAAAGAGAGGCCCTCCTTTTCTTCTACCTCGCGGCAGAAGAGTTCACCGATCTGGTATTGCTGAAGCTTCAAGTCGAAACCTAGCATGCGCTGGATAAAGCGCTCCGCGCCCGTTTTGGTTTCCCTCTGTCTACGGAAGGCATTGCTCATCTCCTCGTAAGAGGGGAGAATTTCCCTTCCCACCTTATCCATGACGAAATTGCTGTAGCCTTCCACCAGTGACATAAACGCCTGAATCCTGTTGAGGATATCCTTCTGCTCCGGAGTATGGATGACTGAGATAAGACCTCCACTGTTGATAATCTCGTTGAGTCGTTGAGGATTGCGAAACTCCTCCGGGCGCAGCCTCGTGCCCATCTCTTCCAAACGCAAGGAGATGCTGCGGAAGTACTCTTCCATCAGATTGCGCATAAAGCCTCGTAGCCAGGGAAACGCCGCAAACTCGAAGGCGTGAGTCACCTCGTGCAGAGTAATCCATAGCCTGAACTCGTCAGGAACCAGTCTCATCTTCTCTTCTGCTTTAATCAGGTTGGGGTAGACGATATATAGCTTCCCCTTATCCTCCAACCTTGGCAATCCGAGGTCGAACTGACCGAGCACATTACGGGCAAGATATCCCATTACTAGGCCAATCTGTACGGTGAGTAGACCTTTAGCCATGCGCCTTCCCATCTTCAAGGACTTGCTCCGTTGGTTTTCCAGATTCTTCAGGGCTTTGGAATAGCTGTCCGCCAACGGTTCGAAGATAAGCTGGAAGCTAGATAGGTTTGCTTTGATCCAGGCAGGCCGATCCAAAACGAGCAGTGGGCCCAGCGCCTCCTTAGGCTGCAGGCCGGTGAAGTTTTCCACTAGCCATTCGCTTCTCTGGGCTATATCGGCGAAATATTCCCTCAATTCCTTGCTCAAGGGGGGCGAGGGTGCTCCATCTGACATGGAGACGATCTCGGCGATTTCCTCGGATTGTTTCCAGTCGATGAAATCATCGCTACCGTTGGTGAAGGCGTTCTTAAGTGACCGGTATAGGGGCGCCCTGGCCACCATCCTCTCGGCAAACTGGTTTATCCACCGGATGCTCTCATCCCAAAGGTTATCTTTTCCTTGATTTTGGCTCATATTCTACACTCTCCTTCAATTTAGATTATAAGGGTTGCAGAAATTTTGTACTATAACTGATAAAGCATGCATCTCTTGCGCTGGTCCCTCGCCTCGATAATTGTTGGGCAGGCATCGCCCAGGCAAACCCCTCGCCTCGATCCTTGTTGGGCAGGCATCGCCCAGGCAAACCCCTCGCCTCGATCCTTGTTGGGCAAGCATCGCCCAGGCAAATCTTACGTCGCGATTCATAATGCAAGAAAGCCATTTTTGAATTTACCGCGCCACGGTTCATAACGCGGGAACCCCTCATTTGGAGGGGCAGATGCATGCGAAAAGCGTTATGGGCTAAATGGCATTGGTTTTGCTTATCCTCGTTGAACATGCCTATGCTTGCCTGATGAAGGCTAGCTTCCTGGTATGAAAAGAAGATATCCTCGAAGAATCATTCGGTTTTGGTGGGGATTTCAGTTACCGGTAGCTTTTCGGGATAGTAGGTTCCCACACATCTTCCCGACCGAATCTCGCGCACCAATTCTTCCTCTGAGGTGATGGTGCGATGGAAGAAGGTCAAACACCTTCCCAGATGATGGTGAGCGTGTGCGTCACTTCCCCCTACGCTAGGAATTTTGAGGCTGGCAGCCCTTTCCCAGGCACGGAGATTGCTATCGTGTGAGCAGCTGCCATTGTGCGTCTCTATGGCATCTACCATAAATAATATATCGTCACTGGTGTGCCCCTTGTGTCGGCTACGGTGGCCCCAGAAACCTCTGAAGGGATGAGCGGCTATGATGACTCCTCCCTCTTCCTTGACTGCCCGGCAAAGCTCGGTGAAATCCATCTCTTGTTGCAGGGGATGGTGCACGCCATAGATGAGCATGTCCCCCACGGGAGTGTGAATCTCTATTCCCCGAAATATTGTTAAACCTTGATCTTGGGCCATTTCCATAGCTTCTAGCAAGTTCCACCTAGTGCCATGCTCGGTAATACCGATGCCGTCGAGCCCTAACCGTTTGGCTCTTTGTATCAAAACATCTGGTGCGAGTTCGCTGCACGATGAGAACCTGCTGGTATGAACGTGTAAATCCACTAGCATATGCTCGCCTCATTTATTATTAATAATTATTATAATTATAAAATCTATTTA
>FWPV01011451.1_pt1 | contig 14108 bp, 11 predicted proteins | sample 2228371 | NCBI WGS metagenome assembly FWPV01 (sample SAMEA103939776, study PRJEB20133) | metagenome
CGCTGCTGTAATAGGCATTGAAGCCAAAATCGTGAAAGTCGAAGTCCATCTTGATACTGGATTGCCCACCTATACGACTGTTGGATTACCTGATAACGCGGTCAGGGAATCGCGCGAACGAGTTTGTGCGGCAATAAAGAACTCTGGCTTCCTCCTCCCACCTAAAAAAATAACCGTCAATTTGGCTCCCGCTTACATTAAAAAAGAAGGTTCATCATTTGATTTACCTATCGCTTTAGGATTATTGGCCGCTACAGGACAAATATCTAATGATAAACTTAACCGTTATGTTTTCTTAGGGGAACTATCCTTAGATGGAGCCTTAAGACCTGTTCGGGGAGCACTGCCCATCGCTGCGGCTTTAATGGGTAGTAAAATAGAGAGTTTAATGGTTCCTATCGCCAATGCTCCCGAAGCCGCTATAGTCGACACTTTACCTGTTCGTCCCTTAAAAAACCTTCGAGAAGCAGCTGCATTTTTAAATAACGAACTGAACATAGACCCCATCACCGTGAATATCAATGAGATTATGTCAAAATCAGAAAAGTATAATGTCGACTTTAGCGATGTGCGTGGACAAGAGAGTGCAAAACGCGCCTTAGAGGTTGCAGCAGCCGGAGGGCATAACATCCTGATGATGGGACCTCCCGGCTCAGGTAAAACTATGTTGGCTAAAAGACTACCCACCATACTACCTAATTTAAACCTTGAAGAAGCCTTAGAGACCACTAAAATTTATTCTGTTGTGGGGATGCTTACAGAGAAGATACCTTTACTCGCCACTAGACCCTTTAGAAGCCCACATCACACTATCTCAGATGCAGGATTAATTGGTGGCGGGCAAATCCCCCGACCGGGTGAAGTTTCGCTTGCTCATAAAGGAGTCCTATTTCTAGATGAATTACCCGAATTTCATAAAAGCGTTCTGGAAGTTTTACGCCAACCTATGGAAGAAGGGGAGGTTACTATTACTCGTTCTAAAATGTCGATTACTTATCCTGCTAACTTTATATTAGTTGCAGCGATGAATCCTTGTCCGTGCGGGTTTAAAGGACATCCTACGAGAGAATGTAGATGTAGCCCTATCGTAATACAAAAATACTTAAGCCACATATCAGGTCCACTGCTTGACCGTATAGATATTCAAATTGAAGTCCCTCCCGTTGAATATGAACATCTAACAAGGGAAACTAACGCCGAACCATCATCAGCCATAAGGCAGCGTATCCTCGAAGCGCGCCAGATTCAAAACGAACGTTTTAAAAATATACCTAAAGTGCTTGTGAACGCCGATATGGGACCGCGTGAACTCAGAAGGTTCTGTAAACTCAATGGTGATTGCGAAAAATTATTGAAACAAGCAATAGATACAATGGGACTTTCAGCGAGAGGATATGATAGAATCCTTAAAGTATCAAGAACTATTGCCGATTTGGATAAATCTTTTGACATTAAACCTCAGCATATTGCAGAAGCCATTCAATACCGAAACCTCGACCGCGAATTTTGGGCGTAAGTGTATGTTCAATAAAAACAAAAATCCAGAACCACCAAAGGATAATAAACCTAAGAATGAAGCCATTCAACAGGAAAATGCAAGGCTTACTAAGATATATTCAATTGTTGACCGGGCGTGTGTTGGACTTAGTTTAGGTATTTTAACCGCACAAGGTGCTAAAGATTTAATTAACGAAACCCGCCGAAGAGTGTTAGAGTTAGCTCCAGGGCAGGATGAAAAATTCGATTTGATTTATTTACCAAGACTTAGAAGACATGCGATTCAATTTGGTGGATTAACAAATGAAGACCTGAGTTAATCATTAAATTCTCTAAGTTCTATAATAAACAATGACCCTAACTTCAATATTCGATAGGATAGTAGAACAAACTCCCGATGCTATTGCAATAAGATATTTAAACGGTTCAATAGATTACCGAACGCTCCAAGAAGCAACCTTACGACTTTCTAATGGACTTCAAAGTATAGGCGTCAGGAATAACGACAGAATTACTATTATATTACCTAACATTCCCCACTTTATAATAGCATATTATGCAATTTTAAGACTTGGAGCGATCGTCGTTCCGATTAACCCTCAACTTAAACCGAGTGAGATAGTCACCTTATTAGAAGAATGCAAACCCTCTGCGTTAATAACTGTTCTAAATTTCTATAAAGATAATTATCAACAACTTATCGCTATTAGTAATATAAAAAATGTTTTAGTTTTAGGTGACACTAACGAAAAAGGGTTAATCAATTTAACCCGTTTAATGTCCAAAAGCCCTCCTAATATTGATGAACTTGAGATAAATGAAAATGAGACTGCGGTAATAAATTTCACTCCCGGTAGAACAAGTTACCCCAAAGGGGTTGAATTAACCCATAATAATCTAATCTCCAACGCGCTTACTTGTAGCGATATATTTGAAATCACCCCCGATGATATATTATTAACCGCACTACCCTTACATACTGTAATCGGTCAAACCCTATTAATGAATATCGCTTTACTTAAAGGTGCTTCACTGTTCCTTTTTCCAAAATTCGATCCCAATGAAATTGTTTCGCATATTTGCCAAGGTGAAAGCACCGTATTTGTCGGAACCCCAATGATGTTTAAAACATTGCTTAATATAACTGATGATAATTTGCAAATCCAAAAACCATTAAAATTATGCATATGCGGTAATGGGCATTTAGAAGAGACAACCCTAAAAGACTTTGAAAACCGTTTTAAAACATATATTCTTGAATGTTACACCACCGTTGAAACATCGCCAGTTATAGCCGTGAATAAATATCAAAAGATAAGGAATATAGGTTCATTAGGACATCCTATTCCAAGCGTCGATGTTAAGGTCATAGATGGACGTGGAAGAGAACTACTAAATGGTATGTTGGGTGAAATTATCATTAAAGGACCCAATGTTATGAAAGGTTATTTAAATAACGCTATTTCAACTGTTAATGAACTAAAAGACGGTTGGTTTTATACTGGTGATTTAGGTTTTACAAATGATGATGGATTCTTATACTTTGTGGATAGAATATATGAAAAAATAATTAAAGGCGGTTTTACAATTTACCCTTATGAGATTGAGAAAATCTTAAAACAACATCCAAGTGTGCTTGAAACTACAGTCGTGAGCATCCCGGATCCTATTTATAGAAATGATGTAAAAGCATATGTAGTTTTAAAGCCCAATAGTAAAATATCATCTGAAGAATTAATATCATATTGTAAGGAACATTTACCGCTATATAAAGTTCCAAAGACTATAACTTTCTGTAAAGAATTACCGCGCAAAGATGATGGTTTAATTAATCGAGAAGAACTTAAGAAAAATCTTAAATTTTAAATCAATACATTATAATTTAAAAACATAATATCATTTACAAATAAAATTAAAATTCACAAATTAATTATATTCCATATAAAAAATTGATTTAAATCACAGGAATTATAATGCCTCAAATTTATAATAAAGATGACATTAACACGATAATAGGGAAAATTGCCAGCAACATTGCAAAACACAATCCTGACAAGTACGAAATACTAACAAGTTCTGAATCCAAGCGACATCCCTCCTTGTCGGATATTCAATATGATATAGCCCTATTTAGTAAAACAAACCAAGAATTGATTTCTATAATTTTTGTGGAAACTGAAACTTCGCTCTCTTTAGCCAGAGCGCAAACTAATTGGCTACCGATTGCAAAACGCGGGCTCCCTTTGGAAATCGCAGTTCCTAAATCTAAATCAAAACAAGCAAAAACAATAGCCAAAAAACTTGATATTCATATAAAAATTATTATATATTAAAAGTTCAAAATTAAAACAATTTTTATATATAAAATATCATTCCATAGAGGTCAAAATGTGCGGAATTATCGGTTATATAGGCAATCGCGAAGCAACCCCCATCTTGATTAACGGTTTAAAGCGTATGGAATATAGGGGCTACGATTCAGCAGGCATAGCGGTCTTACATAATGGGATTATTAATATCACTAAAGTAAGCGGTAAAATCGCTCAACTTTCTAAGCGCATTACCAATAATATGTTATATGGTAATGTAGGTCTGGGACACACTAGATGGGCAACCCATGGAGAACCCAATGAAACAAACGCACATCCCCATACCGATTGCACTGGCGATATCGTTTTAATCCACAATGGAATTATTGAAAATTATTACACACTTAAAGTAAAACTTTCCACCACTGGACACCGTTTTCGCACCGAAACCGATAGTGAAGTTTTAGCACACCTTATAGAAGAACTATACGAAGGAGATATTGAACAAGCGGTCCGTTCAGCATTATATCAGGTTAAGGGAACTTATGGTATTGTGGTTTTACACCATAATGAACCCGATAAATTAATAGCCGCACGAATGGGAAGTCCTTTAATTCTTGGTATAGGGAAGGGCGAAAATTTCATCGCTTCCGATTTAGCCGCTGTAGTTGACCACACCAGAGATGTTATATTCTTAAACGACGGTGAGATGGCAGTTGTAACCTCCACTGATAAATGCATAACTAAACTTGATAAATCACCAGTTAGTAGCCGAGTGGAAAAAATTTTCTTTGACATCACCGAAATCGAAAAGGGTGGTTATCCCCATTTTATGCTAAAAGAGATTCACGAACAACCAAATTCATTAACCGATTCAATTCGGGGTAGGCTCTTAATGGATGAGGGCACGAGTAAACTAGGTGGAATTGCAAGATTCGAAGAACAACTCGCTAATGCAAAACGTTTTATCATCCTCGGCTGCGGAACCTCCTGGCACGCTGGACTTATTGGGGAGTATTTAATCGAATCGCTGGCTGGTATCCCTGTGGAAGTTGAATATGCATCAGAATTTAGGTACCGAGAACCTATCATTGAGAAAAATACCATTGTCCTATCTATAAGCCAATCCGGCGAAACCATTGACACTTTAGCCGCGATGCGGGAAGCAAAAGCCCGCGGAGCGCTTACCCTTGGTATATGCAATGTCGTAGGCTCAACTATTGCCAGAGAATCCGATGGGGGTATTTACATACATGCAGGTCCTGAAATTGGAGTGGCCTCTACAAAGGCATTTACATCACAAGTGGCTGTTCTAACTCTGTTAGCATTATATTTAGGAAGACAAAGAAAACGCATATCATTAGAATACGGTCGAGAATTAGTCCAAGAATTGATAGAATTGCCTAAAAAAGTCCAACAAGTCTTAGATAAATCGGATGAAATACTTGAATTAGCGAAAAAATTTGTAAACTCACGCAACGCATTATACCTGAGCCGCGGCATTAACTACCCAGTAGCACTTGAAGGCGCGCTTAAACTGAAGGAAATATCTTATATTCACGCAGAAGGTTACCCCGCTGCAGAAATGAAGCATGGACCAATTGCCCTTATTGATGAAAATATGCCAGTTTTATTTATTGCGGTCAACGGTGGAACTTTATACGAAAAAGTCATTAGCAATATTGAGGAAGTCAGGGCAAGAAAAGGTATTATAATAGCCGTAGTTAACGAAAACGACCAGATTATACCAAAGTATGCTCATCATTTAATAGAAATTCCATCAACATCACATATATTGACGCCTATTCTATCGGTAATACCACTTCAACTATTTGCTTATCATATTGCAGTTATGCGGGGATGCAATGTTGACCAACCGCGCAATTTGGCTAAAAGCGTAACGGTTGAATAATGCTTAATTTAATTTAGTTTCAGGATAAATAATAATTTAAAGATATCAACTCATACTACCAAATATCAATACTAAACCACCAAAATCTTTCGAAGTCGCACCTAATATAACAATCGGAGGGAATTCCCCTCTTTTAATCGCTGGTCCTTGCGTTATAGAAGGTGAAGATATGGCACTCCACCACGCTGAGGCTATAACCGAGATTGCTTTAAAACTAAAATTACCACTGTTATTCAAAACCTCATACGATAAAGCCAATCGAACCTCATACACCTCCTATCGCGGTCCCGGACTTAAAGATGGTATGCGCATACTTGATAGAATAAAAACCGAACTCGGTATTGCAATAATAACCGATGCGCATTCAATAGACGAAATAAAAAAAGTAAGTGAAGTTGTTGATGTAATACAAATTCCCGCTTTTTTATGTCGACAAACAGATTTGCTTACCACTGCGGCTCAGACTGGAAAACCCGTCAATGTGAAAAAAGGACAGTTTTTAGCACCCGATGATATCCCTCATATTATAGATAAATTGGTAAATGCTGGTGGCAAGCGTCTTATGATAACCGAGCGCGGAACATCCTTCGGTTACCATCGTTTAGTCGTTGATTTCACGGGAATCATACAAATGAGGGAATATGGCTGGCCCATTATCTTTGATGCTACTCATTCAGTTCAAATGCCCGGTGGACTGGGTAAACAATCTGGCGGTAATCGTAAATATGCTCCCTTCTTGGCTTGGGCATCAGCAGCGGTAGGAGTGGATGGAATTTTCCTTGAAACCCACTTTGAGCCCGATAAAGCACTTTCCGACGGACCTAATATGATTCCTATCCGTGACCTATATGAAGTTCTGTCACAATTTTTAGAACACTGGTATATAAGAATGAAATAAATTTAAGACTTTCTATTTCCCTTCCTAATTAATCCAACCAATTTCGCCTTTTAGAAAAAACATTACCCTTAATCTATTGTATTAAACAGATTTCAATATATATTATTTATAAACAAAACCGAGTTAAATTATTACAATTTAAAATATTCACATTATACAAATTGAGCGATTCCAAACCAAAATATAGAGGCTTAGGGCGTGGTTTATCAGCATTGATACCCGATGCTAATTTATCCGATAAAACTGACTTTCAAACTATTCCTATTGAGCAAATCTATCCCAACCCACACCAACCCCGCAAAGAGTTCAAAGACTCTGAATTAAACGAACTTGCCGAATCAATTAAGCGGAACGGAATTCTTCAACCTTTGCTGGTTCAGCCATCGGATAAAGGTTACAACCTAATTGCTGGCGAGCGTCGTTGGCGTGCTGCCAAAATAGCAGGCTTATCCGAGGTTCCGGTTCGCATTATAACAGACATTCAAGAATCAGCACTCATCGAACTTTCCCTGGTTGAAAACCTACAACGAGAGGATTTAAACCCCGTGGAACTTGCCGAAGGCTATAGACTATTACAAAAACAATTTCACTTAACTCAAGAAGAAATAGCCCAATGTGTTGGTAAAGATAGAGCCACTATTTCTAATACTATTCGATTATTAGAACTTCCGGAGAATATTCTAAATTCTTTACGCAGAGGCGAAATTAGTGCCGGACACGCTAAAGTTATTTTAAGTTTGGAAAATAACGCCCAAAAGAGCGCCTTATTCAAAAGAATAATTTCAAACCATCTATCTGTTAGGCAGGCTGAAGAACTAGCAAAGAACCTTGGTAAAATAATCTCCCCAAAGCGTGAAAGCAAAAAACAAGACCATTCACCTATAATAGAAGATTACCGCCATCGCTTAATGAGACATTTAGGAACCCAAGTTCATATTACTAAACGCGGTTCAAAAGGAAATATCCGTATTGATTTCTACTCCGAGGAAGATTTAGAACGCATTTTATCAATTATCATAAATTCAAACATTTAATAAATCCATACATTTAACCGTGTCCATCAACATAAAGCCTGTTTACTCAAAAAAAGAATTCGATGAGTTTATAAAATTACCTTATAAACTACATAAAAACCACCCTTCTTTTGTCCCACCTTTAATATCCGAGATTAAAACCACTTTAAACCCAGATAAGAATCCATTTTTTGAGCATTCTAAAATACAAATGTTCCTCGCTTATATAGATGGCGAAGTGGTGGGGCGAATCGCTGCTATTGTGGATGAAAACTTTATTAAGGTTAGACAAGCGATGATAGGTTTATTTGGGTTTTTTGAATGTATAAATGACATTGATGTGGCACACGCTTTATTCAACACTGCATCTCAATGGCTACGCCGTTTAGAACTTAAAAAAATGTTAGGACCTGCAAATCCATCTATGAACGATGAAATTGGCGTCCTTATGGATAGTTTCGATATACCCCCGGTTGTAAAAATGGTTTGGAACCCTTCATACTATCCCGCCTTATACGAGAATTCCTTCTTTAGAAAAGCGATGGATATTCACGCTTGGTGGGTAAATGCTGAAGATATAACTGAGAGATTAAAAAAATTTGGTGAGGCTATTTTAAATAGGACTCAAGTGAACTTTAGAAATGTCAATATGAAGAATTTTAACGACGAAGTTGAAGCCATTCGTCAGATTTACAATTCAGCCTGGTCGCAGAACTGGGGCTTTGTCCCTTGGACTGAAGCCGAATTTCGTCATGCTGCTAAAGGGCTAAAACAGATCGTCGATCCTGATTTGGTCATCATCGCAGAGATAAATGATAAACCGGTCGCCTTTGTCTTGACAATACCCGATATAAATATCGCCTTAAAACATACCAACGGAAAATTATTCCCGTTTGGACTTATTAAATTACTATGGTATTCACGAAAAATAAAAACCGCTCGGGTAGTAATTTTGGGAGTCATAAAGGAGTATCGCGGAAGAGGAATAGATACTGCGCTATACTATAAAACCTTCCTCACCGCAACTCAGAAAGGATATACGGGTGGTGAAATGTCTTGGATACTGGAAAACAATGAACCTATGATAAAAGCCCTTGAAATGATTGGAGCAAAAAGATATAAAACTTATAGATTATTTGAAAGAGATTTGTAATTTTACTATTTTAGGGATAAAATCTTCACAGACAAAGAAAGATAGGTGTAATCTTATGAATATTTCGAAGGACATATTATTACTTTAATTCAAGTTTTAAGTTTCTTTTTCTTTGCTGCGGGGAAAAGCACATTATTAAGTATCAACCTATAACCGGGAGAGTTTTTATGTAACTCAAGATTAGTTGGTGGGTCACCGACCATATGACGATAGTCTTCTGGGTCATGTCCACCGTAGAAAGTCCACATTCCCTGCCCATAATTACCATGAATGTATTTAGCCTCATTTTTTCCCTCATATTCACCCATAATCACCACCTCCTTTTTAATAAGAGCCTTATTAAATGAAGTGGTTTGTCCCATAAAACCTTTCACGACCGCAGTGTGGTTTTGGGTTAACATAGTCGGAACAGGATCGTATTTAGCGGAAAACTCAAACAAAGTGAAGTAATCATTCTTTTCGTTTCTTATGAGTGCTGCTTCCTCAGTCATATCAATATCGGAAAACTCATATATCTTTGGATTAGTTACTATTTTAAAGTTCTCAAATGCTAAACATTTGGAATAATTGAGTTTCTGTTGTGCTTGTGGGTCAGGAGGTGTGCCATCAAAAGGTATATCTACAATATCCACCCCCTCAGCAGCAAGGGCTATATCATAACTATCAGTTCCCGAACACATTGTAAATAAGAAACCTCCATTACCCACATAATTTTTTATCTCGCGAGCCACTGCTTTTTTCATCTCGCTTACCGAAGGATAACCAAACTTCGCCGCGCGTGCTTCTTCTTCTGTTTTTCGTTGTTGATACCATGCTGCATTGTGATAAGACGAGAAAAACTTACCGTATTGTCCCGTAAAATCCTCATGATGTAAATGTAGCCAGTCATATTCGCTCAATTTACCGGTTAAAACCTCTTCATCGTATAACTTTACAAATGGAATCTCCGCATAATTAAGCGCTAAAATTACTGCATCATCCCAAGGTTCACTACCTTCGGGGGCATAGACAGCTATACGCGGTGCCTTTTCCAGCGGGACCACCTCCATATTGGCATTTTCAATTTCAGCATATATCGAAGCGGCTTGAGCACCATCTATTGCCTGTGCTGTAACCCCTCTGATGCGACAGAGTCTTTCTAAAGGTTCATAATAATCGCATAAAAATGAGCCCCCGCGATAATTCAAAAGCCACTCTGCTTTTCCACCTTGCTTTATTGTCCAATATGCTACTCCATAAGCCTTCAGATGGTCGCGTTGGCTTAAATCCATCGGTATTAATAGTTTAGGAGCAGCCTGCAATTTTATAACTATTAAAAGTGTGAATATGAAAAATTTATAAATCTTCATATATAAAATTACAATTTAATTGCTTAATATATTTCTTTATCTCATAAAAAAGGCAGGCATTTTCGCCTGCCTTTTTAGATTTTATAAGCCTTAAATTAACCTAAATAAGCCCTAAGCGCTTTAGAGCGGGGTGGATGACTCAGTTTTCGAATCGCTTTCTCTTTTATTTGACGAACTCGTTCGCGCGTCAATTTAAATAATTCCCCGATTTCCTCAAGTGTTTTTTGCTCCTTATCAATACCGAAATAGTATTGAATAACCTCCGCTTCTCGTTTAGTTAAAGTAGCCAGTGCGCGCCTTATCTCAATTTTAAGTGATTCATCCATCAGCGAAGCATCTGGTGGAGGTTGCATATCGTTATGAATAACATCTAATAATCTATTATCTTCACCTTGGCTAAATGGGGCATCCATTGATAAATGCCGTCCCGACATCTTTAAGGTATCAGTAACTTCACAAATATTCATATTGAGTTCTTCAGCAATTTCTTCTGGTGAAGGTTCTCGTTCGTACTCCTGCTCTAAAACATTGAGCGCTTTACCTATTTTATTCAAAGCACCCACTCGATTTAGCGGTAGACGCACAACACGAGATTGTTCAGCCAAGGCTTGAAGGATAGATTGACGGATCCACCATACCGCATAGGAGATAAATTTAAAGCCACGCGTTTCATCGAATCGCTGTGCGGCTTTTATTAAACCAAGGTTACCTTCATTAATCAAATCACTTAAAGATAAACCTTGATTTTGATATTGCTTTGCCACTGAAACCACGAAACGCAAATTGGCTTTTACTAATCTCTCCAGGGCTTCTTGCCGTTCATTGCCTTGGGCTTTAGCAAATTCGGAAGCCACGCTCTCGGGATCTTCATCGGATTTATAATTTATTATGCGGGCTAATTGAATCTCCTCTTCTGGACTGAGAAGCCCAACTTCCCCTATTTCCTGAAGATACCTTTCGAGTGATTGATTAGTTCGTATATTTACTTTTTTGGAAATCTTGGTCATAGTTTAATGGCAATTTTGTTATATATTATATTATACGAAGAAATTTTTTTTAATCAATATTTTTTCTTATACCTTGTTTGATTTAACTCACTACATAGATTTTACTATACGCTCATTCACTGCAATGTTTGCGGTTATAGACCCTATAGCGATAATACCCGTATTTATGACAATGACTGCAAACCAAAATGAAAAGCAGCGACATCGCACCGCCCTATTAGCAAATATTTACGCCTTCTTTTTATTATTGATATTTATATTAGTTGGAAATCTTATTTTACACTTGTTTAGCATAACCATAGAAGCATTTCGAGTCGCAGGCGGTATTTTACTCCTTCTCATTGGTTTAGAAATGGTTCACTCAAGGATGTCATCGGTTGCTCATCCAAATGTGAAGGAATTCGCTGAAGCGGTGCGCGCTGAAGATGTAGCGTTAACCCCTCTCGCGATGCCAATGCTTTCCGGACCCGGTGCTATCACCACTGCAATGACAATTGTGGGTGGAAACTACAATCCGGTTCGGATTATTATTATGTTAACAGTAATTGCAGTGGTTTTACTCATCACCTACATATTACTACTGTCCGCTGAGCGCGTTCAACAGAAACTTGGTGCTAACGGAATAGGTCTTTTAACCCGTTTTATGGGACTACTACTTATCGCCTATGCGGTTCAAATGGGATTTGATGGCGCTAAACAATTGTTAAATTAAGAATTAAGCACTCTATTATTATCAATTGTTTAGCGATTGACCACTCGCTATTTAAGGACTGAATGCAATATACCAGCAAGACCTAAAATATCATCGCGCAATTTTACTAAAGCGGTTGGGGGGTCGTTTAAATAATCATCGCGGGTTAAAACTATATTGCGGGCTTCGCGCGAACCTGTTAAATAGTGATAGTGGCTAAGGGGTTTAAGTCCGGCTTTTTTAACAAGTTCAGCACGACTGAACTTTCCGCTCTGTAGCGCTTTCTGCCAGAGCTCTTCTGAAGCGTAATAATAACCTTCTACCCGCCGACGAACTGTATCGGGATTCAACTTTTCGATTGGTAAAAGGTCGGTTATTTTATCGAATAATGCCTCTTTAGTTTTAATTCCACCTGCGATATAATCATCAATGAATGATGATATTTTCCCTGCAACTTCATCAGTTATATAACGCAATTCTTGGCGCATATATTAACTCCTTTGTAAGTTAAAATTTATTTAAATAAGATTTAAATATTTTCTTTTGTTAAATAATAACCACTTAAATATCAATAAAATAATTAATAATCAATGTATAAATATAATATATAATATATATCCTGTCAATACTTTATTAATAAAATTTAAGACCTAAACACTCTTGACAGCGGCAATATTTAAATATAAATTATAAAAAATTATCAAAACACCAATAATTTTAAAAGCAAATTAAGGAGAGAATGATGAAAGTCCGATTTTTACTTACCACAATCCTCGTGGTATTATTATTCACAGGGGTAGCCCTCGCAAGCACAAATATAAGCCACCCACAGAATTATGTTATGCTTCAATGTATAGATTATCCACCCGGAGCACGCATATTATCTACCGATGAAGATAGCATTCATTATGAATATGGATTTGAAGATGGTTGGAGTGGATGGACCACCCGTGACAATACTGATATAGGTCATATGTGGCACACGACCGAACGAAATGCATACGAAGGTCGTTCGTGGTGGTGCGGAAAAGAGGATATCGGTGGATATGAAAACAGGTGGTTACAGTATTTGGTAACCCCGACGCTTAACTTATCGGGTCGTCAAAATTTAGTATTGCGCTTTAGGTTATTTTATGCCTTAGAAGATACGGCTGGTAGTGCACCTGACCCAAATGACGAAGATACCCGCGGCTATGACGGTTGGGATGGGTGTAATGTGTGGATTTCCACCAATGATGGCCAAACTTGGCAGGTCATCGAGCCGGTAACTCCAAGATACAACTTTAGAAGTATGTTTAGTTTTGGTTGGATGTGGTATATGGGTAGAGGCATTCCTGGTTGGGGTGGTTTTTCAAACGGCTGGGTTCAAGCGGAATTTAATCTAAATAATTTCGCGCAAAACAATGTTAAAATTCGTTGGGCATTTTGTAGCGATCCCGCAGTTTGCACTGTTGACAGCGCACGCTTAATCGGAATGTTTGTCGATAATATAGAAGTTTTATCGGGTGATGAAGTTATCTGGTCAAATAACGGTGACGAACAGGGTGATATGACCTTTGATTACCCTGTGTTTGGTGATTTTTGGGAAATATCTGAGGCTAGTAGCCACTCGGGTCGCTATAGCGCCCATTGTCCTATTCAGCGCTCGCTTGAAAATGCACTAATCACACCACCTATTCAAGTTCCCGGGGTTGGTTGGTATACTTGGTTTGATTTCTGGATTCGGGCGGATACGAAGATGTATGACTCAAATAATGATAATAGTCTTGATGATTTCTATGAAGTATATGTCAGCACGGATAGTTTGGTTTGGGATAGAATTTTATGGGATTATGGTCGCGATGCAACCTGGCAAGACCAATGGCACTACTTTGGTCCCGATTCAACCTTCAACCACCGAATAATAGAACTTCCTGAATGGAAGCGGATGCTAAATTTGACCAGATTTCAGGGACAAAGAATATGGCTGCGTTGGTTAGTAAAAACTGACACCAATATGACTGGGGAGCAAGGAACGGGTGTATGGTTAGATGATGTGCGTATTATAACTATTGCTCGTTACGAACAAGATGTAGGACCATATTATTTACATATCGGTTATCCAACTGCGATGGGATTTTCCACCCGTTGTAAAATGGCGGTCAAGAACTACGGAATGATAAGTCAACCACAAATTGTTAAATATTGGCGAATTGGATACGGTCAACCATATCCGATTACACCTTGGGGTTCAGAGATTCCACCGGATTCAATAAGGGTTTATCAATTCCAAATTCAAC
>FWPV01011453.1_pt1 | contig 14106 bp, 13 predicted proteins | sample 2228371 | NCBI WGS metagenome assembly FWPV01 (sample SAMEA103939776, study PRJEB20133) | metagenome
CCCAGAACGAGCGTGGGGAGTTTGCCCTCACCCCCAACCCCTCTCCCACGAACGGGCGAGGGGAGTCTGCCCTCACCCCCGACCCCTCTCCCAGTACGGGCGAGGGGAGTCAAGCTCCCTGCCCCCAAATATGGGGGCAGGGCAGGGGATGGGGGTTGCGGGTTGACTAGCGGAACGAAATCGATCGGTTTAAGAGCCATCTTAACCTGCACCCATGAGCAATAGACAATGACTCTCAATCGGAAATAGCCGGAAAAGGAGCCCTTTCGACCATTGACAAACAGCACAATTCATTCTATACATGAAGAGACACATCCGGTTATAACAGAAAAGCGATGAAAACTATAGGGAACCGAGACGTATGACAGCCATTTGGTGGATTCGCCGTGATCTGCGCCTAACCGATCAGCTTACCTTGAAAGCAGCCTTAGACGAGGGGGAGGTTGTGCCGCTCTTTATTCTCGACCCCCAACTGCTCTCTCGCCCTGCTCCAAAACGGCACAATTTTCTCTTTGCAGGCTTAAATGCTTTAGATCAAAGCCTACGCGAGCGCGGCGCCTACTTAGTCGTACGCGCTGGCGAACCTAGTCAAGTTTTGCGTCAGGTGCTTGCAGAGAGTGGTGCAACGACCATCTATGCCGAAGAGGATTACACCCCTTACGCGCGCCGCCGCGATGAGCAGATCCAGCGCGAATTGCCCCTGAAGCTAATCACCGCCCAAACCGTCCATCACCCGGCTTCCATCCTAAAGCCGGATGGCAAACCATACACCGTGTTTACCCCCTTCTCGAAGGCTTGGAAGGCCAAACTCGGTGAACTCAAGCCGCTCGCTGCGCCGCAACGGATCCCAACACCGCCCAATTTGTTCAGCGAACCTTTGCCCGCTTTTGAACTCGACCCAAACTTCCCCGCGGGGGAGCCGGAAGGACTACTGCGTTTGGAAAACTTTACCCATCCGCCCACTTACCCATTCAGGACAGGGACAGCTAGCGGAATCTATGCTTATGCCGAGCTGCGCAACCGCATGGACCTAGACGGCACTTCCCAACTTTCCCCTTACCTACGCTTTGGCATGGTGGGAATGCGCCAGGCTGTTGCGGCTGCCGTTCAGGCAATTCGAGCTTCATCACCCGGCATGAGCAAATCGGCTGAAACTTGGCTGAACGAGCTAATCTGGCGCGAGTTCTACATCCAAATTCTGTATCATTTTCCCTATGTAAGCAAAGAAGCTTTCAACCCTGCTTTTGCGCGCATTCCTTGGGAGAATGACGAAAAGCTTTTCGGACGTTGGAAAGAAGGGACGACTGGTATGCCGATTGTCGATGCGGCTATGCGCCAACTGCAAGCCACTGGTTGGATGCACAACCGAGCGCGCATGATTGTGGCATCCTATTTGGTCAAAGACGGATTGATCGATTGGCGATGGGGGGAAGCTTGGTTCATGGAAAAACTGGTGGACGGCGACCCGGCGGCAAACAATGGCGGTTGGCAATGGACAGCCGGCACCGGCACAGACGCAGCGCCGTATTTTCGCATTTTCAATCCTGTGCTCCAAAGCCGCAAATTCGACCCCTTTGGCGATTATATCCGCCGTTGGGTGCCAGAACTACGTCATTTGCAGGCTGACACCATCCATGCCCCCTGGCTAATGGAGGTCAGGGTGAGCGGCTATCCTGCTCGCCCCATCTGGCTGCCCGAAAAAGCCCGCACGCTGGCTGCTTACGCTTCAGGGCGTGCTGCCAGCCAAGGAAGCTGAAAACTCGCTCAAACTGCGGGCGAGCACATTCAGGTCGGACTGGGCTGCAAAGGTATCTTTTTCCAAACCACTCATGGCTAAATTCAAACGAGTTTCCATTTCGCTGAGCGCAGCGCGTTGCGATGCACTTGCTCTGGATTGGATGGCTTTTAAGATAGCTGAGGCGTTCTGCAAAGCAATCTGAGCTTGATCTTTCTTGTTTTCGTATAGGGCGATGCGGGCGGTGGCAATTTCCATCTGCAGGTTTAGCATATCATTTTGCAAATCCGCTTGTTTCAAACGTTGCAAGCTCTCTTGATAGGCTTTTTCCAGTTGGCTTTTCTCAGCGAGTTGGCTCTCTAACTGGCTAATGCGGCTCTGGGCGGCGTTCAACTCGTTGGTTTGGGCAGCCGCCTGACGGCGCAACGGCATGTAAAAGAGCAGCAGGGCAGCCACAAAGCCGATCCCCAACACAATCAGGACACCCAACGTCCAGCGCGCCAGATGGCGAAAAAAGTGCCGTACGCGGCTTTCTTCCTTTACAGGCGGTGCAGCTTGGGCGGGGCTGAGAACAGCCTCCGCCGTTGGAACCTCCTCCTGCTCCTCAACATGGTCTTCCAATTCGTCTTCTGAGTTTTCGGATTTCATTTTCTGCCTCCGTTTCAGTCACGATCTTTTGCGCGCGGACGAGGGAGCGGATAGGGCACGGGAATGTATTCCACCGTCGGCCGCCCCATCCCTGCTTGAGGATACATATTCATTAACTGGTAGACTTCTTTGGGCACATCGGTGGAGATCGGCAAGCCTAAACCGCGCGCTTCTTCAACCGTAATGGGGTAATCGTGGGTCCAACGTCCGCTGGAAAGGATTTCGGCTAGAGTTTCAGCTTGTTCAGCAGTTGTGTGGCTCATCAGGATCTCCCGCAGGGTATCTTTGACCTGCCGAATTGCTTTGCGGGAGACATCGGCTAGGATCAACGTCTCGTCACTGATCTTTTCGATCGGCTTTTGCTCCAAGACCGCCAAGATCGAAGCTGCTGGCTGTTGACCGATTTGCGGATCCACCGGCCCGAGGACGGCATTTTCATCCATCACAATTTCATCTGCCGCCAGTGCGATCATCGTGCCGCCTGACATGGCGTAGTGAGGCACAAAAACGGTCACTTTGGCAGGATGACGACACAAGGCTTTGGCAATCTGTTCGGCTGCTAACACCAGCCCCCCTGGTGTATGCAAGATAAGGTCAATCGGCACATTCGGATCGGTGAGTTTGATGGCGCGCAGCACCTCTTCTGAATCGTTGATGTCGATATAGCGGGCAAGAGGGAAACCTAAAAACGAGAGGCGTTCCTGACGGTGGATCAGGGCAATGGCTCGGGAATTGCGTTTAACCTCCAACGCCCGCAACATGCGCGCCCGGCTGGCTTCCAACATGCGCTGACGGATCACCGGCTGCAAGGAAGAAATGACCAAAAACAGGAAGAGTAATATCGTAAAGTCCATAGCTCACCTCGAGGATAGGATTACCACGGGAAGTATTCATCGGGGTAGATGCGCACATAAGGCGCAGGACGACGCGGGGCGAAAATCTTGATCGTCAACAATCCAAAGACAAAGCCGCCGATGTGGGCAAACCAAGCGATGCCGCCCATGCTCATTTGAGCTGGCGAGAGCAGACTGGCGACGCCGGAGAAAAATTGGGTGATAAACCAAATGCCTAAAAAGAAAAACGCGCTGATCTCAATGAAATAGGGAATAAAAAACAAAGGGATGAGGGTGATCACCTTAGCGTTAGGAAAGAGCAAGAAGTATGCCCCCATCACCGCTGCGATCGCCCCACTGGCGCCGATTGCTGGCACCTGGCTGGTCGGATCGACGAAGGCTTGGGTAAATGCAGCCGCCAGCCCCCCAAAAATATAGAAGACCAAATATCGAAAAGAGCCCAGACGGTCTTCGACGTTGTCGCCAAAGATAAATAAAATCCACATATTGCTGAGAAAGTGCACCCAACCGCCGTGCAAAAACATGTGGGTAAATAAAGAAATGCTTGCCAAGGGATTAAAAAGAAAACGCCACGGTTCAAAGAGCGGCAAGCGGGCAGGCACCATACCAAATGTCAGGATCAAACGCTCAAGTAAGCGATCGGGCATGTTAACTTGGAATAGGAAGACGGCTGTGTTCAACCCGATGATAGTGTAATTGACAATAGGAAAAGAGTCAGAATGAATGGTATCGCGAATCGGGAGCATACTTAACCTCTGATGACCAACTAAACCATCTCGAAGATTTTGGGCAATTGAGATGGTTAAGAGAATTATACTTTAGGGAGTATCGTTTGACATTCGATTTCGACGTCAAATTGATCAGAAGGCATTCGAGTTTGCGGTCGGTGCAAGTTCGCATGGTCTCGATACGGGCTGACGCCCTACTCGACCCGCGACCTCTCACGCGGGTTGAGTAGCGAAGCAGAGCGTATCGAAACCCCGCGGATAGAGTCTTGATACGGGCTGACGCCCTCCTCGACCCGCAGGCCTCACCCTTCGACAAGCTCAGGGCGGTGCCCCCAGCCCCTCTCCCAGAACGGGCGAGGGGAGTCAAGCTCCCTTCCCCCTAAATGGGGGAAGGGCAGGGGATGGGGGTTGCGGGTTGAGTAGCGAGCGCCGGCGGGCATACCAAAACCCGACAACGAGGACAAATACAAACCTAATCAGGGCTAAGGGCTGCGCTTCTCGGCAAGGACGATTACATTCGGCGAATCGCGCTCCAGTGGCTTTTTGTCAAAAGTGCCATAGGTCGCTTGCACGATGAAGCCACTGCTCTCGATTTCGTCGAAGAATAGGCTCAACTCCCCTAAGGCATACTTTTGACGATAAACAAAGCGTTGCACCTCACCATCGGGATAAAGCTGATCATACGCCCATTGCACCTCAAGCCATCCCTCGAGCCGTTGCCAAGAGGTCAAAACTTGTACCGGGTTTTGGGTTTGGGGATGAAAGAAAATCTCTTCTATTTCGGCTTCGACTTTGGCGGGCAAAGTCTGTAAGACCATTGGATTCGGAAAGCTGGTCACAAAAGCTCCACCGACCTTCAAACACTGCCACACATTGCGCAGGAGAGTCAGCCGTTCGGGGGAGTTAAAGGTGGAATAGGTATTACAGGGGAGAAGGGCTAAACCGAATCCGGATGCTAAACCAAAGCAAAGCATATCGGCACAGAACACATTCGCTGCAGATCGTTGGAGCAAATAGCGCAACATACTCAAGTCAACATCAAAACCCACCGTGCAAAAACCGCTATTCTGCAGAGCGAGCAACACTCGCCCCGTTCCACAGCCAAGTTCCAAAATTGGATCACCGTAGTGACGAGCTAACTCTAAAAAGAGGGACAAGTCCTCGGTATAATTCGCGTGATGGGCATGGAACAAGGGAGGGAATCGATTCACACCTTAAAATCCTTGACGATTAGGCACAACTCGCATTATACTCGCCTATACAAGATCGGGGTGTGGCGCAGTACGGTAGCGCACCGCGTTTGGGACGCGGGGGTCGGCGGTTCAAGTCCGCCCGCCCCGACTAAGTGATCTTCAGTCCTCGATCAGTTCCACTTCGGCGCTCATCCCCCAACGCAATGAAGGCAATTGCTTTTCGAACAGGATGACCACGCGATAGACAACATCGCCTCCTAAGAGCGTTGCCTGTGGGGCAATCTCAATCACTTGCCCCTCCAGCTCTTCCCCCAAGGCATCGATCCACACAACCGCCTTCTGCCCCATCTGAACTCGGGCAACATCCCGTTCGCTTAAGTCGGTGGTCTCGACCACAAATTCACTCAAATCTCCCAATACGGCTACTACGCTTCCGGCCATTACCGTCTCGCCTGCGCTGGCTTCCAGCGCGGTGATGGTGCCGTTAAAAGGGGCCTTCAGTGTCGCCTGTTCGAAAGCGGCACGGGCACTCTCCAATTGAGCTTGGGCGTTCTTCAAACGCGCTTGCGCCATTTCCACCGCTTTTGGATCGGGGCCATCTTTGACTTTCTCGTACTCGTTTTTTGCTTTCTCTAGATTTGCCAAGGCGATCAGACGCCGTGATTCCAGCTCTAAGCGGCGTAGGGCGTTTTGGTGATTGCTTTCAGCGGCATCCAGTTTTTCCTTTAGGGCACGGCGCGTGGGATCGGATTCGGATTTGTAACGCACCGCTTCGAAGGCTTGGCGCGCCCTTTCCAGTTCTAGTTGAGCGGCCTGCATGGTTTGAATGGCATCGCTGCCACTCAAATTTGTGGAAGCAAGGAAATAATACAATTGATATTCCGCTTGGCGCACTTCCGCAAAGGCTGCCGCAATGCCCGCAAAAGCCTGAGCTTTCGCCAGTGGAGCGTTGGTATACAGCTCATCCAGGGCTTCTTGGGCGGCAAGGACTTCCAATTCGGCAGCGGTGATGGCAGCTTGCAAGGCTTCCTTGTCTGCAAGCTCGGCGATCACCTGACCGGTGACGACCTGCTGTCCGGCTTCGACCAGAATGGTTTGAATTTGTCCGCTGCGGGCGAAACTCAGCTTGGCTTTTTTGCGTGGCACAACCACTGCCGAAGCACGAATGCCCCTCTCGGTAAAGACAACTGGTGCTTGTGGCGTGCTTGGAGAGGGAAGCGGTGTGGGAAGCGCAGTGGGCTTAGCAGCACAAGCAGCCAGCAACCACAGGATGAAAACACTCTTGAGGAGAATGCGACGATCGGTCTGAAGAAGGATAAATCGCTTCATGTGGTCATCCCCTTAGGAGTGGGATTGGCGCGAGTTTTCAACCACTTGCCCATCGCGCAAGACAATCGTGCGCCGCGCATAGCCGAACAAACGCGGGTCATGGGTAGCAAAAATAAAGGTAGTGCCGGTCTCCTGATTCAACCGTTCCATGATCTCCATCACCTGTTTGCCGTTCTCGGTATCTAAATTCGCCGTGGGTTCGTCAGCCAGAATCATCAAAGGGCGCGGCGCCAGTGCCCGCGCTATGGCTACACGTTGTTGCTCCCCGCCACTCAATTGATTGGGGCGATGGTGGGCACGTTCCCTCATTCCAATGGCATCCAGCAATTCCAGCACGCGTTGACGTCGTTCAGCAGCCGCCATGCCGTTGAGCAGTAAGGGCATCTCCACGTTTTCATACGCTGTGAGGGTTGGAATCAGGGCAAAAAATTGGAAGATGAAGCCAATACTGCCGCGGCGGACATCGGCGCGCTGGTTGCGATTCAAGCGGCCGACTTCTTTCCCATCAATCCAGACCCGCCCACTGGTTGGCTGATCCAAACAACCTAAAATTTGGAGCAGGGTGGTTTTTCCCGAACCGGAGGGGCCTACCAGGGCTGTGAATTCACCTCGCTCGATGGTGAGACTGACCTCGCGCAAAGCGTGGGTTTCAACTTCGCCAATGCGGTAGATACGGGAAACGTTCTCGACTTTGATCAATTCCATCTTTAGCGCTCCTTATGCATGTTTGCCGCCCCGTAAAGCGTCAACCGGCTCCAGACGGGCGGCAAGGATAGCCGGATATAAGCCTGCCAACAGCGTGATCACGATGGTGATGACCATCAACCGCAAAGCATCTGCCAGAGTCAGTTTGGCATAGATCGTATCGCCAATCAGAAAGCCGCTCATCTCCATATTCCCAATATAAAACCCCGTCCTAGAAAGATAACCCACGGCGGCAAGGCCTAGCAGCAGGCCGATGAGAATGCCTCCGACGGTCAATAAGCCGGTTTCGTAGAGAAACAAGCTCAGGATTTCCCTTGCCCGCCATCCTACGGCGGCGAGAATGCCGATCTCACGGGTGCGTTCAAAAACCGCCATGATCAGGGTATTGGTGATGACCGATGCAGTGATTGCCAGGACGATCAGGTAGAACAGGGACATGTAAGCGTTCGCCATGTCTTCGAATTGGATAATCAAGTCGTTCATCTCTCGCCAGTCTAAAATCGAATAGGGCAAATGTGCTAAGCTGGCTCGCACCGCTGCAGTCTGCTCGCTCTGGTTGAGTAAAATGAAAATCAGGCTGGCGTAATTCTCGGTGCGGGTGATGGTTTGCGCTTTCGCCAAGGGGAGCAGAACGGTCGAACTATCAAAGGCATAGGTTTGCGTGGAGTAGATGCCCCGCACCACAAAACGCTGTTCATCCACATCCCCGTTGGAGGTGTTGACCGAAAGAGAAAGGCGATCCCCTACCCGCAAGTTCAGCTTTTCTGCTAGGGGTTTTCCGATCAATACTCCATCTCGATCGTCTGGGGTGAGGAAATTTCCCTCAAGGAGGCCCAAACGATAGGGTTCATTGGCAATAGCCTGTGGATCGATGCCCATGACCCGCACCCCGCTCGACCGATCGCGGACGAGGACGATGCCACCGGCGATCAAGCGCGGCGTGGCATCTTTGACTGCCGGCAGGGATTTGATCTGGTCAGTGATGGCAAAGGGGTCTTGGATTAGGTCTTGCCACTTCAAGCTATTCTTGTCTTCGTCATACGAGGCGGCGCGGAGTTGTAGATGTCCGCTCTGCAGCCGAATGGTTGCCTGCATGGCACTTTCCATCTCCCCCCGAATGAAAGACGCCATCACCAGTAATAAGGCAAAACCCAAGGCGAGGGCTAGAGCTGAAAAGAACGAACGCCGTCGGTTCCGTCCAATGTTGCGCAAGGCAATTTTGAGAAACGTCTTCATCCTACACCTCAATCCGTATGCAGGGCTGTTGCCGGTTCCCGCCGAGAGGCTTCGTGGGCAGGGTAGAAGGCTGCCAACGTGGCAATGATGGCAACGGTCAAGCCGCGCGGCACGACTTTATCCAACCCCCAACTCGGATAAATGCGACCACCGACCAGTGCCATATACTCGGTGATATTAGCAAACTGGCTGTAATCCAGCCCGACTTGCCGAAGTACACCGTTAAGCATCAACCCCAACCCGACTCCCACTACCACGCCTGCCAATCCGTAGAGGACGCCTTCGAGGATAAACAGCAAGGAGATCTGAGCAGGACGGAAGCCGATCGAAGCCAGAATGCCGATCTCACGCTGGCGTTCGTAAACCGCCATCAGCAGTAAATTCAATACACCAATCGCGGCAATCAATAAGATGACCACGCTGAAGACGTTCATGACGGCTGTCTTGGTGCCGAGCGTGGTTTCTAATTCAGGAAAATAGGTGTGCCAGGAGTCGATTTCCACATTGGGGAAGGAAGCTGCTAGCTCTGCCATGACTTTTTCCTCCTCACCCAATTGTTTGAGGAAGATAGCCACTTCGGTCACCTGATCGCGCAGGTCATACAGGGTTTGCGCTTCGGAGAGGGGAAGGTAAACGGTGCGCTTCTCGACTTCTGGCAGTCCTAAGCTGTAGATGCCCACAACGGTCATCGTGCGACGACGCATTTGATCGTGCGGCGCCCGTCCGACCAAGGTAATACGGTCGCCGGCTTTTACTCCCATTGCCTCGGCTAGGCTCCGCCCGATGAAAACGGCATCTTTATCCCCTTCCTGTAGGGAGCGGCCGTCGATTACGTTCTGTAAAGCGAGGTTGATGGCAATTTCCACTTGCGGTTCGATTCCCAAAATATTGACCGCAAAAGCTCCCTCACGGCTGCTTGCCAAGCCAGCCGTCACCAGACGACGCAAGGCAGCCTGAACACGAGGATGCGCTCGCGCCTGCTCGACCAAGCGCAGGTCATCAGGGAGAGGCAATAGGGGCGTTTGATTGGCGCTGGCGCGGTAGCCAATAGCATGGGCTTGAAGATTGCCACCTAGCACTTTGATGGCGTTGCCGTAGATCGCTTGGTCAAAGCCGGCAACCAATCCATCATAGAACATCATCAGCGCTAACCCCAATCCCATAGCAAAGACAATGATCACGGTGCGGCGACGGTGCCGCCAGACGTTTCGCCATGCTAGGCGGAGAAATAGGCTCATGGCACTTTCTCCTCTCTCTTTGATGATGGATCGTCTTCAAACCAATCGGCGGTTTGATCGATGTATGTCGGCGATTTATCCATCGCCGAGGGTTCAAACCAGACAGCCAAGTCTTCGATGTTGAGTAAGACCAGTGAACACTGCCGGGCATCCAGCAAGCGTTCAACTGCTTGGGTATAGGTGCTGACCAGCTCAGCTAATGCTTTCCGATCCAGCACAGGAGGATCGGAAAGTAATTGCATCGAGATCGCATCACTCAACCCTTGAAGGACATAGATCATCATCTTGACCGTTTCGCTGGGGTTGTCAACATGCCAACAGCCTTCCTCGTTGCCCTGCTGCAGGATGCGCGCAAGGTAGGGTGTGATCTGCTCAAGGCTCTTGCGTAAAACCTTTTGATGCACTACAGCATTCTCATCCATATACCAAGCGCGGAGAATTTTGAGCAGAAACTCCTTGCGCTCCGTTTTCCACCGTAGAGCGGCAGCAAAATATCTTTCCAGTTTTTTTGCAGCGGGAAGGGTGGGGTCGAAGACAATGGTTTCAAGGGATTTCAAGATGTCTTCTACCATGCGCTTGATGAGGGCTTCGAGCAGATCGTTCTTTGAGCTGAAGTAATGGAAGAAAGCACCTTTCGAGATGCCCAACTCGTTCAGGATGTCTTGGATGGTCATGCGCTCGAAACCTTTGGTATAAACCAAACGTTGGGCAGTTTCCAAGATTTGGTTGCGCTTGGCGGTATGTTGTTCAGGATCGAGTTGACGAGCCATGCCAAATTTTCTCAAATAAACCGACCGTTGGTTTATTTATTATAACAAGGAAATGCGTTTTTATCAAGCAAAAGGAACGGCGTCAACTGGGAAGAGAAACTCTCGTAGAGTTCCTTATCCGCCTTTTCTCATACCGAACGTCGTCTCATGTCGAGCGCCGTCTTTGGTCATGTTGAACGCCCCCCTGTCGTGACGAACGCGCTCTCGCGTCATTTCGCCCCTCCTGTCATGCCGAACGCAGTGAGGCATCTTAGACCCCTCACTTCGCTCGGGGTGACATGGGGGGAGGCATCGTTCGGGGTGACATGGGGAGAGCTTTGCTTCGGGGTGACGCCTTCCTTGTCATGCCGAACGCAGTGAGGCATCTTAGACCCCTCACTTCGTTCGGGGTGACATGAGGGTCGCGGGGTGAGTAGCGAGCGCCAGCGAGCGTATCGAACCCCAACCGGACCCCCCTCAATCCCCCCTAAAGGGGGGAGGCTGCCCTCTCCCACGAACGAGCGAGGGGAGTCGAGCTCCCTTCCCCAAAAATGGGGGAAGGGCCGGGGATGGGGGTCGCGGGGTGAGTAGCTTAGCTAGTTTGATCTCATCCACCTGTCGCAGTGCATTGTCTTGGCTAACCCCCAGTTTACATTTCCCCCATGAACCCCCTCGAGACACAGAGATAATTCTTATTGGTCCAATAGCCACTTGCCCGAATAGGCTTCCTATGGCAGAATAAGGTTATGTTAGGACGCTGGATTCGTTTTTTCATTGCCATTGCCCTTGGTGTAGCAGGTGGCGTTGGCTATGGATGGTTATTTGCACCTCCCCCCTCGCATGAAAATCAGGCCGCTGCGCTGCGCATCGATTATCAGAGCGATGTGGTTTTGATGATCGCCGAGGCATACGCGGCGGATCAAAATCTACCTGCAGCGATCGGACGTTTAGCTTTCCTAGGACGTGCCTCAGCGGTGGATCTAATTCAACAAGCGGTGAATTTTGGCGAACGATATGGGTACAGCGATGGGGATTTGCAGAAGATGCGTGCCTTGCTGACTGCGGTCGAAACCCTGACCCCCTTCGTCGGGACAAGTGTGCCATGAACCAACGGCGTGGTTCGCTGTATTTGCTCACCGGCCTGATTCTGGGTTTGGCAATGGGTTTGATATATTCATTCCTGATTCAGCCGGTACAATATACCGACCTTTCGCCTGCGATGTTATCGCCCGCCGATAAGGATCAATATCGGGCTCTGATCGCCGTGGCATATCTTGCTAACCGCGATCTGGTGCGTGCCCGCGCTCGGCTCGCCTTGCTAAAAGATGCGGACGCGTACGGTGCACTCGCCGCTCAGGCTCAACGCTGGCTAGCAGAGGGCAAATCTGCTGAGGAAGCCCGCGCCTTAGGCTTACTGGCTGCAGACTTAGCCCAAGCACAAGCCACCTTGTTCGCTCCAACGGTGGAAACGCTTTCATCGTCTCCACAGCCTAGCGGCGCGGACACACCGCTCTCTCCGCCCACTAGCGTAGCCACGCCAACTCCGAGCGGATCACCTTCTTCAGCGACGGCAACGCTTGCTCCTTTGCAGCCAACCTCAACCCGCCAAGCGCGATTTATCTTGCGCAAGCGAGAATCGGTATGTGATCCCGCTCTGGGTAAAGGGTTGATGATGGTTTATGTTTGGGACGCCAACGGGAATGAGTTAGCGGGGGTGGAAATTACCGTCAGTTGGGAGGGGGGTGAAGACCGCTTTTTCACCGGCTTAAAGCCTGAATTCGGCTTGGGTTATGCCGATTTTGCCATGCAACCCGAAACGGCTTATTCGGTGCGGGTTGCAACGGGGGGCGAACCGGTCTTCAATCTGACCGCTCCCCCTTGCACCACAGCCGGCGGGGAAACCTTCCCCGGCGTATGGATTTTGGAGTTTATCCAAGAATAAGCGAGCTAGCGCAGAAGCTTAGCTCATCTTTTGCTCCATCGAGATTTGTTCTTCGTTGCGGTCAAGAGGAGGGATCAGAATTAGAGGAGGAGCGAATCTTGATCTTTTGTCTGGAAAAACGTCCCAGATTTAGCGCTTGGAGGGCAAGCGAGCTGCCCAACTTTGCCCCCATCATCAGATAATACAGGGCATTGAACCAGCTTGGGTAGTCGTGAGCTAAGTTTTTCCGATAATAATTCCAGTACGACCGATGCCATTCGATAATCGAGCGATAAGGTTGGACATGTGAACCACCCACTCCCCCATAATGCAGGATTTTAGCAGTTGGGACGTACATCACCTTCCAGCCTGCCTGTCGGGTGCGAAAACAATAATCAGCATCTTCCTGATATGCGAAGAAGCGTTCATCCAGATAGCCGATTTGGTTGACCACCTCCCGTCGAATCATCATGCACGAACCGGAAACGCCGGCTACCTCATGGATTTCATCTTCGCCGCGATAACGCATCCAATACTGAGCCAAACGGGGATGATTGGGAAAGAGACGGTCTAAACCACTGAAGTGGGCAATCACTGCGAGGGGGGTAGATTCACCTCGCCGGCAGGAACGTTGTAAAGAGCCATCCGGATTCAAGACTTTTGGACCGCAAATACCGACTGCTGGGTGAACATCGAGAAAGTCAGCCAGAATGTCGAAAGCATTCTCTTTGACTTCGGTATCGGGGTTGAGCTGGATGAGGTAATCCCCTTGTGCCAGATGCAGGGCTTGATTCATGGCAGCCGTATAGCCAAGGTTGTGGGTGTTTTGAATCAGCTTCACTGGAGGGTATTGGCTGTGTAAAAGTTCAAGGGTACCATCCGTTGATCCGTTATCGCAAACGATCACTTCAAACTGTCGCTTGGGTGGATGAGCGAAAATCGACTCCAAACACTGGTTGAGAAATTGTCGGGTTTGGTAGGAAACGATACAGATAGAGATAAGCGTAGAGAGACGCTCCATAAAGCCAACTCTCCCCATTCGTGAACGGGATAAAGAGAGTATAACGCAAAATTGACGACGGTTAGCTGATTTAGCCGTAATAACGGATGATTTTCTTCAATCTTTCGACGGGGTCTTGTTCCCATCGCCAACGGAGGGTGGGGATTCGCCACGCACGGGATAGGGCAAGGTGATAATAGGGGTCGCCTAAGGCTACTTTTTGAAGGAGGTAGTCGGCTTTGGCGCGAATATCGTGGGGCGGAATGTATTTTCCTCTAGATTTACCCTCATGGTGAATCAAAGTGACATCTGGGGTATAAACGATTCGATAACCGGCATCTCCCAACCGCAAGCAAAAATCGATATCCCCGAAGGCGATCTGGAACTGTTCATCGAAGCCGCCGATCTGCCAGAAAGCTTCTTTGCGCACCAACATACAGGCAGCCGTGACGGCTGAAACATTGCGCATCCAATCCACGTGACCATAAGGGGTAAAAGGGTCATCGGAGACCCCTTGAAAGACATGAGAAGCATGGCCTTCAAGACCGATCACCACGCCAGCATGTTGCACTTTTCCGTTGGGGTAAATTAATTTAGCGCCTACGGCTCCAACACCCGGCAAATTGGCTGTGCCGACCAAGGCGTTCAACCATTCCGCATCGAGCACTTCGGTATCGTTGTTTAGAAATAGGAGATACTCCCCAGAAGCATGTTTTGCACCTTGATTACAGGCGTAGGAGAAGTTAAAGGGGCGCTTTCCTTCCAAAACC
>FWPV01011456.1_pt1 | contig 14105 bp, 15 predicted proteins | sample 2228371 | NCBI WGS metagenome assembly FWPV01 (sample SAMEA103939776, study PRJEB20133) | metagenome
TTGCACGAGTGTGGTAAACTACAGGTACTTCAATGAGGAGAGCGCTATGATCCGATTTCCACGCTGCAGTGGCATTGTGATGCATCCCACTTCGCTGCCCGGCCGATACGGCATCGGCGACATTGGCCCCGCCGCCTATCGGTTCGCAGACTTCCTGGTTTCAGCAGGCCAATCGTACTGGCAGGTGCTCCCGCTGAGTCCCACCGGCTTCGGCGATTCGCCGTACCAGGGCCTTTCTGTCTTCGCCGGCAATCCCCTCCTCATCAGCCCAGACCTGCTGTTGGATGACGGGCTGATTGAGCCCGAAGACCTTGTCAACGTGCCGTCGTTCCCGGACAACAGCGTGGACTTCGGTCGGGTGATTCCATACAAGACCGCCCTCCTGGAGCGATCGTTTGCTCACTTTCAGGCGCACGCGACCGATCAGCAGCGTGCCGCCTTCGCCGCCTTCTGCGCGGACAACGCGTTTTGGCTTGAGGACTATGCGCTGTTTGCCGCACTGAAGGAACACTACCAACTGCGGCCCTGGTATGAGTGGGACCGGGACATCGCCATGCGTCGGCCTGGCGCCCTGGCGGAATGGCGCGACCGCCTCCGCGATCGGATCGAATCCCAGAAGTACCGTCAGTGGCTATTCTTCACCCAGTGGCTTCGCCTCAAGCGATATGCGAACGAAAAAGGCATCCGCATCATCGGCGACATCCCGCTCTACGTGGCGCGCGACAGCACCGACGTGTGGGCCAACCCCCACCTGTTCCACCTGGACGAGAACCTGGAACCGACGGTCGTCTCCGGCGTCCCCCCGGACTACTTCAGCGCGACAGGCCAACTTTGGGGGCACCCCATTTACCGATGGGACCGCATGGCCGAGGATGGGTACGCTTGGTGGATCGCGCGGTTCCGCATGGCGTTCACCCAGGCCGACGTGATTCGCATTGACCACTTCCGGGGGTTCTACAACTACTGGGAAGTGCCGGCAGGGGAGGAAACGGCCGTTACGGGCCGCTGGCTCTACGGGCCGGGCTCGCACCTGTTCCGCGCCGTAACGCAGGCGCTGGGCGAGGTGGCCATCATCGCCGAAGACCTGGGCGACTTTGACGACGCATCCCGCGCGGGCGTGGACGCGCTGAAGGCCGAATTCGGCTATCCCGGCATGAAGATCCTCCAGTTCGCGTTCGGTGGCGGCCCCGATGACCCGTTCCTACCCCACAACTACACCCGCGACTGCGTGGTATACACCGGCTCGCATGACAACGACACGACTGTTGGGTGGTATCAGGTAACGTCCACCGAGAAGGAGCGCGACTACGCCCGCCGCTACATGGGCGTGGACGGCTCCGACATCGCGTGGGACTTCATCCGCCTGGCCTGGGCATCGGTAGCCAACACGGCGATGACCACCACGCAGGATTTGTTGAGCCTGGGCCACGAGGCGCGCATGAACTTCCCCGGGACATCGGGGGCGCCCAACTGGTGTTGGCGCGTACTGCCGGGCGCCTTGACGGACAACATCGCTGCCCGCCTTCGCGAACTCACGTACTTGTACGGTCGGCTTCAGCAACATTAGAGGTATGTTTATGCTCACGGATTTCCCCCGCGACCTACAGCAACGCTTTGAGGATGCCATTGTAAACGCTAGAATTCCCACCGGATTCCGGGCCACTGCCGAACAGTTCGCCGCGCACTTTGGGGCAACCCTTGAGGACACAAGCCGCGTGCTGCAGGCCGCGTACCGCAAAGGGCTGGTTCAGCCCGTCGGCGACGGGTTTGAAGTTCTGGAGCCGCTCCGGCCCAGTGTGGAAAGCCTGTTCCAGCACACGAGCCGCGCAGGGTTAGCCCCCTCGTCCAACATCCGCCGCGTCGTCGTGGAACCCGCAACCGAGCCCGTGGCCCGGCGACTTGGCGTGCCTATCGGCTCGCCGGTGTACCGGCTGGAGCGCACCCGCATCGTGAACGAAGAGGTCGTCGCAAATCAGGTGAACTTCATCCCCTACGAGGTCTGCCCGGGGTTGGACTCCGACGACATGACGCATTACTCGTTCCAGAAGTTGCTGGAAGGGAAATACCATGCGGTCGTTGCGGATATCCAAGAGGAGGTCGCCCTTCACGAGGCGGGCGAAGAAGACCAGAAAGTCTTGGGGTTGAAACCCGCCTCGCCTGTCCTGGTCGTTCGGCGGCTCAGCCTATCCCGAACCCAACAGCCGCTGGTGTGGGCCGATATTCACATCCGCCCCGACCGCTATCACTATGTCGCTTCGCTTTGGCCGAAGGCGGCCCAACTTTTGGACCGAACGCAAAACCATTGAGACAGGCAAGATTACTGCAAGGCAACTGGCAACAACGTATCGGGCAACAATGTGTAAACTTATAGTAGCAGCATTGGGAGGAAAACTTATGTCAATCGCTGACACCCGAATCTACCCTATCAACACCGGCTGGGCCGAGGCCGACCTCGGCACCTACATCTTCTTCAAAGGCCCGGGCGGGCAAAAGACCGAAATTCCCATGATTTGCTTCTACGTGGACACGGGCGAGCACAAGATCATGGTGGACACAGGCATCCCCGATGCCGAACGCGCCACGCGCTACCACCACAAGGCCCGCAAGGCCGACTGCCTGGACAGCCCCGATGCGCTCCTACAAATGGGCGTGAACCCCGATGACGTGGACATCTGCATCTTCACGCATCTCCATTGGGATCACGTCTCCTGCATGAAACGCTTCCGCAATGCCCGCTACATCTGCTCGGCGACGGAGTTGCAGTGGGCCTACAATCCCCTGCCGCTGTACTACCGCTCCTACGAGTCGCCCGTACTGGGCATTGAAGCGCCCTTCGTGGGATGCCACTTTGAGGTGGTGGAGGGAGAGAAGACCATCGTGCCAGGCGTCAAGGTCTTCCCCACGCCGGGCCACACGCCGGGCCACATATCGGTGGAAGTCCAAACCGAGGCGGGGACGATTGTCCTGGTCGGCGACGCCATCTTCACCTACCGCAACTTTGAGCCCAACCTGGACGAGCATTGGCGCTACTGGGTACAGCAGCGGTTCGTCAGCATGATAGACGGCTGGCGAAGTATGGAGGAAATTGACCGCCGCGCCGACTTCATCCTGCCCTGCCACGACGCCAAAGTCATGGAGCACCCGGTCTATCCTTACCCCGGCATGCCGCTTCGCAAGCGGCGCGAGCCGATTCCGGGCGCGCCCTTCTACTTCGCGGGGATATAGGCCGCGTTCTGTTATGTCAATGTGATGCCTGTTCACGCCGCGGCCGACATTCCGTTTTCGGCGTAAGCGAGGTGAACCGTGAAGACCAAGCACACCGTCGTGATCGTGGCTACCCTGGATACAAAGGGCGAAGCCGCCGCGTACCTGCGCGACGAAATCGCATCCCAATGGTGAAGGCCGACATCTCGCGCGAAGAGGTGGCCCAGGCCGCCGGTACAACTCTGCAAGCACTCATCGCCCAGGGCAAGAAAGGCGTGTGCATCGCCAAGCAGACCGAGGGGCTGTGTGCCATCGTGAAGAAACTCTGGGATGAGGGGCGGCTGGACGGCATCGTGGCCATCGGCGGCGGCCAGGGCACGTCCATCGCCACCGCCGCCATGCGCGTTTTGCCGGTGGGTGTGCCCAAACTCATGCTTTCCACCATCGCAACAGGTCTGTTCCGCTTTGGCCCCTATGTCGGCACGAAGGACATCTGCATGATGTACTCCGTAACTGACATTCTGGACGTCAATGCCATCAGCCGGCCAATTCTCCGCAACGCGGCCAACGCCATTGCGGGCATGGCGCTCCGCCATCCTGCACCGCCGCGGCACGAGAAGCCCGTCATCGGGATTACGCAACTGGGCGTAACGACGCCGTGCGTCATGCGTGTGAAAAGCATCCTGGAAGCCAAAGGCTACCAGATTGTGCCTTTCCACGCGAGCGGTTCAGGTGGGCCGGCCATGGAGGAACTGGTTGAGGCGGGCAAGTTCGCAGGCATCATAGACCTCAGCGTGCATGAAGTCATTGACGGCATCTACGACGGCTTGGCCGGCGCGTCCAACCGCATGGAGTCCCTCACCCGCTATCCCATTCCGGCTGTCATCTCGGTCGGCGGCAGCGACTACTTGCTCTGGGAGAGCACGGACAATGCCCCGCCACCCTACCGCGATCGGCCCAAAATGGTGCACAACGCCCAGATGACGGTGTTCCAGCCCACGCCGGAAGAGATGGCGACGGCAGCCCGCGCCATGATTGAACGGCTCAACCGCGCCCTGGGCCCCACACTGGTGATCATCCCGACTGTAGGGTTCTCGGACATGAACCAGCCCGGTCGGGAACTCTACAACCCGGAAGGCAACCAGGCCATGATTCGCGAATTCCAAAGCGGGTTGCGGCCCGAGGTGCCCCTTGTACTCATACCGGCGCATATCAATAACCCCGTCTTCGCCGACGCCGTGGCCGACTGCATGGCTCGCCTTTTGGACGGCGAAGCACCCGCGGATGTTGCCGCCCGCTACAAGGGCGAAGGATAGGGCAATGAGACTTGCAGCGGACACAGACTTCGGTCGCGTGCGACGAGCCATGCTGCGCGAAGGCCGCAACGACCGCGTGCCGCTGTTTGAACTGTCCGTCCACAACAGTCTCAAGTCGCAGTTTCTCGGACGCCCCGTCCGCACGTGGGCCGACGAAGCGGAGTTCTGGCAGGCCGCAGGGTACGACTTTGTCCCCATCCGCGCCGGCGTGCGCGCCATCGTGCGGGGTACACATCCCATCGTTCTAGAGTGGCTGAGGGAGCGAAGGCCGGAAGCCTTCCAGCAACAGAGTGGCTGGGCCAATGAGACCGTGGGCATCATCGCCACGCGCCGCGAGTTTGAGGAGTTCCCGTGGCCGGCCACTGAAACCCTGAGCGGCTACGAGGCCCACCCAACGCTGGAGGCCCAGATGTGCGCGGTCGCCCAATGCCTTCCGCCCGCCATGAAAGTCATCCCGCAGTTGGGCTACATCTTCATGGGCGCATGGCAGATCATGGGGCTGGAGAATTTCAGCCTTCTGCTGGCCGACGACCCAGAGTTTGTGAAAGCGGTCATAGACAAATTGGGCCGCTTGCAAATGGCCGTGCTGGAAATCCTGCTGCAATACGAATGTGTGGGGGCCATCTGGATGCCCGATGACCTGTGCTACAACTCCGGCCCGCTGGTCTCGCCCAAGGTGTACCGTCGGCTCATCTATCCGTGGTACGAAGCCATCGTCGCACGGTGCCATCAAGCCAATCTGCCCATCGGCTTCCACAGCGACGGCGATCTCACCCGCGTCTTGGCCGACCTGGTGGAATGCGGCTTTGACTGCATCCACCCCTTTGAGCCGCCCATGAACGACATCGTTGCTGTCAAGCGCGAATGGGGGCATCGGATTGCCGTGGCCGGGAACATTGACCTGAAGGCAACCTTGTGCAACGGCACGCCCGCCGACGTGGAGGCCGAAGTGCGGGAGAAAGCCCATGCCCTTGCTCCCGGCGGGGGCTGGCTCATCGGGTCTAGCAACTCCATCCCCGACTTCGTGCCGTTTGAGAACTATCTGGCGCTGCTGACAAGCAGTCTGAAGTATGGGCGGCTCGGGCGCGACTGACGTCCGCGTGGCCGCCAATCGGAATGCGGTGGAGGTTGAACATGAGGATCGCCATCATCGGCACGCTGGACACCAAAGGCCACGAGGTGCGCTTCATACGCGACACCATCGCCGCCCTGGGGCACGAGACGCTCATCTTTGACCCCGGCACGCTCGGCGAGCCTGCCATTCCCGCCGACGTGCCCCGCGCCGAAATCGCCCGCGCCGCAGGCTGGGAGTTGCCCGACCTTCTCGCAACCCGCGACAAGGCGCTCATCCAATCCACCATGACCACGGGCCTGGTGAACGTGGTGTCCCGAATGTATCGCGAAGGCGCATTCCACGGAGTGATCGCCGTGGGTGGGGCACAAGGCAGCGCCATCGCCACCGCCGCCATGCGTGCGCTGCCGGTTGGAGTCCCGAAGTTCATGGTATCCACCGTGGCGTGCGGGAAGACCACCTTCGGGCCCTATGTGGGCACCAAGGACATCGCCATGCTCCACTCGGTGGCCGACATCTCGGGGCTGAACCGCATCACGCGCCGCTTACTCGCCCAGGCCGCGAGGGCCGTCGTCGCCATGGCCGCGGAACCGCCGACCGCCGAGACATCCGAGCGGGAACTCATCGCCATCACGCAGGCCGGTATTACGACCCCCGGCGTGATGGCCGTGAAGGAGCGGCTGGAGAATCTCGGCTTTGAAGTCGTGGCCTTTCACTGCAACGGCATCGGTGGGCAAGCGATGGAAGAACTCATCGCGCAAGGGGAGATCCGCGGCCTCATAGACTTCTCGCCCCACGAGATCACCGACCTCCTGTTCGGTGGCCTCATGCCGGCAGCGCCCGACCGCATGAAGGCCGCGGGCCTCGCGGGCATCCCGCAGGTCGTTGTCCCGGGGTGCACCGACATCCGCCTGCACGGCGTGGACGACGAACTGCCCCCCGAGGTGCGGGGCCGGGCCTGCGTCCGGCATTCGCCCACGCACACGCACGTCCGAACCACCCCGGACGAGATGGAACAGGTCGCCCGCTTTATCGCCGCCCGCCTGAACGAAGGCAAAGGCCCGCGCGCTTCGGTCATCCCCCTGCGCGGCTACAGCATGTTGAACAAGCCCGGGCATCCGCTGTACGACGAGGAAGCGAACATGGCCTACGTCCGCACCATGCGCCGCGAACTGAACCCCGACGTGCGCCAGGTTGAAGTGGATGCGCATATCAACGACCCGCAATTCGCCGAGGTCGTCGTGGACACGTTCATGAGCCTGCGGGCCATGGCGGAAAGGGCCGCGGCGCCCGAAGGCTAGGAACGGATGCTGGAGACACGACCATGAAGGACCCCATGACCCCGCGCGAGCGCATCATCGCCGCGGTGGAGCGCCGCTCCCCCGACCGCGTGCCGATTGACATCGGCGGCTCATCGGTAACCACCATCATCGGCGGGGCCTACGAACGTCTCAAGGCGCTGCTGGGCGTTACGGGCGAGACCCAGTACATGAAGCGCAAGTCGCGTACCGTGCTGCTGGACGAGGCCATCGCCATCCGCCTGCGGTCCGACACGCGGCCGCTTCTGCCGGGCAACCCCGACGGCTGGCAGGACATCTACTTCGCCGACGGCTCGTTCCAGGACGAATGGGGCGTCGTGTGGGCGAAAGCGGGCGAAGGACACTACGCGCCTGTGGGCAATCCCCTGCGCGACGCCGACCTGGACGACCTGAATCGGTTCCCCTGGCCCGACCCGCTGAACCCAGGCAGAACCCGCGGCCTGCGTGAGCAGGCGCGGCAGCTCCACGAGGACACCGACTACGCCGTGGTGTTGAGCCTGCCCGTCGGATTCGTCCACCAGAGCCAGTACCTGCGCGGGTACCGGGAGTTCCTCATGGACCTCATCATCAATCCCGTCTTCATTGAAACACTGATGGACAAAACCCTATAGTTTTGGATGGCCCTGGCGTCGGCGGTGCTGGACGAGGTCGGCCCCTACGTGGATGTAATCCAGTTCGGTGATGACGTGGCTTTCCAAGATCGACCCATGGTGGACCCAAAACGATATCGGCGCATGATCAAGCCGCGACACAAGCAAATGATAGACCTGCTGAGAAGCAAGTCCAAAGCCAAAGTACTGTACCACTGCTGCGGCGCGGTCAGCACGCTGATTCCCGATTTCATAGACATCGGCGTGGACGCGCTCAACCCGGTGCAGGTCTCCGCCGCGGGCATGGACACGGCGCGCCTGAAGGCCGAGTTTGGCCACTCCATCGCGTTTTGGGGTGCCGTTGACACCAGCCATATCCTGCCCTGCGGCTCGGTGCAAGACGTACGCGACGAGGTGAAGCGCCGCATTCAGGACCTGGGCGCGGGCGGCGGGTACGTCGTCGCATCCGTGCACAACATCCAGGATGACGTCCCGCCCGAGAACATCCTGGCCATGGCCGACGCCGCGTACGAATTCGGCCAGGCCATCCCGTGAGATTATGAGCGGTTGACCGCAAGTGCGAGGGGGGCTATGCAGGACGCATTCGCGTATCCGGAGGAGATCCTCAACAACGGCTTTATCATCGCCACGTACTACACCGAGATGGACAGCCAAGCCGATGTGCTGGCGGCGGCCCGTTCGCTGGCCGTGGGCCAGAGCGTGGGCACGTGGACGCCTGTTCCCGGCCTAACGCCGGAGATGATGGAACGGCACATGGCCCGAGTGGTCGCCGTGTACGACCTGCCGCCGGCGGAACTCTCATCGGACTTGCCCGAAGGCAAGCGCCCGGTCATCATGCAAATTGCCTTCCCGGAGGTCAACTTCGGGCCACAGTTCCCCATGCTCTTCACCACGCTCCTCGGCGGCGAGGCGTCCACGTCTTCCCAGGCCAAACTGGTTGACCTTCAACTCTCGCCCAGTTTCGCCGGCGCCTTCCCAGGCCCCAAATTCGGGATAGAGGGCGTGCGACAGCATTTGGGCGTGTTCGGCCGCCCCATCCTCCTCAACATGATCAAGCCCTGCACGGGGTTCGCCCCCGAAACGGGTGCGGCGCTGTTCGCCGAGGCCGCAAGGGGCGGCGTGGACATCATCAAAGACGACGAACTCCTGGGCAATCCATCGTTCAATGCGCTCGTCCGACGTGTGGAAGCCTATCGGCGGGCGGCCGAGCGCGTCTTTGAGGAGACCGGCCACCGAGCGGCCTACTGCGCCAACATCACCGACCGCATAGACCGACTCGTGGAGAATGCGCACCGCGCCCAGGAATTGGGGGCGTCCATGGTGATGGTCAATGCCGCGGCCGTGGGCCTCGGCGCGCTCCACACGCTGGCCGAGGACAAGGCCCTGCGCGTGCCGATCCTGGCCCATTCGGCGGGCGCGGCCGCGCTGACCGAGAATCCGCGGTCGGGCATTTCGTCGCCACTCCTGCTGGGCAAACTGGTGCGACTGGCCGGCGCCGATGCGGGTATGTTCAACTCCATCTACACCCGCTATCCGTTCCTGCGCCAGCGCTACCTTCGCATCGCCCAGATGCAGCGCATGCCGCTGTTCCATCTCAAGCCCACGCTGCCCACCATCGGCGGCGGAATTACGCCCGCCAACGCCGTGCGCATTATCCATGACCTGGGGACGGACATCATGCTGGCCGTCGGCGGGGCGATACAAGGGCACCCCGACGGGGCCGCCGCCGGAGCCAAAGCCATGCGCCAGGCGATTGACGCCGCCGTGGAGGGCGTGCCCCTGGCCGAGAAGGCGCGAGAGCACCCCGAACTCAAGCGCGCGCTGGAAGCATGGGGAGACTAGCCATCCGCGTGCCAACCCCTCCAACAGAAGGAGCGTAGAGTGCTGACCAAATTTCATCGTCAAATCACACGCGCGGCGCTCGTGCCTTACTTCACCGGCAGGGCGATAGAGACCGCGGTGCTCGCGAATGTCAGGCAGGACAGCCTGCGCGGGCAGGTCCACCCCGAGTACCACGTGGACAACGCGATTCCGCCGGCGTTCCGCTACCTGGAAGAACAGCAACATCAGGCGGTACTGGCCTTCCAGAAAGGCGATCCCGCAAACGGGATGTGCTGTCTGGGCCGCTGCCTGCACACGGTGCAGGACTTCTACTCGCACACGTCTTACGTCCGCACGTGGCTCCGCGAGAACGGCGACCGAGCCGCCGGGCCGGATGACATCCCGCCGCTCCTGGACTGGCTGTCGCGCCCCGACCTCACGACCGGCCGCGCCACGTTTGGAGAACTACTTACCTTCCTGCCGGCCGTCGGCCCGATCTTTGCCCGCATCCTGCGTTTGCCTGCCGACAGCCACTTCATGCAGAACCTGGACGGCCCCCATCGCGGCCCCGAATTCGCCTACGTTCTCGCGGCCGCGCAGAAGCACTCGGATTGGATAGCCCGGCACATCTGGACACAGGCGCGCGAAACTGCGCCCGCGTGTGCCTGGATCCTGAACCCGCCGCAGGAATGCGCCCCTGATGTGCGGCGCACGCATTTGGTAGAATAGGCGATTGTGGATATAATAGGTCTGCAATTGGGTACTGAGGTCATCGCGATGAAACCGCCTCGGACAAGGCCCGAGGCGGTTTTTATGCGATTACGCCATATTCACGCGGTCTTCGCATGACTTTCACGCCCAAGAGCGCAAAGATGTTGTATTGTCGTGCCAGGAGCAATCAGGAGTTACACAGGTATGGAGCAGACGGATTCCGCAGGTGGCAGGCTGGAACCCAAGTCGTGGAGCGCATGGCTTGCGCGCCGCATTTCGGATGTGTTCAGCCCGCCGGTTTTGTCGGGCACCGTGGCCCTGTTTCTCACCAAATTGGCCACCCCCACCTGGATGGCCGCGCTGACATGGAGTTCGCTCTACATTGTCCTGGCCGATCTGTTGCCGCTGGCTTACTTGATTCGCCTCGTGCGGCATGGGAAAGTGGGAGACCTGCATGTCGCCATCCGCACCCAGAGGCTTCGCCCGCTGGTAGTCATGCTGGCCTGCATGGCCCTTGCCTTTGCCGCGGCCATCATTCTGGGGGCACCGCGCCCATTGAGCGTCTTCCTGGGCCTGGCGCTCGTTCAAGGGGCGCTCTTGACCGCAGTAACCACCTTCTGGCAGATCAGTTTCCACGCGGCGGCGGCTTCTGCCATGATCTGCGCGACGGCTGTGGTGTATGGAACCGTCGCCGCCCTGTTCCTTACCCCTGTGCTAGTCGCTGTTGCCTGGGCACGCCTGCACCTGAGACGACACACGTTCCGCCAAATCGTGGCCGGTGCTGCCGTCTCCGGCGTTCTGTACGGCCCTGTCTTGGCCTACACTCTACTCCACCGGTAAGGAGATTGCACCACCCGTGACCCCATCGTACACCGGCAAGGCCGACATCCACATCCACAGCAAGCACAGCGACGGCTCCGCAAGCATCCGCGAGATTTTGGAGTACGTGCAGAAGTACACCGACCTCAACGTCGTGGCCATCGCAGACCATGACACGCTGGCCGGCTCTCTCATGGCCCGCGACATCGCCCACGAGTACGGCCTGGAAGCCGTCCCCGCCATGGAAGTATCATCCCGACATGGGCACATCCTGGCCCTCTACGTGGAGTGGCCCATTCCGGCCGGACTGTCGGCGGAAGAGACCATCGCGCGCATTCACGAGCAGGGTGGCATTGCGGTTGCGGCGCATGCCGTAGAACCCTTCTCCGCGAGCCTCCTGGCCATCCGCCCTCACGTCATCGCGCCGTGGAAGTTGAAGCAGATGGGAGTGGATGGCTTAGAGGCGTTCAACGCCAGCATCACCATCCCGCCGATGGAATGGCTCGCGCACCTTGCCGCGCGGTATTTGGAAGTCGCCGTAACAGGCGGGAGCGACGCCCATTACCTGGGCACCATCGGGCGCGGGATAACTCTCTTTCCCGGCCATACAGCCGCCGACTTGAAGACTGCCCTGTTGCAGAGGCGCACGGTTCCTGCAGGGACGCGATACGCGCTACGCCACTACGCCGGGCATGTGTGGCATCGGCGCATCAGCCACACGCGTCTTGGAATGTGGGCCGCCCAACGGTTTGCCCCGGCGTATGCCCGCGCTGCCCGATAGAACGGGAGAGGCGGGTGTAGCCCAGTAGGTGCGCCAGGCTCCGCGCACAACCTACCGCTGGAACATCACGTAGCCGATGCCGAAGATGGGTGCGAGCACAGCCGTGAGGACTAGGTACACCAGCCAGCCGATCACGACCGTGATTATAGCCTTCCCCGTGTCAAATCCCATGGCCTCACGCACGGCGATGAAACCCGCCACCAGCGCAAGGATCGCCCCGGCAAGCCCCGCCAACCAGCCAACGCACGGGATAAAGGCGAAGAACCCCAGAAGCCGCGGCGCGCTTGCGTACCCCAACACGCGGAGCATTTCCTCCACCGTGGTCTTGCCGCCAAAGAGCGACGTCCCTATGAAGTAGGTAACCACGGCCCACAGGACCCAGCCGAGCACCACGCCTGCGATCAGTTCCCAGGCGAGGCCGGAGAAGAAGTGGCCCCGTATGCCCGAACCGATGCCGCTGAGCAGGCTAACCGCCACGACATGATCCCGGCTTCCGTTGTGGCCGCCGCATCCTTGGCGATCTCAACGAAGACCGGCGCGTCCAGCCGCAGTACCCGCATAATCCGTGCAACCCTTGACTCCATCCTCCTTGTGAGGTCAATCTCGGTGATGCGCGGGGAAAGCAAATTGCATACGAAACAACACCACATCCGCTGAAACGCTACGGATTATCGGCGGCGCAACAACCAAATAGCCGCAAAGGCGGCGCCAAACGCCGCGCCGAAAATCACTGCCGCCCGCGTGTCCAGCAGCGCCCGCACGTTGCCGCGAACCTCTTTGGCAAGCACGACGCCCGCTCGCACTTCCGAGGCCTCAATTTCGCCCGCGGCGACAATGGCGGCCCCGCTTCGCTGCATGTCTATACGATCCTGCGCCACGATCATCCGCGCACCGCAGGATTGAAGCGACACCTGATGCCCCAGAACAGCGTACACGTTCCCGACGCTGACCTCCGCCTTATCCGCGTCCACCAGCCCGACGCTGCAGAAGCGCAGATTGGCCGTTGTGGCGTCCTGCTCCAGCGCCGCCGTGATCGTAGCATTCAGACTCTCGGCACGCACGGACTGGGCACTACTTTGCAACATGTGGACTTCTTGACCGCTCACCGTGCCGGAGGCGCACTGGGTCAAATTCACCCGCTCCGCATTCACATCGCCCAGGTGTCCTTTACGGATGCTGATCGTTCCCGCTACGGTCTCCCGCGACTTCTCCATGATTGTCCTCCAAGTCTAGCGCCAGGTCAAACGTCTGCGCTCCCATCTGTGTCCAGATTTCCATCAGTTTCGGCGGATCGGGATGCAAGGCCACGATGGTGCCGTACTCGCCTACCCCGACCGGTCGCACGCCCCAAGCGCCCGCATCCAGAGCCGCCTCGGCAAGTTCCTCGCTGTCCGGATCGAACGATGTGAGATTGCTTTGAATGATCGCATTCTCATTCATCAGCCGCCCCAAGCGCTCCCAATCGCCCTCCAGAACGGCAGTCTTCCCCTCGTGCACCAGGCGGTTGATGATGCGGTACGCCTCCTGAACACGCCGCTCTCCGGCCAGCCATCGCTCGCGAAGGCTCAACAGCGCGTCCCGGGCGGGTCGCCCTGCACCCCTGTGAGCAGCCACGAGCGGTATCCGACCCGCGGGCGCAGTGAGCCGCTCCACAACACCGTAAGCGCGGACGTTGGCATTGGCATCATCGCGAGAACTGAAGTCCAACAAACACAGCCCCCGAAATGCCGCCATGTACGCCGCACCAAGCCCACCCACTCCCCCAAGAACACCCTGGGACAGGGAATAGGCGCCCTCGGCCAGATGATAGGGCAGCGTATCCTTTCCCTGCCATGCCAGCAAGCCCCGCAACAAAGCCACGAGCGTCGGCACTGCATCCCCAAGCCCCCAGCCATTGGGCAGGGTAGAGTAGGCGATTCGCACGGGGGTCAAACCCCATCGGAGAAACTGAACTGCGGCCCGAGCCAAATCCCACTCGTCCCCCTGCAATTGCAAATCCCCCACCCATTTGAACAAGCGCGGCTGATCATTCACCCATACCTCAAACGCGGGCGACGCCGAGATTTCCACGGTGGCCCGCACGGATAGCGAGCACGCCAGAACCGCGCCCCCGAACACGTCCCCCGGGTCGCCGAGAATGCACAGGCTTGCCGGCGCCGAGACCGATATGACTCCGCCAGAAGACATCCACCTCTCCCCCCAAGCGGTAGCGGCCCCTATTGTAGCGCATAGGAGCCACATTCGCAAGCGCATGCTGGGCACGCGACCTTCGTCGCTTGTGGGTAACCGTACGTCGCCATCGCTAAGGGGGTAATGGGCTCCGCCCGAGGGTGAACCCTCGGGCTCATCACTATCTTATCCGCGTAGACTCGTGTTATTCGCGGATGCCGTCCGGCGCGTGCCCCGCTACGGTACTTGACCTCACCTAACCCCTCCCACACCCTCCCCCAT
>FWPV01011457.1_pt1 | contig 14105 bp, 11 predicted proteins | sample 2228371 | NCBI WGS metagenome assembly FWPV01 (sample SAMEA103939776, study PRJEB20133) | metagenome
TTTCCGAATTACAGTTTTTTATTTGTTATACTTGACACAAATAAAACCTATATGTTATATTGGGGATACAAGAAATATTGGATAATATTAAAAATAATTTGTATTTGTAAGTAATTATATAAAGAGAGGAAAAAGACATTTGGATAACAAGTTTTTAGGTTACAAACGTGATGATGGCACAGTAGGTATAAGAAACCATGTCTTAATATTGCCGACTACGGTTTGTGCTACTCATGTAGCTAAGCGGATAGCGGAAGAGGTTAAGGGAACCGTTCCATTACTACATGAGCATGGCTGTGCACAGAATGGCGAAGATAAAGAACAGACAAAGCGAATTATTACCGGGATTGCCAAAAACCCGAATGTTTCTGCTGTCCTTGTAGTAGGACTCGGTTGTGAAACCATAGGTGTACCTGAAGTAGCTAATGAGATCTCCATATCAAAGAAACCCATCGAGACATTGATAATACAGGATAGTGGAGGGACGCTAGAATCAATAGGAAAAGGTGCAAAAATAGCTCAAAAGTTGGTTGACTATGCTTCCAAATTGAAGAGGGAAGAAGCAGGTATAGAATCTCTTATAGTCGGCACTCAGTGTGGTGGATCAGATGCTTGTTCTGGGCTATCAGGTAATCCTGCTTCAGGATATGCAAGCGACCTCGTTGTTAAATACGGTGGAACCGTTATTCTTGCTGAAACAACAGAGATGATAGGTGCAGAGCATCTTCTTGCTCAAAGGGCGATTGATGAAGATGTTGCTCAAAAGATATTGTGGCTTGTTAAGAGGGTCGAAGATCGCGCAAAGGCTATAGGTGTTGATATTCGACTTGCAAATCCAGCACCGGGGAATATAGCAGGCGGAATAACTACACTTGAAGAGAAATCTTTAGGAGCTATTGCTAAAGCTGGCATTACAAAGATAACAGAAGTAGTCGAATATGGTTTCAGACCGTCCAAAAAGGGCTTAATTATTATGGACTCACCAGGTCAGGATACTGCATCTATTGCAGGAGAGTTGGCTTCTGGAGCTCAAATAATAACATTTACAACTGGACGTGGCTCCCCTGTTGGTTCACCTATAGCTCCTGTGATCAAAATTGCTACTAATTCTATTATGTTCTCTAGAATGTCTGATAATATGGATATTAATGCTGGCACCATTATAGATGGAACAGAATCAATAGAGGAAGTCGGACAGAAGATATTTAATGAAATTATCCAGGTTGCGTCAGGTAAATTAACTAAAAGTGAAATACTTGGTCATAGTGAATTTTCAATCGATAGACTCAATCCATTTTATTAGAATATTTTCTTCCAGAATATTATGGAAATAAGGTATAAACTTAAGCTTGCAGCAAACGTCTATAGATATGAAAGATGAACAGGTTATTTATTTATATAAAATAGAATCAAATTTTATTAATTGGGAGGAGACGGTAGCTTTAAGTGTTTACAAAACTTTTTACTCGGTGGTATTCCGAGAATTAAAAGAAATCCTGATATAGGATTTTAATTAAGGGAGGATCGTATAATGCGACGTTTAACCATTATAGCATGTGCTAGTATACTGTTTATTAACCTATTAGCCTGGTGTAGTATGGCTGCAGTTGATCCAGCTACCGCTTTCCTTGTATGGACTTTTGACGAAGGTTCAGGAACCTCAGTTAAAGATAAAAGCAGTCAGGGTAATAATGGTGAATTTACGGGTGGTGTTCAATGGGTTGATGCCAAAAATGGTAAAGGTGTCAAGTTTGATGGATCAACTGGTTATATTAAATCAGCTACTGCAAATGGTGTAGGTAGCACAGCTTTTACAGAATGCTTGTGGGTAAACTTTGATAATCTTACTCCTGAGAACCAATTTGGATATATAAGCTGCACCGGAACTAATAATGCAAGGTTTTTCTATTATTCAACATGGTGTTCTGCTGGTGCACCCCATGATGCAATTCACGCTGGAACACTAAATACCGCTGGTGGATGGGGTAGAGGTATCGCAACCGATAGGAAATTCAAAACCGGTCAATGGTATTTCGTCACAGGTGTTATAGATACCAAAAATGGATTCATAAAGGTATACATCGATGGCGATATGATTCAAGAGCAGGCAATAGATACAGGTGATACACCAGGAACACCAGCTGAGATATGGGTCGGCAGTAGTCCTGAAGGTTATACATGGCTGGCAGGAACAATTGACGATGTTGCTTTCTTTAATGTAGCGTTGAGCGATCAAGACATTAAAGATATAATGAATAATGGAATTGAGATCTATTTCGGAGCTACCGCTGTTAGTGCTTCAGGAAAACTAGCAACAGAATGGGGAAAGATAAAGACCGAGTAATAAACAATTCATAGCTGTTTTTTAATAATATTTCGCCTCATATAGAATCTTATTCTGTAGAGGCGAAATCCTTAAAAGATGGCTCTTGTATGAATGGAAAGCATTAATAGGCTATTTTATTATAATTTGATAAAATTGTAATTGGAGGGAATATCGATGAAAAGAATATTATATCTCAGGGGTTTATACCTTATTACATTTTTAATAAGTTTCTTAGTCGGACTGGTATTTGTTGAGAACGTAAAAGCTCTTGATCCAAAAACAGCTTTTTTGATTTGGACATTTGAAGAAGGTAGTGGTGATAAGGTTAAGGATCTAAGTGGAAATGGAAATGATGGGATAATTAAAGGTACTAGTGCCAAATGGGTTAAAGGTAAATTTGGAAATGGTTTGTTTTTGGCTGGTGCTAACCATTCAATAAATACTGAAGAGGCAAAAGGCGTTAGTAGGACTTATTTTTCGGAATGTTTATGGGTAAATTTAGCAAATTTTTCTACAGAAGCTCAGTTTGGATACATTAACTGCAAAGGACAATCAAACCCCAGGTTCTTTTATTTCTCGAGTTGGAGCAGTGCGGGCGGTGATCATAATTGCATCCATGCGGGTGTTTTGAATTTGGCTGGTGCATGGGGAAGAGGATTTGCAACTGGCAGATTATTTTCAAAAGACACGTGGTATTTTCTTGCATGCGTTATCGATACCAAACAGGGATTTATAAAGACTTATGTTGATGGTAAAATACCGGCGGATGGTCAAGCAAAAATTGATGTTGGTGATGTTCCAGGAGAACCTGTCAATATATGGGTTGGTGGAACACCAGAAAATTATCAATGGATAAATGGTACTATAGATGAAGTCGCTTTTTTCAATGTAGCGTTAAGTGAAGATGATATTAATTCTATCATGAAAAATGGTTTATCCAGAGCTTTTGCTGTTCGGGCACAAGGTAAGCTACCTATTACATGGGCTACTATAAAGTCAGAATAAATATGAATCCATGTGCTATAATGACAATTTGTATCAGCTCGTTTGTAGTGGCTTTCTTTATTGAGCGTAATATAAAATATTAATAGCCAAAACGCCCGATGAATGAACATTAAGAAATTCATCGGGTAATATCCGCATAAAATCCCTTTAGGAAATGGGGAATTGTAGAGTTGATTATTCCTCGATTCATTAGTGAATGTTCGTAATTAGGCTATTACGAACTTATTCTTCTTTTTTCTATAAGTATATCGAGACTATCAGGGCTAAAGAACTTAAGTTGGGGGGGTGAATTTCGATTCACCTCTAAGATTACACAAACCATTAAAAAGATTAAGTTTCTAAATATAATTTGTAAAAAGCCATACTTACCAATCCTTAACAAATAGAAGAATGAATTTTGTTAAATGATAGTTCATAATATTTATGTTCAAGGAGGTGGAACCATGAAAGCGAAGTTTAGTTCAACACTTATTTCGTTTGTTCTTTCCTTTGCTTTTTTATCTGCTTATGGTGGTGAATGGTTGGATGAATTTGATAAAGCGGAGCTAAATAAAGAATGGTTTAAGATTACAGACCGACCAGCAAAATTAACAGAAATAAAACTTGAAAAAGGTAAACTTCTTATGTATGAACAGACAGCAAACTTCGGTCACCTGATAAATGATGGGCGTCCTCTTATACTTAGAAAAGCACCGAAAGGGGATTTTAATATAAGCACACTTATTGATACAAATCCTCCTGCGCCAGCTGGTGATTATTGGCTTGGGCTTTTTATTATTGGAAAAGATGGAGATAATGCAGTTCTTGCTGAAAATTGGGCTGTTCTGACCATAGGTGGTAGCAAAGGAGAAAGAAAAACATTGATCGGTAGCATGATAAATGGCACATGGAACGATAAAGGTCATTTCGATGTTAAAGGCTGGCCAATATATCTTAAGCTTGTTAAATCAGGGACAAATTATACTGGTTATTATAAGGATAAACCAGACGATGATTGGGTTATCGTGGGTGCGACATGGGCTCATGATATGAAAAATCCTGAACTCGTCGGTTTGGGATTTATCAATAACTGGGGTGGAACAAAAGTTACAATGATAGCTGAATATTTTTCGCTGGAAGGAGAAAATGTAGCTCCAATGGCTGTTTATGCAAAAGGTAAATTATCAACTACATGGGGGATTATCAAATATAATCAATAGCTATTAGTTTTAGACTTTTTCAGTTATATGAATAAAGGACATTAACAACGTTGACCTTCCAGGTCGCGTCATAATATTACGCTCAATAGATTGGGTTACTAAGAACACTATTAAACCCTATTGCTTTAGGGATTAAGTAATGTTAAAATTATTTTGTTAATATAAGCTATGTGCTTATTAATTATAAATAAACAAATGGCATTAAATTTTTGCCGTTTGAAAATACTTTCAAAGATAGGAGTAAAAAGATGGCAAGGATTCCGATCGCTCTTCAATTATATTCAATACGTGAGGATTGTGCAAAAGACTTACCAGGTTGCTTAAAAGCAGTTGCTAAGATGGGATATGAAGGTGTCGATTTTGCTGGTTACTATGGCTATTCCGCAAAAGAGATACGCAAAATGCTGGATGATAATGGGCTAAAGGTTGCCGGTGCGCATATTGGTCTTGAGACACTTCTTGGTGATGAACTAAAGAAGACAATAGAATTTCATCATATTCTAGGAAATAAATTCCTTATTGTTCCAGGATTGCCGGAATCAAGACGTAACTCTCGGAAAGCATGGCTGGAGACTGCTCAATTATTCAATGAAATAGCAGATAAATTAAAGCCAGAAGGAATGTATACAGGCTATCATAACCATGCTATTGAATTTACACCAATGGATGGAGAGTTGCCCTGGGATACTTTCTTCGGAAATACTAAGCCAGAAGTTGTAATGCAGTTGGATACTGGAAATGCTTTACATGGTGGCGCTGACCCTGTTCCATTTCTGGAGCGTTATCCCGGAAGAGCTTTGACTGTTCACCTGAAAGAGTTCTCCAAAACTAATGATAAGGCTCTGATAGGAGAAGGTGAAGTCCGTTGGAATGATATTTTCAGGCTTTGTGAAACTATTGGCAATACACAATGGTATATTGTTGAACAAGAAAGCTATGCATATCCTCCAATGGAATGTGTAGAAAAGTGTATACAGAATTTGAAGAAGATGGGTAAATAATAAATTTCCCGATTTGAGGTAACAAGCTAGACAGCATGTTTTACTCAAAAATAGCATCAAGCCTGCATTGAAAATGGGCATAAAGCTTTCCAAGCATAAACTCTAGTTGCTTAACCATATTTTTTAGTGAAAAAACACAGAGACACGGAGGCACGGAGAGAAAATTGATCACAAAGAACACGAATAAAAAAATCACGAATTGGACGAATAAAACGAATTACACGAATATAATAAAAAATTATTCGTGTAATTCGTCTTATTCGTGATATTCGTGATTAAAAAAATAATTAAATATCTCCGTGTCTCTGTGTCTCCGTGTTTTGCATTTATTATGTTCTGAGTAAATTGTGGTTTAGAGTTCGCGGAAGTAAAATTTATGCTTGGAGATAACCCTTTGGGCTTGCATTATATATCTATAGATATATAATTAAAAGAGGGATTTTTGCTTTGTATTTTTATCATCTTTTAATTTCATTTCTTATCAAACGTCTTACCTTTCTCTGCTTAGCCCTTTGGGCTGGCAATTAAAAACTAGGGACAAATGCTATTCATCTATATAAAATACTTCAGCTATTTAAGCTTTATAAAATAAATCTGATGATTAAAGAGAGGATCCTACAAATATGAAAATAATTGGCTTTATTGTTATTCCTTTAACTTTACTAGCTATAATACTTATTGCTAGCTTTGGCTTTATTTTACCAAAACAAAGAAAGGCGGAAATGGAACAATTTGTAGCTTGTGAGGAGGCTTTTAAAGGGGGTAAATATCAATCTGCAATTCCTTTGCTGGAGAATTTTATAAAGGATCATAGTCGAAGCAATAAGTTGGCAGACGCATATTATTACCTTGCAATTTCAAATGAAGAATCAGGAAATTATGATAAATCGATGGAGATATGGGAAAAAATAGTTAAAAATTATGCCAAAAGCGATTATATAAGTTCTGCATATTATTATCTAGGATTGAATTACGAAAGAAAAGGTCAGAATGATATAGCAATGCAAAACTATAAGGTAGTAGTTGATAAATATGCTGATAAACCTATTGTTGCAGGAGCATTGCTTGGAATCGGCAGAATAAATGAGGCTTTTGGAGATGAGACATCTGCTGTTACCAATTATCAGGAAGTAATGGATAAATATCCTGAAACAAAATTTGCAGAAGAGGCAGAACAAAGACATGGATCTATAAATCTGAAGAGGTTTCTTAATGAAAATGCTAAAGTTTATCAAATTCAAAAGGGTGAATCTTTAGTAACAATTGCAAGAAAGTTTTATATTACACCTGCACTAATAATGAAATTAAATAATCTTAAAAGTAATGCTGTGAATGTTGGTCAAAAGATAAAAATTATTGATGGTACTAATTTTAATATTTTTATTAATTTATCTAATTGCAGGCTTTCTTTAAGGGATGGTGATAAGCTAATTAAAGTATATCCAGTATGTGTAGGTGCCAAAGATACTCCCACGCCAACAGGGGACTATAAGATAATTAACAAAGCGATTGATCCAGTATGGTTTTCGGATGCTTCCACAGGTGGAAAGGGCATAATACCAGGAGGTGATCCGAGAAATGAATTAGGCACAAGATGGATCGGATTCAAGCCAGCCTTTGGTATACACGGAACTATATTTCCTGATTCCATCGGAAAACCAGAAAGTCATGGTTGCGTTAGGATGCATAACAGAGATGTCGAGGAGCTTTACGACCTTGTGAGCGAAGGAGTTCCTGTAAAAATTGTAAAAAGTCTGTAAATATGGATGGATATATTTTGTATTTCAATAGGTTGGGTTGAAAATCTAATAATTTTCATATTACGTTCTTTTCTTTGTTGGGTTTTCAACCCAACCTACTACTATTTTTGAGTAGGCTCGATGCTATTTTTGAGTAAAACAAGCTGTCCAGCTTGTTCCCTTATATTCAAATACAAGATAATTTAATTTTATATGTGGAGCATATACATAAGAAATATATCGTAGTAGGTATAACACAACCAGAAAATATGAATTTATAAAAAGGAGATGAAAATTATGAAAACAAGAAGACTTGGCACATCAGACTTACATTTAACAACAATAGGATTTGGCACATGGGGTATGTCCGGCAGTGGATGGGCAGGAAGCTGGGGACCACAGGATGATGATGAATCGATTAAAGCAATAATCAGAGCTTATGACCTGGGTATTAACTGGATTGATACTGCTCCGGTTTATGGTTTGGGTCATTCGGAGGAGATTGTCGGAAAAGCGATTAAAGAACTACCTGAACGCCCAATTATTGCAACGAAACTAGGACTTTGCTGGGATGATAATGGAAATATTTTCAGAAGGTTAACTAAGAAAAGCGTTAGAAAAGAAGTCGATGATAGCTTGATGAGACTCAAAGTCGATGTCATTGATCTTTATCAGATCCATTGGCCTATTGATGATAACCATGATGAGGTCATGGAAGGTTGGGGCACTATGGCTGACCTTATTAAAGAAGGGAAAATAAGATATGCAGGAGTATCCAATTTTAACATTGAGCTAATGGAAAAGATCAAGACCATTCATCCGATCACTTCTTTGCAACCACAATATAATATGTTAAATCGTGGCATCGAAAGAGAAATACTTCCCTATTGTGCTAAAAACAATATCGGAGTAGTTTGCTATAGCCCGATGGCAAAAGGTCTTTTAACTGGTGCATTCACTCGTGAGCGAGTGGAAAGTCTTCCTGACGATGATCATCGCAAACGCGGGTCAGAATTTCATGAACCGCGACTGAGTATTACCCTTGAAATGCTGGATCAACTCAAGCCTATTGCAGAAAATAATGACAAAACCCTTGCTCAGCTGGCAATCGCATGGGTCCTAAGGCGTCCCGAAGTGACATCTGCCATAGTTGGAGCTAGAAGACCTTCACAGATCGAAGAAACCGCCGGTGCTGGTGATTGGGAATTAACTGAAGGTGAGATAGCAGATATTGATAAAATATTGCAAAGATACGAAGAAAGACTCAAAGAAATTACAGGCTAATAATGAAAAATCTATTTGTAATCAGTTTTTCACTACAAAGATGCTTCGCTGAAGAAAATGATTTTTCATCGGAATATAAAAAAATGAATGAATATTGATGTATTGACACACGATGTAAAAATGGATATAATAGACCGATACCTCACCGAATTGATGTCAGAAATATATTTTATCACGACAAATATTGTCTGCACCTCAGATGGATATATAAATGTTTTGAAATAGGAGGAAAGAATATGTCAAATATACCGATACCGAGACCTGAATATCCGCGCCCCCAGTTTGTAAGGAATGAGTGGATTAACTTGAATGGGGTTTGGGAATTTGAGTTAGATCCAGGCAGGTCTGGTTTACAACGCAACCTGATGAATTTTGATGAATTTTCAGAGAAGATTATTGTTCCATTTTGCCCGGAAAGTGAGCTTTCTGGCATAGGGAACAAAGATTTTATGCAGGCTGTATGGTATGCCAGAAAAGTGAAACTGCCTGAAGAATGGTCTGGCAAGCGTATTTTGCTACATTTTGGGGCTGTTGACTATATGACGCGCGTATGGGTAAACGGTATTTCCGCTGGTATTCATAAAGGCGGTTATACTCCATTTACCTTTGAAATAACCAACCTGGTTCAAAATAATGAAAACAGGATAAATGTTTATGTTGAGGATGATACCAGGTTCTCGGGTCAAGCAGGTGGGAAACAATGTCCGGATTATTACTCCAGAGGTTGTCATTATACAAGGACAACGGGAATCTGGCAGACAGTATGGCTGGAGGCGATTCCTCAATCTTATATAACTAATGTTAGATTAACCCCTGACCTGGATAATGGAAGATTACTTGTTTCCGCCAGAATTGATAATGGAATAAAGAAAACCTTCAGAGCACAAGCATTCATGGATGGGAAGCTTGTCGGTGAAATAAGTTCTGTTTGCTTTGGTGACCAGGCAGAAGGTATAATCCAATTATCCGATGTTCGTAAATGGTGTCCGGAGGACCCATTCCTTTATGACCTTAAATTAACTCTGGAAGATAAAGGAAAAGTAATTGATTCCGTAGATAGCTATTTTGGTATGCGTTCAATCAAGATTGATCCACCAGCTATTTTACTGAACGATAAACCAGTTTTCCAAAGATTGGTATTAGATCAGGGATTCTATCCTGATGGCATATATACAGCTCCGACCGATTCTGCTCTCAGGAACGATATTAAGCTCTCAATGGATTTAGGATTCAATGGAGCACGTCTGCATGAAAAAGTTTTTGAACCTAGATTCTTATATTGGGCAGATAAGATGGGATATCTGGTATGGGGCGAATATCCAAACTGGGGAGTTAATCATTCTGATCCAAGAACTCTTGAGCAATATCTATCAAATTGGCTTGAGGTCTTGGAGCGAGATTATAATCATCCATCAATTGTAGGATGGTGTCCGTTCAATGAAACTCCAACGAACCAAAATCCAGAGCTTTTAAGACTAATATACAGAGTCACAAAAAATATTGATCGAACAAGACCGGTTATAGATACCAGTGGCTATGTCCATGTTGAAACCGACCTTTATGATGTGCATAACTATGATCAAAATCCTGAAACTTTTGCAGATGCTTTTCGTCCATTGGCTGAAGGAGGAAAAGCATGGCAGAACTTCCCCAATCACGATGCACCCTATAAAGGTCAACCATATTGGGTAAGTGAGTATGGCGGTATATGGTGGCAGCCTGATCAGAAAGATGATAAAGGCTGGGGCTATGGTGGTATCGAAGGTCGCCCAAAAAGTGAGGAAGAATTCATAAATAGATACAGGAAACTGACAGAAACACTTCTAAATCACCCGAAGATGTGTGCATTTTGCTATACCCAGCTTTATGATATTGAGCAAGAAGTTAATGGTCTTTATTATTATGATAGAAGACCCAAGTTTGATCCAAAATTGATATATGAAATAAATACTCAAAAAGCAGCTATAGAAAAATAGTTACATGAAAATTTGCAACATACTATTATTTTTCATTTCTAGTTCCTTTTCAACAATTCATGGTGCTACTATTACCTTGAAAAATGGCACCATACTTAAGGGTGATATTATATCTGTTTCCCAGGAAATATTAGTGGTTCAAACTTCAATCGGCACAATTAACGTGGAAAAATCTGACATCTCAAATATTGAGATCGAAAAACAAAAAGAGGTTTCAGTATCACTAAGCGATGGCACAATACTAAAAGGGAGCATATTATCAAAATCTGAAAACACTTTGATGTTGAAAACTAACATAGGAAACATAGCAATTGAAATGAATCGGATCGTTGAGATAAAAGAAGAATCTTTTGAAGCAAAATATGATAGTACTTATGGATTTTCGGAAGGTATTGCTGCGGTAGAGGTTAATGGCAAATGGGGCTATATTGATAAAAAAGGAAATTTTGTTATAACACCAAAGTTTGAACATGCAGATAGGTTTTCAGAGAATTTTGCAGCTGTAAAATATAACAGAAGATGGGGTTATATCGATAAATCGGGAGAATTTGTAATAAAACCAACATTTCTAAATGCTGACACTTTTTCTGAAGGCTTAGCAAGAGTTGAGGTTGAAACCAAAGTAGGTTTTTCTAGTAAGTCAGTGTGGGGATATATAAATAAAACCGGGGACTTCCAGATTCAACCTCAATTCGTTTTTGCATATCGCTTCTCTGACGGTTTAGCTCACGTAATACTGAGAACAAAATCTGGTAGTGATATGTATGATATCCATGGGTTTATTGATAAAGATGGGGAATTTGTTATTAAACCTAAGGCAAGTTATGTGCCAAAAGATTTCAGCGAAGGATTAGCTCCAACAGCAGTTCATCGCAAAACTTATGGTTATATAGATAAGAGAGGCATTTTTGCTATTCCTCCACGCTACAATAATGCAGAATGCTTCTCTGAAGGTCTTGCTGCTGTTAAGATTGGTGATAAATATGGCTATATCGATAAAGATGGAACAAATATGATTTCTCCGAATTTTAAGATTGCAAGACAATTTTCTGAAGGGCTTGCATGTGTAAAAGTGGAAGATAAATGGGGCTATATTGATAAAGATGGAAATATAGTTATTCAAATTCAATTTGATAACGCTCATAGTTTTTATGAAGGATTAGCTGCTGTAACTTTAGATGGTAAAAAATGGGGATTTATTGATAAGACCGGGAAATTTGTTTTATAGAGGAGTATTAAATGTTTCATTGTCAGAATTCCGATAGTAAAGTTCCGTCGAATCCTGATTTTAAGAAGGTCAGCCAATGGCTGGAAATGTTCAGAAGCGATGAAAATCTTTTTAAGCGAATGAAGGACATTTATGGGGATGATATAAGCCTGATAAAAGAAAGAAAACAAATATTTCTGTCCGCATTAAAAAAATTTGAGTCACTATACGGTCCTGATAGAGAAGTTATAATAGCCAGGTCACCATGCAGGATAAATCTACGCGGGATGCATTCCGAGATGCAGCATGCAACTCCTAACTATTTAACCCATGCAAGAGAGATAGTTATTGTAGCGGGAAAACGCAATGATGATATAGTCATATTGAATAATGTTGATAGCGAGAGTTTCGCTGAAAGAAAATTTTGCATATCAGAAGAAATAGAACGCGGAATATGGGGCAATTGGTTAGATTATGTTGATAGCCCCGGAGTTAGAAAATCAATCGAATTAAATAGGGGTGATTGGATAAATTATATAAAAGCTTCAATCTTAAAGATACAGGATAGCTTTCCTGATATAAAAATACATGGTATGGATGCAGTTGCCTATGGTGACATACCCCAGGGAAGCGGTATGGCTTCTTCATCTGCGATGGTTGTTTCTTCTGGGCTTGCGTGTTTAGCTGTTAATAATTTGTCAATGGATCGTAAAGATTTTGTCATAAACATGGGTAACGGCGAATGGTATGTCGGCACACGCGGTGGTTTCGGTGACCATGGAGCCATGATATTTGGAAAAAGAGGGTGCATATTACATAGCGTCTTTCTAAACGTTGAGGAAATGAATCCTGAGTATATCCCTTTTCCGGAAGATTATCAGGTGATAATAATTAACTCTTATAAGACATCATCAAAATCAGCAGAAAGACTGTTTGCATATAATAAGACCATGTTTGCATATAGCATGGCATTATCACTGATAAAAGATGTTTTAAAGGAAATGGGATATGATAATCAATTTTTAAATGAAATTAAATATCTTGGACAGATCACTCCAGAAACTTTCGGACTTGAGAATATATATAGAATTCTTAGAGCAATTCCAGAAAAAATGACTACAGATGAACTGAGACGGCGTTATGGCTCATCTGATATTGAACAAAGATTGAATAAGTATTTTGGTCAATTAGGCAGATATCCTGATAATGTTGAGCCTCGCGGAGCTGCATTATGGGGAATCGCTGAATCAGAAAGAAGCAGGGAATTTGCAAGACTAATAAAAAATAATAATATAAAAGAAGCCGGTGAACTTATGTTTATAGGTCATAACGGTGATAGATTATTATTCTATAATAGCAATAATGAAAGTGTTGAATATACAGAAAATAAAGTTACAGATAACTATCTGGATAAATTAATCTCCGATTTGCAAAGCGGTGATATTGACAGGGTTCAAAAAGCTCAACTTTCATATCAACCAGGTGATTTTGATGCAAGCAGTCCAGAATTGGATAAGATTGTTGATATCGTTAGCTCGATTGATGGAATTATAGGAGCTTCGCTAACAGGGGCAGGTTTTGGGGGAAATATTCTTGCAATTGGTAGGCGAGAAGATAAAGTCCTAGCAGAACTGAAAACGGCTCTATATAAATATTATTATGAACCGCAAGAATTGTCAGAATTAGAATGGCTACAAAACAATGAAGAAATGGAATCATATTTTGATGATTTTGATGAGATCAGATGTAAAATTATGGATATAGTAAAAAGAAAACAGAGCATTAGAAGTGAAATGAGTAAAGATGATTTAAAATATGTTCAATCATTACAAATCGAAATTAAAAAGCTTTTCAAAGAGAAAAAAATAGATAGCGAATTAACATTCATACCTGCTGATTATTATAAGGAAGGAATATTTGTTAATAAATCTGTTGATAGCGCAAGTTTAATATAAAAAAACAGCTCTGCAAATACTTGAAATCAAGCACTTACAGAGCCATAAAAGGCAAGGGGTAGCGATTATTATTAATAGCAAATAACATGCCATCAAATGTAATTTAATGTAAACCCTTGTCTGAAGAGCATTTGTTTAAATTTTATTTTTTACGTAGTTTTTTTATATGTGTTCCATTTTGGGACAAAAAATTTTAACTAAACACTTATTTCATTTGTTAATTATATATAAAAAATAAGTTCTTTTGTTTACGTTCCAAAATGGAAAGTATGTATCAAATTAAGAAAAAAATAAGCATAAGTTGGAAGATTATTAAAGGGCAATTCGGAAAGGTTAATATTAAGCTCCGTTAGGAGCGATATGTTTGTAGAAAAAAATGAAAGAATAACATCAAGCGGAGTTAGGAGCGATAT
>FWPV01011458.1_pt1 | contig 14103 bp, 11 predicted proteins | sample 2228371 | NCBI WGS metagenome assembly FWPV01 (sample SAMEA103939776, study PRJEB20133) | metagenome
CAACTCGGTCACAGGGCATGAAGGGAACCTGTACAGACAGTCTCTGAGCCAGTCTCTGCCCGTTATCGCCAGGTCGAAGTTACCGTTGGCGACCTGAAGCGGCATATCCTGCGGCCTCACCACCTTGACCATCGCCCTGCCGGAATCAATCCTGAGCCTCATTCCAACCATGCCTCTATTATAGCCCTCCATGTGAAGACCCACCTTGCTCAAAAAATCGACGGTGTAGCGCTGCTGGTGCCCATCGGGCAAAGCCAGAGAGACCGCATGCTCCTCTGCGGATGAATACCGGGCTGTCGATAGGGCACCTATGGGCCATTCACGCGCTTTCGATTCAGCGACTTTGACCGAGGAAAGTGCCTTCAGAAGGCTGCTCAGATTCTTTTTCTGCAGGCTATTCCTGTTTGCGACAAGGCATGCGCTGCTCTCCAGAAGCGTCGTCAGCGGAATCAGCCCCTGCTCCTTCAGGCTTTTTGCAGATGCCTCTGCAACTATGGCAAGCTCGGCGTTCTCCGGTGGATATACCGCTGCTGCTCCCCAGACGGGGAATATCTGAAACCTCCTCAGCCGCTGCTTGAGGGCGAACGCCTCAGCCAGATTCGGGTATTCGCTGACGATGCGCACGCTTCCGGCATATCTCCGCAGCGCCTCCAGCGAATTGAGTTGTGAATAAACGGAGGCTACAGCGTAGAGATTTCGTTTCCCGTAGCCCAGGTCGAGGACCTTGATCACAGCGTCGCTTCGATACTTGGACAGCAGCTCCTCGACCCAGTCCAGCCTGCAAATGCCCAGATCGTAGTTCCCCACGGCGACCTGGATTGCGATGTCCTTCTCGTGAAACACCTTGAGGAACAGTTCAGGAGCCGAATCGCAGCGCAGCCGGTACGAGCGGGAGTCCTCGCGGTAGTCAGCGATGGCGAAGCCTGCCTCCTTGAACAAGGCGGCGGTGCTGTTCTGCAACTGTCCTTTGGGCAGAGCAATCTTTATCTGCACCCCATCTCCTCCAGCGCCCTGAGCAAACCCTCTGCTGACGACCTGCGCACCTTCTTGCCGCTGGGCTGGTCAGTCAACTCAAGCTCCTTTGCGCCAAGGATATCTACAATCCAGCGGAAATCGCTCGCCTTCCCGTAGCCCAGGTCGAACTCAGCCGTAAAGCCAGCCTCGCGCAATAGCCATGCCACCTCGAGCGATGGCTTCAGCCCCTCATCATCCCGCGCCCTGATTAGTATCCTCGTTCGTGGGGGCACATTCTTAATCAAAGCCATAAGCTCGTTCATGTACAGGGCAAAGCCAGAGGCGCAGATATTCTTGCCGCCCACCAGCGGTATCAGCTCGTCGTACCTGCCGCCGCCGCCCACCCTGCGACCTTTACAATAGAAGCTGAAGATAATGCCCGTATAATACTCGAAGCTGCGCCCCGAGGTGAAATCAATCTGATAGCTGTAGCCCAGCCCGCTGAGCAGACTGGTTATCCTGGTCAGCTCGTCGAGATACGGCTTCACAGCGGGCAACTCCGGCAGCAGAACGCTCCTCAGGTTCTCCACCAGACTCGGGGAATCTCCCTTCACCCCGAAGAGGAGGGGCAGGCTCTTCCCCAGTTTCCTGTTCCTGCCCTTAAGCTGTCCCAGCGCCCCGGTATTTCCGGCAAAGATTCTATCCAGCACATCGGCTTCCTGCTCGCCGCTCAGCCCCAGCGCTTCAAGGTAGGCCTTAATCAGTCCGGCATGCGCCAGACGGATGTCCACAGGTCCGATGTCCAGCCTGGACATGGTCTCCAGCGCGATGGAGATAAGCTCGACATCGCCCTCCGCTTTGCTGCCCCCGATGAGCTCTGCGCCGCACTGCCAGCGCTCCCTCGATTCCTTGCCCGAGCCCTCGAAGGCGAACATATTCTCCACATAGAAGAGACGGCACAGGGGCAGCTTGGAGAACTTCTCGACATAAAGTCGGGCAGTGGGGATAGTGCCGTCGGGTCTGAGCACCACGCGTTCCCCGCTCCAGCCGTCCCAATCGAGGAAAGAATAGACCCTGCCCAGCATCTCGGGTGATAGCGTGCCGGCTGAGGTGAAGAGGTGCAGGTACTCAAGGCCAGGCGTCCTTATCTCCTGATAGCCCCAGCCGAGGCAGCAATCGCGGAACTCCGCCTCGATTTTGCGGAACTTCGCCATATCCTGGGGCAGCAAATCGCGCATTCCCTTGCACCTGGGCACCTTCATTAAAAGTCTCCTCGATTTTCCATGCCTTTGCGAATCTGTGCTTCCCTTCGCCTTATTATGTCTTTGCGAGTCCATCCGCCGCAGGCGGAGGCGAAGCAATCTCACCGTCCTTATTCCCAAGGGTAGGTTGGAGCACCCGCTCCAACCTGTGCAGGGAGCAGGTGCTCCCTGCTACCCATAACGGCAACCTGGAACTAATTAGCACTATTCTACACCCAATACCGAGGCTGTTCAACGGCAATTCGTAGAAAGAATGCGTTATTATTACGTAGAGTCGGTTCGCGAACTGCCCCCCCTACTTTGCCAGACCATCTTTCCCTCGGGAAAAAGTGAAACAATCTCAGTGTTCTTTTTCCCAGGACGACTTGGCGCAGATGCTCCGATAAAGCTCACCGCCTTGAAATCACTCGCTCTTTGATGTTAAATACACATCACATCGGTGCGTGGGCGCGTAAATAACCAATACCGCATATCCGAGGAGGAGGTGCGTAATGGGCGGGCTGATGGAGGCGCCCGACAGGGCGGTGGTGGACGGGCAGGTGCAGTTCGGACGCTTCAATAAGCCGTTCCGAGAGCTCAACCTGCTGGATGCCCGCTGCGGCATCCCACGACTCTTCGGGCTGCGCCGGCTCCGGCTCAAAGAGTGGGTGCACTTCGCCCTGATTCATCCCGACTGGTACCTCAGTATGGCGGTGGTCGATGCCGGCTTCATGGCAACCTCCTGGCTGCACGTGTTCGACCGTCAAAAAAGCAAAGCCTTCGAGCATGTGCGCAAGCTGCCTCCGTGGAAGTTCCATGCCCCGGCGAATGTGCTGGACCATTCCGCAGAGTTCGAGACACGCGGCTACCGCGTGTTCGTGCATAACCACGTCGAAAACCATATGCACCTGCTTCAAATTGAGGTCAGCGCGCAGCGGTCTCTGCCATCGGTTTCAGGCACGGTTACGCCTCACGAAGACCCCGCGCGGACTCAGCCTCTGGTGGCGATGCTCCCCCTGGGACCGAACCGACCCATGTTCACCCACAAGTCGGCTTGCCCAGTCAGCGGCTCGCTGGAGATAGCAGGTCAGCGAGTGGAGTTCACTCCGAACCGCGATGCGGGGCTGCTGGACTTCCACAAGGCGTACTACCCGCGCCAGACTTTCTGGAGATGGGCCACCTTTGCCACCATCGATTCAAGCGGGAACCTGCTGGGAGTCAATCTCACCCAAAATGTGATTAAGGATGACGAGCGGTTCAATGAGAACTGCATCTGGCATGGGAATTCGCTCTCGCTGGCAGGGGCGGCGCGCTTCGATATCCCCGGAAACCCCATGAAACCATGGAGGATTCACACCACCGATGGATCCGTGGAGCTGGAGCTTGCCCCGCAGGGACTGCGCCATGAGCGCGTGAACCTCATGCTTGCCGGCTCAGCCTACAATCAGCCGTACGGTCTGTACTCGGGCAAGCTGGTGGATTCCGCAGGCAGGAAGCACACCGTCGAGAACGCCTTCGGCATTGCGGAGGACCACAGCGCGACCTGGTAGGCTGGCTGACTATGGCCTACTCCGCCCAGATGCCCCGCCCGGCGGCTTTGGCTTCTGCCTCCAGCACCTCCAGCTGCCACTGGTATCTGGTGTCGGGCGGGTATGAGACAGCCTTGGCATAGCCCAGGCGAACCAGCTCGCCGTTCACGAAAAGCCCGTCCACATATACATAGCGCAGCAGCCTGCCGTACTTGTCCCTGTCGCTGACATCTTTCTCCAGCGTTACCATTTTACCCTCCACCAACTCCATGTTCTTGGCTTTAGCCTCGAGTCCAAAGGGTTCGATTTGGGGATAGGTCTCCGGAGTGTCTATGCCAATGTAGCGGACGATTTCGCCGCCGGCAATCTCGATGGTGTCACCGTCAATGACCCGCACCACCAGCGCCGTACCCTCGGTGACGGGGGCGCAGCCTGCCAGAAGGGCAACGATGAACAGAAGTATCAGGAGCTTTTTCATAAGTCTATTACATTACATGCTGAGCCCAGTAGAGCCTATCAGGATATTGCCAGGAACATCATAAACGGCTTTCCTGCAACGATGATTATTTCAGTCTTTGATTTGTGTTAAAGCGCTGCGGTACCCCCTATACTATGGGGAAAGTCCAACGAAGAGTAAGGAGGTACTGGAGCATGGTGTATTATATCTGATGTGATGCCCATGAGGGAATACTCGATATTTGAAGGTATCACCGATGCTGGCAAGATTGTCCCGGCATAGCCAATAGCTTCCTTCATTTGCGGAGGTTTTCGGTTGACTTCGGACTGAAAGGACTGTACACTTAAACGGAAAGGCGTCGCAGAATCTACAGGTCTCTCAGATTGAGGCAAGGGTGAGCCCTTGTTCGGGGTCATTCGCCTCGGTTTGTTCCTGGTTGTGAGGAGTCTCAGGGTTGAGCGGTCAAAGGTGGCAGATTTGTCCCCCCCTTTCCGCCGACTCGCTGGCACAGCGGGTCAGCCGCCATACAAGTAATCTGCTCGTCCAGTTGCTCCATAATCGCGGCGTCACAGAACCAGCCCTCTTCGAGGCGTTCCTTGCTGCAGACGATAGACTGGCCCACGACCCTTCGCTGCTCCCCGATATTGATAAGGCGGTTAATAGGATACTGCGTGCCGTGCTCGGCGATGAGCTTATCGCTGTGTACGGCGATTTCGATGCCGACGGCATTACCGCCGCTGTCCTGCTTGTGGAGGGCATAACCGAGCTCCGCGGGAAGGTTATCCCGTACATACCGCATCGACTTGACGAAGGGCACGGGTTGAACAGCGCTGCTATGAAGAGCCTGAAGGAGCAAGGGGTCAGCCTGATTGTGACGGTTGACTGCGGCATTACTGGCGTTGCCGAGGTGGAGGAGGGGCAGAGCATGGGGCTGGATATCATTGTCACCGACCACCATGTTCCCCTTGGCGTTATCCCCCAAGCCGTAGCGGCGATCGACCCCAAACGGCGCGATTCCACGTATCCCTTCACAGAGCTCGCCGGCGTGGGAGTCGCTTTCAAGCTGCTCCAAGCGCTGTTCAAGGCTGCTAACAAGGAAGAAAGGCTGGAGAAGTATGTCGAGCTGGTGGCTCTGGGGACGGTGGTGGACATGGTGCCCCTGCTTGGCGAGAACCGCTATCTGGCGAAGTGGGGCATCGAGTGTTTGAACCACAGTAAGAGACCCGGCGTGCGCGAACTGGTGCTCAGCGCTGGACTGGAGATGGGAAGAATAGACTCTGACAGCATCTCCTACGCGCTGGGGCCGCGCCTCAATGCCAGCGGCAGGATGGACCACGCTGTAACCAGCTACGATTTGTTGATTACGACCTCGCACGAGCAGGCTCGCGAGTTGGCAGCCATGCTCGAGAAGAGGAATGTGGAGAGACAGAAGCTCACCGCTGAAGGACTGGCGCGTGCCAGAGAGATGTTGCTCCACGAAGGTGTGGAGAAGCCGCTGCTGGTGGTGGGAGGCGCCGATTATCCCCCCGGCGTGGCGGGCGTCATTGCAGGCAAGCTGGTCGATGAGTTCTACCGTCCCGTCATTGTTCTCAATTACGATGGCGACTGCGTGAGGGGAAGCGCCCGCAGCATACCCGAGTTCGACATCATCGCAGCCCTGGCTGAATGCCAGGACTTGCTCAGCCGCTACGGAGGACATGCCCGGGCTGCGGGTTTTCTCACCCCGCTAGCACAAATGGATAGGGTACATCAGAAGCTGCTGGAGATCGCTGCCCAGGAGCTCGCCGAAGTGGACCTGCGCCCCTCGCTGATTATCGATGCGGTTGTCCCTTTATCATCGGTGGGGCGGGAAACATACAAAATGATAAGCAGGCTGAGGCCATTCGGGCAGGGCAATCAAGCGCCTACATTTCTCAGCCAGAAGGTGAAGGTGATGGACTTCCGCACCGTTGGCGGCAGCGGCAGGCACCTGAAGATGAAGCTGCGCGATGGCGGGGTGGTCTGGGACGCTATCGCCTTCGACCTTGGCGACAGGCAGCCCACGTCATATATAGACATCGTTTATAACCTCGAAGCTGATAACTGGAACGGCAGAGAGCAACTCCGACTCAACATCCTCGACTTCCTCCCCCTGGCATAACGCCAGTTCTAACAGAAGCGAGTTAATATGGGTTCTTAGCTCAGGTTAGTGGTGAAGACATTATATAAACGGAGTACAAACAGGGTATTGACAAAGAACAAATATTCTGCTATCGTGCAAATGGATGATTCGTATGGATCAGCGTGGAGTAGGCGGGCGTAATGCCCGTCTACTCCATTTTTATTCACTCAAGAAGATATCTACCGTATTGATTCACCAGTTTGTCAACAACATCATTGAGTCGTTTAGTAAAATCCCCCAAAGATCGAGGGAACGGCCTTTTGTGTTCTAAGATTGTCTGAACCTTTTGCCCATATGCAATCACATCAGCCAACTGTAGTCCAGCCACATTGGTATTCTTGCGTCTGACATATAGCTCCTTTTCTGGATAGGCCATTCTGTAGTATTCACCGGTCTTTCCAAAGTAGGAACCTTTTGTCCTTAAATCTGTATAAGCCTTCATTATTTGCTGATCTTCCACTCCACCCCTCGCTTCGGCAATAATGTCTGCATATTCCCCTCTTTTTACTAGGAATCCCCTAACTCTATTGAGAAGAACGGCTAGACTGTAGACATAGGGGTCGAAAGTTCGATGTGGATAGTTTTCCAAGTGTTTCTTCTTATCCATTACTACGGTAAAAACCTTAGCATTACTTCCCAACCCACTTATAAGGCTGAGAAGTTCCTTTTCCCACTGGTCGTTTAACGCCTTATCTTGCAAAACGTAAAACCATCGCTTGCGATTTATTATGTCACTCCTAACCAGTATCGGTGGATTGTCTGGGTCATACCTGAAAAACTTGCGTTTAAGGGCTTCTAGATCTGGTTGAACGTGCTCATCGTAAAATTTCTTGCGTATTAAAATGCCTGTCAGCCCTAGATACCGTACATCGGGGTTATCTATATGTTTATAAGTATGATCCCCAGATTCGTCTATATAAAGGCGCCACTCATACATGTCGCTATTATAACATGGGTCAAAATTAACGACCTTTATCCAAATGGCTCACAGCCAGAACCAAGCATCAATATAAAAACCTCTTGACTTTTCTGCCAGACTCCTGTAATCTATGTCAGGCTTGCCAAAAATAATACAATATATAGATTTTATTGTGGAGGCTGTGAAATAGCGGAGCAAGGTGCAGCATCCGGTCAGGAACTGGTCTCCTTGGGCGAAGCCTCTAAACTGCTCAGGGTCAACCGGATAACACTCCGTTCGTGGGCGGATAAAGGGCTGGTGCGTGTTTTCAGAACAGCCGGCGGGCACCGACGCTTCGCCAAAGATGACCTCGCGCACCTCATTCGAGAGCAGGTCAGCCCGCCGCAGTCCGGAGACCTGGCAGACCGCGCGGTGAGAGGCTTCCGAAGGCAATTGAGGGGTCGCCGGATGGCACGACCCGGCCTGAATTCGATGAACGCGGACTCACGTGAGCACCTTCGCGTGCTCGGTCGCCGTCTGGTGGAGGTTGCCATTCGCTACCACTGGGAGAAGCGCAACCGCCCGGCGCTGCTCGAGGAAGCGCGCGTTATCGGCAGGGACTACGCCGCACAGAACCAGACGCTGGGCTACACACTCACCGAGGCTCTGGAGTTTTTCCTGTCGCACCGCAACCGCTTCGTGGAGATAGTGCAGAACCTGCTCCCTGCGGATGTATCCCGCGATGAAACACTGAGACTGTTGCGCGATATGGCGGTCCTGAGCGATGCCGTCATGCTTGCCCTGATTGCCGGATACCAGAAGACAGGCGTTGTTGCTCCACCTCAACGCAGTGCCTCCGCTTAGAGGCTTTCTTCTGGCTAATTAAACCAGGTCTACCTTTGCGCCTTAAAATTGCGATAACAGGGCGACAAAGTCATCAATAATTATCTTGCCGGGAGGATTGAATGAAAAAAGCGTTCACGATGCTACTGAGCCTCATCCTGCTGTCATCCCTCTTGATCTCCGCAGCCTGCTCCTCCGAACCGACTTCCACTCCCACGCCGCAGGCGAAGTATCCACTGACCGTCGTCGACCTGCTGGGACGCTCGGTGCAAATCAGCCAGCCCCCCACTCGCATTGTGACCACCCATCCCACCGCCACCGAGACGCTCTACGCTGCTGGCGGCGCTGCAGTCGGTGTGGACTCCAGCTCAAAATACCCGGATGATGTCCAGGGCTTGTCCAAGGTCGGCAGCGCCTACAGCATCAGCGCCGAGGCAATAGCAGCTCTGAGCCCCGACCTGATAATCATCGAAGCCCTGACCCAGGCAAATATCATCAGCGCCCTGGAAAAGCTCGGTGTGCCCATACTGGCCGTACGAGCCGCCTCTCTGGATGACATCGAACAGAGCCTGACCCTGGTAGGCAAAGTCGTGAACAGGGAAGAGGAGGCAGTGCAGGCTATGGCTCGCATCCGGAACAGGATTGAGGCTGCACAGGGCAATTGTACGGTGAGCGCCAATGTCCTAATCTTCATCTCCGACGATAAGGGCAATGTCTATGCGGCGAAGCCCAAGTCCTACCCCGGGACTGTGGCAGCGTTGCTCGGGCTGGGCAATCCGGCGGCAGGCATGCCCGAAACCGGACCCTACGCGGGTTTCACCCAGTTCTCTCCGGAGCAGGCTCTCACCACCAATGCGGATATAGTCTTCACCATTACCCCCGCACCCCCGCCTGTCCCACGCCTGTCAGCCATGCTGACGCAGGTTCCCGGCTTCAACCAGATGGCGGCGGTGAAGGCAGGAAAGGTCGTGGAGCTTGACCCTGTGCTGTTCCTGCAGGCGCAGGGGCCGCGGATTGCCGATGCAGTGGAGGAGATGCTGCACCTAATAACCGAGGGTACTGAGTGAGGCGATTTTTCACAGTCACTGGCGTCCTTGTCCTGCTGGTGGTGCTGGGCGTGCTTCTGGGTATCGCCCTGGGGCCTGTGAAGCTCGATGCTGGCCGCTTGCTCGATGCTATCCTGATGCGCGGTGACGATTCGGCCCATGTACTGGTATGGGACCTGCGCATGCCTCGCGTGGTCGCCGCCCTGCTGGTAGGAGCCTGCCTCGGCGTAGCGGGCTGCCTGCTCCAGAGTTCGACCCGCAATCCCTTGGGCGACCCGCAGTTGTTCGGACTGGGGGGCGGTGCCGCCGTGGTGCAGGCGCTGGCGATGGCAGGCACGCTGCGCACAGGAAGCTGGGGGTTGATTGCGCTGTCGGTTGCGGCATCTCTGATCGGAGCGGGCGCTATCGCCTTTTTCGCTTCGAGGCAGGGGATTTCGCCAGCGCGCCTCGCACTCATCGGGGTTTCCCTCTCCGCTCTGGCGGCGGCTGTGGCGACGGGCATTCTGGCTGAGGCGAGGGTGTTCAGCCAGCAATCGTTAAGCTTCATCGGGGGCAGCTTCGCCAACCGCGGCTGGTCGGATGTCGTCCCCGCCTTGCCCTTCTTCGGGATAGGTCTGGTGCTGGCACTGCCCGTGATGGGTAGGCTGAATGCGCTGGCTCTGGGAGACCGCGTTGCCGCCAATCTCGGCGCGGAGCCTAAGAAAACGCGGGCCATTGCCGTAGCAGCGTCGGGCGTGCTGGGCGGCACCGCCGTAGCTGTAGCGGGGCTGGTCGGATTCGTGGGCTTGCTCATACCCCATCTGGCGCGGCTGCTCGTGGGGCACGACATCAGGGCGATACTCGTCATCTCCATCCCGCTCGGCGCGGCGGTTACCCTCTTTGCCGACCAGGCGGCGCGGCTGGCGTTCGTGCCCTCGGAGGTGCCCGTAGGACTAGTCACCGCCATCGTGGGAGCGCCTTTGATGATTTATGTAGCGAGGCGGGTGCTGTGATGGTGAGCCTGGAAGCGCTATCATTCGTCAGGCACAATAAAAGCGTTCTGAGTGGTGTGACCACTGCTATCCCGGATGGAACCTTGACCTGTTTCGTGGGACCCAATGGGGCCGGCAAGACCACCCTGCTGCGCATCCTTGCCGGTGAGCTCAAAGCCACCTCGGGCAGATTTCTCATAGACGGCAGCGACGCTTCTGCCCTGTCTCAGAAGGAGGTGGCGCGTCACTTTTCCCTCATTCCGCAGGACGTGCAACCGCCTCCGCACTTCACGGTGTTCGAGCTTGTGGCTCTGGGGAAGTTTCGACCTGATAAGAGGGCTCTCTGGTGGCGGTTGAGCGAGAGCGAGCGCGACGCTGTTCATTCGTATCTGGCGCGATGCCATCTAGAGCCGCTGTCCCAGCGCCGTGTCGAGGAGCTATCGGGAGGCGAGCAGCAGCGGGCCTGGCTGGCATTCGCCCTGGCTCAGGAGAAGAGGTTCCTGCTGCTCGATGAAACGCTGGACGGGCTGGACATCATAGCCAAGCAGTCGTTCTTCAAGCTGTTGAAACAAATCGCCTCGGAAGGCAAGGGCATTCTGCTCACCACACACGACCTCGATTTAGTCACGCAGTTCGCTGACAGAGTCATCGTGCTGAACGGAGGCATCGTGAGTTACGACGGCCCACCCAACACCGACCTGCAACACCGGTTTGTAGCGGACAATGAAGGGCGGTCTCACAAGGACACGTGAGAGAAGCGGTCAGCGGTCGGCTTTCAGCAGTCAGGAGAAACGGGTGTTATACTTCACGGAATTCGCCTTCTACGGTGCCGTCGTCTTTCTTCCCCGGCCCTTCGCCGCCCGGCGGAGGCGGTGCGCCCCCTCCGGAACCTGCGCCTGCCTGCTGGTACACCGCGGCGCCCACCTTCTGCATGACGTCGGATAGCTCCTGCGTGGCACGCTTTAATTGCTGGACATCGCTACCCTGTAACGCCGATTTCACAGCCGCTATCTTGCTCTCAACCTCCCCTATCAGTTGAGATGGAATCCTGGCGCCCTGTTCCCTCAGTGTCTTTTCGGCGGTATAGACCATGGTGTCGGCTACATTGCGGGCTTCTGCCTCTTCTTTTCTGCGGGCATCCTCGGCAGCATGCATCTCCGCTTCGCGCTTCATGCGCTCAACCTCTTCCTTGCTCAACCCGCTGGAGGCGGTTATGGTTATCTTCTGCTCTCTGCCCGTGCCCTTATCGTGGGCTTTGACGCTGAGTATGCCGTTGGCGTCGATGTCGAAGGTTACTTCAATCTGAGGCACACCGCGCGGCGCCGGCAGGATTCCATCCAGCATGAAGCGACCCAGTGTCCTGTTATCGGCAGCCATAGGTCGCTCGCCCTGGAGTACATGTATCTCCACGCTGGGCTGGTTGTCAGCCGCAGTGCTGAATATCTGGCTCTTAGAGGTCGGTATTGTGGTGTTGCGAGGGATGAGTGGCGTCATCACGCCACCGAGGGTCTCTATGCCCAGGGTCAGCGGTGTGACATCAAGCAGCAGCACGTCCCTGACCTCTCCCTTGAGCACGCCTCCCTGAATGGCAGCACCCATTGCCACTACCTCATCGGGGTTGACGCCCCTGGAAGGTTCTCTGCCGAAGAATTCTTTGACCTTTCTCTGCACCAGAGGCATCCTGGTCTGACCGCCGACGAGGATAACCGCGTTGATCCGGCTGGCAGTGAGTCCAGCATCGTCTAATGCCTGCTTGCAGGGGCCCATTGTCTTTTCCACCAGGTCCATCACGAGCTGCTCCAGCTTCGCCCGCGTCAACCTGATATTGAGGTGCTTCGGGCCGCTGGCGTCGGCAGTGATGAACGGCAGGTTTATCTCGGTCTCCATCACTGTAGAAAGCTCAATCTTGGCTCTCTCCGCAGCCTCCTTGAGGCGCTGCAGAGCCATGCGGTCTTTCCTCAGGTCTATGCCCTGCTCCTTCTTGAACTCGTCGGCAAGCCAGTCCATAATACGCTGGTCGAAGTCGTCGCCGCCGAGATGGGTATCGCCTGCCGTCGATTTCACCTGGAAGGTGCCCTCGCCCAGCTCCAGTATGGAGATATCGAATGTACCGCCTCCCAGGTCATACACAGCGATAATCTCGTCCTTTTTCTTGTCAAGTCCGTATGCCAGTGCGGCAGCCGTAGGCTCGTTGATGATGCGCAGCACTTTCAAGCCTGCGATCTCGCCGGCATCCTTGGTAGCCTGCCTCTGCGCATCGTTGAAGTAAGCGGGCACGGTGATGACCGCCTCGGTCACTTTCTCACCCAGATATGCCTCGGCATCAGCCTTGAGCTTCTGGAGAATCATTGCGGAGATTTCCTCGGGGCGATACTCCTTACCACCCATCACCACCCGCACCTCGTTGTTTGGCCCTCTGGTCACTTTGTAGGTCTTACGGCGGGCATCCTCTTCCACGGGAAGCTCGCGTCCCGCTGGCTCGCCCCACTTGCGTCCCATGAACCGCTTGATGCTGTAAATAGTATTCTCAGGGTTGACGATAGCTTGCCGCTTCGCCGCCTGCCCTACCAGGCGTTCCCCTGTCTTACTCACCGCTACCACGGAGGGGGTCAAGCGGGAACCTTCCGCATTGGTGATAACCACCGGCTCGCCGCCCTCCATAACCGCAATCTCGCTCAGTGTCGTTCCCAGGTCAATTCCAACAACTTTTCCCATGCTCAACCTCCATAAGTTTAAATGAATTCGATTGAATTGCTATTCAGCGCATTCCTCTTTAGCCTTCCCCACCTTCACTTTGGAGGCGCGGAGCAAGCGGTCACGGAACTTATAGCCCTTTTCCATCACCTCGATAACCTTGCCGTCCTCGCCCTCCACACACATAACGGCATCGTGAACAGAGGGATCGAAGTCCTTCCCCTCGGCTTCTATCTCTGCAAGCCCCTGCGCCTCAAGCGTCCCTTTCAGTTTCTTATAGATGAGCTTTATGCCATCCACCCACGCAGAGCTCTCAATATCCTCGTTGATGTGGTTCAGGGCTCGTTCTAGGTCGTCTATAACAGGCAGAAGGCTAAGCACAAGCGCTGCGTTGGCGAAATTGTTGACCTCAGCCCGCTCCTGTTCCGCCCGCCTCTTGAAATTTATGAAATCAGCCTGAGCGCGCTGCCAGTTCGCCAGATATTTATCTGCCTTCTCCTTTTCCTCGGCAAGCGCCTTTTTCAGCGATTCAACGCTCTCGACCTCCTCCACCTTCTCCTCTTCGCCAGGGAAGTTTCTCTCCTCGCTGGTCAAACCAAATTACCCCCTGCTCTTGCATTTTTCAATTTGCACTTCGCATTTTGAAGTCATAAATCCCTGCCCTACCCGTACAGCTCGCCCACCAGCTCGCTCATCACCGTGGACAGAAAACGCACGGTTGGGATAGCACGGTCGTATTCCATCCTGATAGGCCCCATTACCCCGAGTGCGCCGCTCACTTCGCCCGGGATGCCGTATCTGGTAACTATGACGCTGCAATCGCGCATCGCCCTCTCCTTGTTCTCCTTCCCGATGAATACGTGCACCCCTTCCGCCCTCAGCACCCTGGGCAGGAACGACCTGAGCAGGCTTTTCTGCTCGAGCATCTCCATTAGCGTCGCTATCTTCTCGCTCGAAGCGAATTCAGGCTGCCTCAGCATATGGCGCAGTCCGTCCACATGGAGTTCGTCATACTCCTCCTGCTCCTCTGCCTCCATTATCTCCACAATGGTGTCCGTCACCTGCTTCTCCAGCGGCGTTAGCCCCTTACTCTTGGTGGGAATCTGAGAGGCAGTAAGCCCGGCATATTGAGCAGTGAGCTTTCTGGCGCTGGCGCTCAGCTCATCCTGCGAGACAGGCTCTTGCAGGGTCAGCACCTGCCGCCAATGCGCAGGGCCACCCTGGGCATTATGGGCGATCGCCTCGACGAGCGCAAGCCCGGCATGGCCGATGTCAAGGACGACCCGTTCGCTGGTGGCGCGCGCGATTT
>FWPV01003937.1_pt1 | contig 14102 bp, 14 predicted proteins | sample 2228371 | NCBI WGS metagenome assembly FWPV01 (sample SAMEA103939776, study PRJEB20133) | metagenome
GGCCAACAGACGTTTGGTATGCGTCTGCATCAAGGCCATCAGGTTACCCACGCCCATATTCAGAATCGCGCCCACCATCAGCCCCAGCCCCAAATCGCGCTCCGGGAATCCCAATCCCAGGGTCACCTTGAGCAGCGTGTAGAAAGCACTCTGAATGACAATGCCGGAGAGCAATGCACTGATGCTGCTCGGCGCACGGCCATGGGCATCGGGCAACCAGGTGTGCATGGGCACCAGCGCGCTCTTGATGCCCAATCCCACCCAGAGACAGGCCAGCCCCACGCGCGCCCATATCCCCGGTGCGGCAAGTGGTTGGGGCAGGGTCAACACGCCGGTCGCACGATAGATCAAGGCCACCCCCATCAGCAATGTGATCGTGCCGACGCTGCCCATCATCAGATACTTGAAACCGGCTTCGATGGCCGTGTCGGTCTGCCGCCGAAAAGCCACCAGGACGTAGGCTGCCACGCTCATCAGTTCGCAAAACAGGTACAGATTGAATAAATCTGCCGTCATCACCATCCCCAGCAACCCGCTGCTCATCATCAATAACAAGGGGTAATAGGTCTTGTAGCGCCGGTCGAGCGACAGGTAGCGTCCCGAATACACGGCCACGCACATTCCCAGCCCCAAAGCAATGCTGCCGATGAACACGGCACCGGCATCGGCGCGCAAGGTCACCCTGCCCGTCGCCGCGTTTCCCCACAGCGGAACGACATCGCCGGCCCGGTTTCGTAGTAGCGCGCCGAGGGCCAAAGCAAAGAGCAGGGTGCTCAGCAGCGCCAACCACTGATTGCGGGAGGTGATCAGACGGGCGATCAAATAGAGCACAAAAGCGCCGCCCACCAGGATGGCAAGTGGCAGGATGGCAAGGATGTCACCGGAAATCACCGGTAGCCTCCCAGTAACATAGTGAGTGCGTGCGCCACCCAATCCAGCAGGGGCGCCGGAAATAGCCCTTCTACCACGGCAAGGATGGCCAGCAGTACCGTCGGCGCAACCATCGCTAGGGGCAAGGGGACATGCTGCACCACCAAACCGTCCGGAGTTGCCGCCGGAGCGCGGTCCCAAAAGAGGCGACCGCCCAGCCACAGGGCATAGGCAACCGTGAGCAGGGAACCGAACAGGGCGACAACCGCCAAGGCAAGGTAGGAGGTCTGAAACCCGCCGGCAAAGATCAGCCATTCACTGTCGAACATGCACAAGGGTGGCACGGCACTGAGGGTCAGTACACCGATCACGCCGCAGACCGCCACGAGAGGCATCCGGCGTCCCAAGCCGCTCACCTCGTCAATACGGCGTTTGCCGGTCGCCCGGATGACCAGGCCAACGACCATAAAGAGCAGGGCCTTGATGATGGCATGATAGATGACGTGCAAGGTTGCCCCCGCCAGCCCATCGTAGGTCAGGGTGCCTATCCCATAGAGAATGTATCCCATCTGGCTGACACTGGAATAGGCAACGATGCGTTTAATGTCACGTTCGACCAGGGCCATCAATGCGCCGTAGATTTCCGAGACGACGCCCAAGCTCATCAACGGCAGAGCGAAAGGCTGCATCTGTTCGAAGCTGAAAAGGCTCAGTGGAAAGCGCAGGATGCCATACGTACCCATGCTCAACATTGCCGCCGCTAACATGAGGGTCACCGGCATGGGGGCGACGGTATGCGCATCGGGCAGCCAGATATGCAGGGGGAAAATCGCCATTTTGACACAGAAGCCGATGAGGAAGAGGAGGATCACGGTCGTCACCCTCTGCGGCGGCAGAGCGATTCCTTGCCGCAGGACGGAGAAACGATCGCTCCCCGTGGCATCGTAGAGGATCACCAGGGCCACCAACACCAGCAACGACCCCAGATGGGTGAAGATGAAGTACTTGAGCGCTACCGTGCGCAGGGATGGCCCACTGCCGTAGCTATGTCCCCACCCAAGGATCAAAGCGCACGAGGCAAGCAACATCAGTTCCCAGAAGATATAGAAAAGCACCATGTCATCGGCCAATGTGGTGCCCGCCATTCCTGAAGCAAATAGCAGCAACGAAGCATAGAAGTACGACGTGCGGCCATCGTTAGCCTCACTGCTCCAGGCGTAGATGATGGCCAAAAGGGTCACTGCTCCCTCGGTGATGGCAAAGGGGAGCGTTAACCAGTCAATATGCAGATCGAACTCGATCCCCATCATCGGCATCCAGGTCAAGGCCAGGGCCGGCGTTTCCCCCCGCTGCAAGGCCGGGATCAGGGAGAAGATCGCCGCCAGCGAGAGCGCCGCCGCCCCCCCCGCCAATGGACGGGCAACGGGCTGCAGGCGCCGAGGGAAGACGAAAAGTGCCAATGCCGTGAGTAACGGGATTTCAATGATGAAAAGCAATTCGAGTGTGTTCAGGGACATCTTTTCACCACCCTCGCCCCACGAGAAGGGCAATGAGCGCCAACAGGACGAGGAGAACCCATTGCAGGTTGGCGCGCAGCCGTCCGGTATGCCGTTGCCGGAGCCAGCGGCCAAGCGCGAACACACCGCCGGTTATCCCCCGCAATCCATTCTCCAATCCCCGGCGTTCGACCGTGCGGTATAACCATCCCGCCCCACCGCTGAAAATGCTCGCTATCCCCCTTATCATGCGTTCCGGAGAATCCTCCTCAAGCCAAGCCCGCAGTCTGTCCACCAAGTCGAATCGCCTGCGGGATGAGGCGATCCCGTGAGGGGGAATTTCCGCCCCTGCTCCCCGAGCGGCTATGGGCAAGCGGCGGGGAACAGATCGCCCTATCACGCCAAACAGGTAGCGTCCTCCCGTCAGAACAACCACAAGAACGAGCAAGGACAGCGCCACAGGGGAAAGGGACGTGCCCCGCGCCATCTCCCACACCAGATAAAGGTCGAACAGCATCAACAGCAAGCTCCCCGCACCGACAAGACCTTTAGCCAGCCGACGCAGATGGGGTGAGGCGACACGAACAGCGCTACCGCCCCACAGGAACAGCAGACGTAGCGGGGTCAACAGCGGCACCAGCAGCCACACGAGCGTCTTTTGTCCGCCGGCAGCCAGCGTCAAAGCCAGTCCACCCTGCACTGCCCAAAGGTACTCGTCCATGGCACGCCGATCGCGCTCCAGTCCCATGAAGATGCTCAGCATGATCATCCCGCCCAGGCTCAGCCACACCACCCAGCCTTGTAGAGATGGTTGTCGGCTCAACAGCGGTGTTATACGATAGAGCAAATACAGTCCCAGGTTAGGCATGACCGTCGCATAAGTCCACCCGTGCGAGGTCAGATCGAGTTGCGCACCGACTTGCTGCCAACTCGTGAAAGGCCATGCGCCGATTTTGACCCAGGCGGCCAACACAAAACCCGCCGTGATCCAGGCAAGGCGTGATGGACTCAAGGCAACGGCGGCCTCCAAAGCCGGCGCAATGTCCAGTGTAGCGGTCGCATTCAGCAGCATTAGCATGGCAATGAGGAAACCGCTATCCCCCACACGCAACAGCAGGTAGACGAAAGCGGCCTTGCGGGAACCGAGAGCCTCAGGGGAAGTGAACAGAGGTACAAGCGCGATACACAAGCCCACGATTTCGAGGGCTACATAGCGGCCCAGGAAGTGCGCGGAAAGGAAAGCCGTGTTGGTCACTGCCAGGATCAACAGCAGCAAGCCGGCCACGGCCGGAGGGGGGATGTCGGTCCGCTTGCAGATCAGGAGGGCCAGGAATGCAGCCCCGCTTGTCGCCAGAGCCGCATAGCGGCCGCTAGTGGCCAGGGAAAATGTCAGGACGCCGACATCCGGCAACCAAACCAAGCGGAAAGGCACATCCTGTTCAGGATAAAAGGTGAGTGCCAGCGCACACAGCGTGACCAGAGCACTCACGCTCAGCGCGACGTGCCATCCGGTTACTGCGCGGGCGCGCCGCGCCCTACCGAGCAGTCCCAGACTGCTCAGAAGCGGGACGAGAACCAGACCACCCAACCAGACGTTCAGCATCGGCTCAGCCCTGCAAACGGTTGAGGTGATCAACGTCACCGGAAGGATAGTGCCGGAAGACGTTCACGATCAGCGCCAATGCGATCGAGATCACGACAGCCTCCACAATCAGAGCTGAAATGACCATAGCTTGCGCGAACTGCAAATCTCCCCACACCCGCCCGGCCTGGATCAGGCCCAGTGTCACCCCCTGGAGCATAATTTTCAGGCCGAACACCTGTTTGATCACGTTACGCTGCACCAACAAGCCGATCAGCCCGATCAAGAACAGCAGCAGGCTGACGGCTGTATTGACACCGTCAATCCAGGGAGCGTTCATCGGTCTTGCCTCTCCTCGCCGGGATCGGTGTCCAGGCGTTTGAACAGCAAAACGGCCAACCGTTCCAGCCGTCCAATGTCATCCGCCAGATGTCGTTCGTAGTAGTGGGGCAGGATGGCCGCAACCCCCAAAGCGCCGACGAAGATCAAGGCCACTTGCACCAGCAGATCAAAACCGCGTTGCTCCCAAAACCACTCCCGAAACGAGCTACCACCCTGAGGGGGATCCGCTAAGTGCGTGTTGAAATAGCGTCCGACCAGTAAGCCGAAGGTCAGCATCATCACGATGAGGCCGCGCCGCATAAGGCGTTCACGGTTCATCCGTTCGTTCTCCTATAGAGGTGGTCAGACTGATGGTGACGATGAACAGCACGCTGATCAAACCCGCCCCCACACTCAACTCGAATCCCCCCGCATAGGGTACACCGAGCATAAAGAACAACATCGCCAGGGCAACACTCCCTGCTCCCAGGGCTACCGCAGCGCGGATTAAACGCCTGGTGGTCAAGGCCACGATGGCAGCGGCAAGGAGGATCAGGATAAATAAGATATAGCCGAACCAATCCATTTGTTTAATCTATTCCGAAAATTACAGAGCTTACGCGGTACGCCGAAACGGTACAGGATGTACAGGATAGCATAGTCCCCACAATCTCATCCGACGATTGAGCGGAGCGAACAGTTACCTTATTCGCGGGGAATTCATAAGCCTATTGCCTCAAACGCAAAAACCTGGCGAGGATGCCGTACAACCACCCTAACGGTGGCTCTTAGAAACAGAACCGAGGGCAAGGAATACCCAAAACACCGGGGGTACCAGAACGGTGAAGCCGAAACCGCTTCAACCGCCCTTCCCCCTTTTCCACCTACATTGGCGGAGAATGACAGGCTCTTCCGCAGGGCCTGGTCAATCGAGGTGATGAATCTTTTTAACTTGGGCCACGGTCTCCTGCACCAGCCGCGTGACATATTCACGGGCGGCAGGGCTCAATGGAGGTTTCTCATGATCTCGCAGCCACCGGCCACCATAGCGCGCACGATAGCCCTCCGGCAATTCATCGGGAAACGTCAATCCCGCCATCACCCCGAACGCCAACGTCCAGGAACGCGGCACCACATCGAGGTTATAGCCCCCGCCACCCAACGCCAGCCAGCGGGGCGCCAGTGCCTCGAAAGCCTCATAGAGCGCCGTCTGGCCGGCCGTCGTCAACGCCAGGTGCGCCAGCGGATCTTGATAGTGCGTATCCACACCCAATTGTGAGACCAGCACATCGGGGGCGAAACGCGCGATCAAAGGCGGAACGATCTCATGGAAGGCCCACAGGTAAATCTCATCATCCGTATCCGGGGGCAACGGCACGTTCACCGCATAGCCCTCGCCTTTACCAAAGCCGGTATCCGTCACAAACCCTGTGCCCGGAAACAGGGTCCGCCCATCCTGGTGCAACGAGATCGTCAGCACGCGGTTGGTATCGTAGAATGCCGCTTCCACCCCATCGCCGTGATGCACATCCACGTCCACATAAGCCACCCGCAATCCCTGATTCACCATCCAGCGGATGGCAATCGCCGCATCGTTGAATACGCAAAAACCGGAGGCCATGGAAGCCATCGCATGGTGCAAACCGCCGCCATAGCTAAAAGCCACATCACATTGGCCGTTGACCAAAAGCCTTGCGCCGGTGAGCGAACTCCCGGCCTTCAGACTTTCTGTTTCGTACATGTGGGGGAAAATGGGGTTATCACCGCTGCCGAAGCCATAACGCATGGGTGAAATGTACTCGCGGGTCTCCGTCCAAGCGCCGCCTTCGCTCAAGATGCGCACGACTTCGATGTACGTGGGCGAGTGGGCAAGGGCCAGCTCATCCGCAGAGGCCGGCGACGGCACAACGACTTGCACATTGGGCGCCGTCAGCGCGCCGTATTCTTGTAGCAATTCGAAAGTACGCTTCAGTCGCTCCGGTTTGAGAGGGTGGCTTTTACCGTGTCCATATTCCCATAGTGCCGGCGTAGAGAGAAGAACGGCCCGCCGCAAGGCATGCTGAACTTCAGAGTCCACAGTATTCCTCCTTATTTTGTTACAGGCACCACACCAGAGCGAACTGCAGTCATACTAACCGCCTGCCGAAACGGCCATTGTTATCGGCAAATGGAGCCGCTCGAGTAGATTGTTGACCGGTTCGCAGCCCGTTATCTGTGCGATCTATACCGAAAATACAGGACTTACGCCGTACTCTGAAATGGTACACGGATTTTCGCAGATAAATGTAGCAGATAAATGTAAATGAAGCAGCAAAATCTACGTCACGCTGCGCAAAGCAGCGTCCAATGGCTTTTCTACGCCCCGGCATGCTAGCTTCCTGCTTTGCGTAAACCCCAAACTTATACCCCGGAGAGGACTTGAACCTCTAACCTTGTGCTTAGAAGGCACTCGCTCTATCCACTTGAGCCACCGGGGCAAATAGCACCTTCGCGTCAGCCTACCTACACGATGGCCAACGCTTGCTACTCTATCACCGGTCTCAAGCCCTTGCGCACCACAGGACCGGCAAGCACGCGCAGAACCTGTTCGGGAGAATACCCGACCAGCGGCGCGAGTGCACGTGGCGACAACGGTCGGTTTCCATTGCTGAGAAAGACGCGAAAAATGGCTTCGAGTAAGGTCGGCGCCTGCATCACGTAGTCGGGATCCTTACTGCAACGGGTCGTGATCAGATACTGCAACCCTTCGACCTGCACCACTTCACCGGTGTCCCAGTTAATCAGATCTATTTTCTCGGCGATGCGCTGCCCGGCGTACAATTCACGCAGGTCGGGTGATAAGTGTTGCAATAATTGCACATTGAAATCAAGCCCTTGCTCCTCCCACCAACTATAATCAATGTGAAAGGGAGTGTCCAGGGTCGGTTTGATAAAGCGCGCCAAAGCAGGAACAGGAGGTAGAATCGGCATTAGCTCTCTCCTCGATATGCCCAATAGTTATCGCCCAACGCCAGATAGCGTGACGATGTTGCCAGTACACCCAGTATTGGCGCCGGAGGAACTCGTCGCAACAGATTCAAGACACTGTAAAGCGTCATGGCATGGACAGCCCGTTGTAGACTCAGCCCGGCCAGCCCACTGAAGATCCGCTCCAGCAGCGACTCCAAGGACATGCGCTGTAATTGTTGTGACAGCATATCCACCGCCTCGGGATTCGGCACTGCCACGGCGGCCAAGTCGTCGAATTCACAGACGACGGGCACTCGTGTGACCTCCAGGAGGAATTGCCCGTTTTCAACGGTGACGGTCCGCAACCACTCGCGCCGTTTGGAACGGTTCAGTTGCACCCCCACTTGGATCGTGCCGGGCTCTGCCCCACGGCTAAGATACACATACGTTCCCACGCCTACGCTGTTCTTCTCGTACCACGCTTGCAGGCCATGGACATAACGGCCACTCCGTACTACCCAACCCGGAAAGGTTTCTTGGGTGCGTGCATCCTCAAAAGTAAAGCAGATGCGGTCTGTGATCCGTGCCGTCGGGAACAAATGCACCACCCGTTGGGAGAGGGGCAGGGTGCCGCTGCGCCAATGCGGATAGGTGAGCACGACCGTCACCTTATCGGCAGCGGGTGGCGCACTCTCAACCGCGTCCCCCCACTCATCATCAATCTGACGTTCCAACATCAACATCTTTTCATCCAGCAACGCCCGACTGTAGGGGATAGGCATATAACGCAACAGGAGCGGTATTTCCAGGACCCCTGGCGGTTCCATCTGCCGCAGATGCCACATGGCGTAACCGGCCGGCCCCACCTCATCGAAGCGCCGGTCGTGCAGGAGGGCGTATTCCAGAGAGAAAAACTGCAAGGGACGCGATATTTCCGCCGGCATCTCCAACTCATCGAGCAGTTTAGACGTAGGCAAAGGCCCACCGCCGGCCATATCCAGCAAGGCCTCGGCAATGTTTAACTGCCCCGCCGGAATGTCCAGCAATAGGTCCCGCAGGAACCATTGCTCCCCGACACTCACGAATTGGGGATTTTTCTCCAAAGTCGAGCGGAGCGTCGCTTTGATCTTGTCACCGTATTGGTCGTAAATATCTTGAGTATCCAACGTGGTGGACGGTATATAAGTTGCCGTATTAAGCGGATGATCTTGATTCAATTCGGCGACAAACTCACGCACCGAGCCAACCGCCATTTTCACGGTAATCACCGAGAACGCACTGTACTCAGGATTGTAACCGGGACGCACCGCGATCACTTCCCCCAGAAGATTATTCAGATGAGGAAAGACGACCCGCTCACCAACAGTGTAGCGCTCTTTAGGGCGATAGATGCGGCCTTGCGACAAAGCCTCCTCGATCAACGCCAGCATTTGCCGGTGGCGCATGTGTATCAATTCCTGCGCTAACTGTTCGATCGTTTGCGGACGCTCCGTCTCCACCAGATAATTGATCAAATGCTCCAGGTCGGTGGGCAAGACGGAGAATTGTTCCCAATATTGATCATTCTGTACCGTGCTACTCATATACCTCTCGATTCTATGTTGCGGTCTTACGTCCAATGTTTGAATTATACCAGGAATATAAGGGATTGACAAATACACTATTTGGGCGCAAACTATGTATAGGTATATCGAAATGATTTCGCGGCTCACCGACGGTGGGGATGGAAATTCTACCGCCAAGGCGCCGGGTACACCAACGTTCGTCAATCGGCTGACAAGCTCAACACTTATCTGATCGTTTTTATTTTGGGGAAGAGGTAAAGCCGTGGCACAAGACAAAAAGACGACCGGGCTGGTAACCGTTTATGTCGCGCAGGGGATGTTGCGGGCAATGGTGGTGCGTGGCGCCTTGGAAACCGCCGGCATCCCCGTTATGCTCAGCTATGAATCGCTGGGGCCGCTGCTTGGCCTGACCATTGATGGCATCGGCAGGGTCGAGGTGCGGGTGCCGGTAGAATGGGAAGCCGAAGCCCGCGAATTGCTGAACACCCAACCGCGCAGTGGTGAAGTCTTCTCTCTGCCGGCCGATGCTCAAGAGAAGCCAACCGACACCCTGCCGATTGAGTGAAAAGCTGACCTATGAGGTTGAGCATGGTCGCCGGTGTCACCATCATCGGCGGTGGACTGGCAGGAAGTGAGGCCGCCTGGCAAATCGCGCAGCGTGCGATCCCCGTGCAGCTCTACGAGATGCGCCCGCATCTGATGACGCCGGCCCATAGCGGCGCCGACCTGGCCGAGTTGGTTTGTTCCAATTCACTCGGCTCCGACCTCCCCAACCGCGCCTCAGGCTTGCTCAAGGCTGAATTGCGGCAAGTGGGATCGTTACTCATTACCGTAGCCGATAGCCACCGCGTCCCTGCCGGTAGTGCGCTCGCCGTGGACCGCGAAGGTTTTGCGGCTGAAGTAACCCACCATCTTACCACCCACCCCTACATCACCCTGATCCGCGCGGAGGTTACCGACCTGCCGGCGGGGCCGACGATCGTCGCCAGTGGCCCCCTCACCACAGACCGGCTCGCGCAAGCCATAAGAGCTTTCAGCGGTGAGGCAACCCTTTTTTTTTATGACGCCGTCGCCCCCATTGTTGAAGTGGATTCGATCGATTTCGATGTCGCCTTTCGTGCGTCGCGTTACCACAAGGGAGAAAATGAGGAGGGCGATTATATCAATTGCCCGCTCAACGAGGAGGAATACTACCGCTTTGTCACGGCCTTGTGCAACGCGGAACGCATTCCATTACGCGACTTCGAAAAAAGCGATCCGCATTTCTTCGAAGCTTGTCTCCCCATCGAAGTGCTGGCGGCACGTGACGCGCTGGCCCTGGCCTTCGGGCCGCTGCGTCCGACAGGGTTACGCGACCCCCGTACAGGCAAGCGGCCCTTCGCCGTGGTGCAATTGCGGCAAGATAATGCCGCCGGCACGCTGTATAACCTGGTGGGTTTTCAAACCAATCTCAAGTACGGGGAGCAAGAACGGGTCCTGCGCCTCATTCCGGGGTTGGAGCATGCGCACTTCATCCGCTACGGGGCGATGCACCGCAATACTTACCTCAACGCCCCGGCCGTGTTATTGCCGACTCTGCAAAGCCGACAGCGCAGCAATCTGTTCTTTGCCGGACAGATTACCGGTTCAGAAGGCTACGTGACCAATATCGCCGGCGGATGGCTGGCCGGCGTGAATATGGCTCGTTTCATGCAGGGATTCCCCCTCCTTGTCCCACCCCCCGAAACGATGATCGGCGCGTTGCCGCATTACCTCAGCCGCGCCGATCCGGCCACCTTCCAACCGATGAAAGCGAATTTCGGCCTCCTGCCCCCGCTTGACGCTGCACCACGAGGAAAGCGTGCTCGAGGCAAGGTATACGCTACCCGCGCGCTGGCGCGTCTGACGCAATGGTTGACCGAGAACGCAGTTTGATAGTACGATCAGAATTTCTGGTCTCTTTAGCGTCGTCTCCTCTTGGGGATTACGGCCGCTCGCCCAGGGTCACCGACAGAAGTTTCTCCTGCCCATCACGCAACACCGTCAACTGAACGGTATCGCCGGGACGGGTGTAGACTTCCAGATAAGCGATCAAGTTGCTGGGACCGTTGATGGGAACGCCGTTGATTGCTATAATCGTATCGCCGCCCACCGTCAACTCGCCATACGTCGTTTGCACCGTCCGATTGCCGCCGCGCAATCCGCCCCGTGCGGCCCCCGAATTTGGCTCCACCCCCAAAACCAATACACCCCGGTCGGGGATTTCTACCCCCTGGGACGCAAGAGCCTGGGACAGCGATTTGCTCAACGCCACAGGGAAGAAGCGCACTCCCATCCATGGATGGCGGTAACGTCCGTTTTCGATCAACTCTGGAACAACCCGTTTGACGGCATTCACCGGAATAGCAAAGCCGATGCCGGCATTGGCCTGGCTGGGGCTTACAATTTGCGCGTTCACCCCGATCACCCGCCCTTCAAGGTCGAGCAATGGCCCGCCGGAGTTGCCGGGGTTGATGGCTGCATCCGTTTGAATGGCTTCGCCGATGTAACGGCCGTCCGGGCTTTCGATGATGCGGCCCAGGCTACTGATCACGCCAAAGGTAGCCGTTTGATCCAGACCAAAAGGATTACCGATGGCGATGACAAATTGACCGACCCGAATCGCGTCAGAGTCACCCAGGGGGATCGGACGCATGGCCCGCTCCTGCCATGCCTCGCGCGGCAGGGCAATGACCGCCAGATCGTAGGTGGAGTCCGAACCGATCACCTCGCCGGCATAGGTAGCCCCGTCGGCGAAGATGACTTGAATATGCTGCGCACCCTCGACGACGTGGTAGTTCGTGACGATGTGACCTTGCTCGTCGTAGACAAAGCCCGAACCACTCCCCTCTTGGGGAACCGCGTTGAAGAAGAAGTCATAGCTGATCGAGGTGACGGAGATGTGCACGACGGAGTCACTCGTCGCCGCGTAAACAGCTTCGACTTGCGTCTGCAAATTCTGCAGTGCGTTGTCCGGCGGCGCGACGATGAGCGGGGCTACCGTTGGTATCACCGTTGTCGCACCGGTAAGGGGCCGCGTCGGCGTGGGCGTAAGGGTCGGCCCCGTCACCGGCTGCAAAGCAAAGCACCCCAGCGACAGGATCAGCAGCAACAGCACACTGGGCAATGTCCAACTTCTTCGCTTCATAAGTGCTTCCCTCCTCTGAAAATAGCCACTGAGGACACAGAGTTCACAGAGAGAAACTTCTGGGTGCTCTGTGTTCTCTGTGGCTCAGATTTTCGTCATCGTTGGTGTGGAATCCCACCTGGGGACTCCTTTAGGTTTGGTAGATGAATCCCTTCAAAAACGAGCTGCAGAGCCCTCAAGGCACCAATAAGACCGGACAACTGGCGTAACGGAGCACCTCGGTGCTGACATCGCCGAGTAGAATATCGGTCATATTGGAGGGGCCGCGTGTCCCTAGAACAACCAGCGACACTTTTTCATCGTGTGCCGTTTCCAAAATCAGCTTGGCCGGGACACCGGCGCGCACAAGGCCAACTGCCGGAATCCCCGCTTTTTGCAGATATTCCACGGCATCATTGACAACTTCCTGGGCCACCTTCTCCAACTGTTCGACCAACGCCGCATAGCCTTGCATGGCCAGGTACCGTTCCGGCGACTCGTAGATATGCAAGACGAGTACTTCGGCATTTTCCAGCCGTGCCAGATGCTCCAGATACAAAAGCGCGCGCTCTGCCGCCGGTGTAGCGTTATGAGAAAAAAGTATACGCCTAAACATGCCTTTCTTGACCTCCCTTTTGATATGAACACACCCGGTACGTCATCCTATCCTATTTCGAAAATGTTGGCACCTGCGTACTTAAACTCCAGTCGTACACGGAGCGACACGGATTTCACGGATAAAAAACAGAAAAATCCGTGTGTTCCGCACCATTTCCATCTTTGGTGGAGAACATCGCTTATGATGTCTGCTGAGGCCGATCTCCGCCGACATGCATCGCTTGCCGGCCTCCAGCAGCTCAGGACAGCGCGCCACTAAACCTTACCTCGTAACTGACGCAGTTTCTCAAAAAGCTCGCGTTCCTGAGCTGTGAGCTGCGTCGGGAGTTTTATCTCCGCCGTCACATAGAGATCGCCGTGCTCCTTGGGCCGATTGAGCACGGGCATACCTTGATTGCGCAGACGGAACTTGGCGCCGTTCTGGGTCTCCGGCGGTATGCGCAACATCACCGTCCGCCCGCCCAGAGTAGGGACGGCAATCTCGCCGCCCAAGATGGCCGTGTATAAGTCCACCGGCACAACCGTCTCCAGGTCCTCACCGTGGCGCTTGAAGTGCGCGTGCGGCTGAACTTCGATGTGCAAAAATAGATCTCCCGGCGTACCACCGGCCGGGCCGGGCGCGCCCTTTCCCGCTACCCGTACCCGCGTGCCGCTATCCGCACCGGCGGGAATGTCAACTTCAATGCGCTGATTGCCGATCTGCAGGATGCGCTTTGTTCCCCGATAGGCTTCTTCCAATGTAATCTCTACCGGCTGCTCATAGTCCTGACCACGCCGGGGGCGTGCCCGCCGGTTGGCCGCGCCTTCGCCGAAAATATCACCATACGTATAGCCACCGAAAAGTTGCTGGAAGAAATCGGAAAACGGGCTATTCTGCCCAAAAAGGTCCCCTAAATCCCCCGGTGTAACCCTGCGGTATCCACCCGTCTGCCCCTGCCCGGCAACCCACTGCCGCCAGAAATCGTCGGCTTGTCCGCCACCTTGCTGCCATGTATGCCACTCGCTGCCAAATTGATCGTACAGCTTGCGTTTTTCCGGGTCAGAGAGCACTTCATAGGCTTCATTGATTTCCTTGAATTTTTCCTCGGCCGATTTGTCACCGGGATTCATGTCCGGGTGATATTTGCGGGCCAGCTTGCGGTAGGCGTTTTTGATTTCTTTTTCCTGGGCCCCCTTGGGAACACCCAAAATACCGTAGTAGTATTTATACTCCATACACCACCCCCCACCCTCCTTCACCTTTACCCACCATCCCCCCCACGGGACGCAAAATCTGGTCACCCAGGCGATAGCCCTGGCGTTCTTCTTCGATGACCAGCATATTTTCTGCCTGCGCAGCACCGGCAGGGACGACCGCTATGGCTTCGTGGAGCATGGGGTCAAATGGTTTATTCAAGGCCACAATCGGCTCGACCCCCTCGACGCGCAGTAATTTCATCATGTCATCATACACGGCCTGGATGCTTTGATGATAGGGGTCGGTCGGGTTCAAATGACGGATAACGATGGCCAGGTTGTCTACGACGCCCAGGAAGCTCTGTAACAGGCGTTTTTTC
>FWPV01004896.1_pt1 | contig 14102 bp, 11 predicted proteins | sample 2228371 | NCBI WGS metagenome assembly FWPV01 (sample SAMEA103939776, study PRJEB20133) | metagenome
AGCCCCTCTCCCGGTGGGAGAGGGTAGAAAAGCCGACAAGTTCCGTTTTCGGCGACAAAATCCGTTTTTCTTTCCGTTTCCCTCTGCCTTTGGGAGAGGGCAGGGTGAAGGTAGCTACCTGAAAACAAGACCCTTCCCTGCGTTTGGGGCAAGCCCGCGCAGCGAAGGGTCTAATTTTATCGGCGAGGTAATTGTCAAAGAGGCCCGCGAAGCGGGGCGCCGAAGCAATCCCCCGGCCGGGAGGGAGATTGCTTCGGGCGCGGAGTTTATCCTGAGCCGAAGCCCTGAGCGCAGCGAAGGGACAGCGAAGGACGCCCTCGCAATGACAGGAGGGGGAGGAGATGTTCCAAGTTTTGTCTGGTTACCAACGTTCAACGTTATTCGCCGGGCCGGCGACGGCTATCGCCATATTATCGGGGTCGAGATATTTTTGCGCCGCGGCGCGAATCTGGCCGGGCGTGATGCTGTGGATCAGGTCGGTGTAACGTTGCAAATAATCTATTCCCAGACCGTATAGTTCCATGTCCAGGAGAACAGACGCCACCCCATCGTTGGTTTCCAGGCGAAGCGGCAACGAGCCGGTGATGAACGATTTATTGTCGGCCAGCTCGCGCCCACCGACCAGTTTATCGCGCAGACGGCGGACCTCGGCGCGCATGCTCTCGATGGCGCGTTCCACGTTGGCCGGGTCAACTCCGGCGTAGAGCGTCCACGCGCCCGGGCCCAGGCCACCTTCGAGGTTACTGCTGGCGTAATAGGCCAATCCTTGCTTATCGCGCACGCTGGCGCCCAATCGCCCCATCAGGCCGAAAATGCCCAGGATCGAATTCGCCAACGCCGCCGGCAGATAATCGGCCGCCAGCCGCGAGGGGCCGACGCATCCCATCACGATGTCGCTTTGTGACTTGCCCGGCACCTCGACAAACTCGCGGCGCACGCCAGAAATGGGGGCGACGGGCGGCAGCGGCGCGCGTTCCCTTTGCGCCGGGCGCCAATCTCCAAAAGCCCTCTCCCACATCTCCAGGGCCTGCTCCGGCTGGATGGCGCCAACGATGCTGACAATCATTCCGCGTGGGCCGTAATACTCGCAATAAAATTGTTCCAGCTCATCGCGGGTGATGGCTCGAATGGTCTCGATATAGCCCTCGCTGCTGCGGCCGTAGGGGTGTTGCGGCGAATACAACAATTCACGAAACTTGAGGCCGGCCTGGCTTTGAGTGTTATGGGCGCGTTCTTCCAGCGCGGTCAAAATCTCGCCGCGCTCTTTTTCAATCTCGGTCGCGGGAAAAGTGGGGTGCTGCAACACATCGGCCAGGATGTCGAGGATGTTGGGCAGGTCCTCGGCCAGGCACTTGGCGCCAAAAGTGCTGGCGTTCATCCCGCCCTCCACGGCGACCGAGGCGCCCACCGACTCGATTTCTTCATAGATTCGCTGAAAAGAGCGGCGTTGCGTGCCGCGCATCAAACAATCGGCGGTGAAAGAGGATAGCCCCGCTTTTTCCGGGGGCACATCGGCGGCCCCGACCCGCACGAGGCCTTCGATCACCACCGAGGCGGCCGTCCAGTTTTCACGCACCAACACGGTCATCCCATTGGGAAATTCGCACCGCGCAATATCTTTTGGCCCCGGAAACGCCGGCTTCCCTTGGGGCAATTTGCTTTTACGCTTATGTCGCTCGTCCTTCATTTATCCTTCGTCCTTCGTCAGTCGTCAGTCATCCGTCGTCGGTCGTCCGTCGTCCGTTGTCGGTCGTCGGGATATACCACCCGACCGTGCGTTGTTGCCTGGCCAGGTACGTGCGTGCCACGCGTTGCACATCCTCGATGGTCACGGCGGTCAGCCGAGCGAGGTAGGTCTCGAACCAGGTGTAATCAGCCAGGATTTCCGAAAAGCCGTACCAAAAACCCTGATGGGTCACCGATTCCGCACTGTAGGCAAACAGGGCTTTGGCTTGTTTGATCGCTTTGGTGATTTCGGCCTCGCTGACCGGCTGCTCGCTGATGCGTACCAGTTCGGCTTGCAGGGCGGCTTCCACCTGACGGCAGCGCTCTTCAGGGTCGCTCTTGTTGTGCGTATAATCATTGCGGACGGTGACATTGAGGGAATACAGAAAAGGCTCTACCGTCGGGACCACGCTGCCGGCGACATCGGTTGCCAGGCCGGTATCTACCAGAGCGCGATACAGGCGCGAACTGGCATTGGACCCGCCGCCGCCGAACATGGCCAGCGAACTGGCGCCAGAGAGGATGGCGTCCAACACAACCAGTGGCGCGAAATCGGCATGGGCGGCCGGCGGGGCGTGATGGGCTACTTCGATATAAGCGGTGCGCCCCGGTCCTTCGACACACACGCGTCGCTCGCCGCGTTGGGGCGGTTCCTGAGTGGGGACAGGCTTGAGGCGGGGGCCGGGTTTGAGTTTGCCAAAGTAACGGTCAATGGTTTTGAGCGCGTCGGCCGTTTTGAAATCGCCAACGGCCACCACGACGGCATTGTTGGGGACATAGTACGTGCGATAATGCGTATAGAGGTCGTCGCGCGTCATGGTCAACAAGTCGCTCATATGCCCGATCGTTTCGTGACGATACGGATGGACGCGGAGCGCGGCCGCCTGCACTTCTTCGGATAACAAAAATGGCGGGCTATTTTCCGCGCCCTGCCGCTCGCTGATGACGACCGTGCGCTCGGAGGCGACCGCTCTCGGCTCGAACAAGGCGTGGACCATCCGATCCGCCTCGATTTGCGCGCCCAATTCCCATTGGCCGGCCGGCAGCGTCTCGAAATACGTGGTAAAGTCCAGCCAGGTGATACCGTTGGACATACCGCCTTCGCGGGCGATGGCTTTATCGGCTTTACCCTTGGGGAATTGGGGTGTGCCCTTGAACAGCAGGTGCTCGACCCAATGGCTGATGCCGGTGAGGCCGCGCCGCTCCAGGCGGCTGCCCACGCGATACCAGCACCAAAAAGTGACCACCGGGGCATAGTGCGATTCTTTCAGCAGCACCGTCAGGCCATTGTCCAGGCGCACTTTGCGCACGGTCGTTTTAGAAGGTTGTTTCTTTTTCTGGACCATTGGTTTCTCCGTATAAGCGTTGCACGTTCAACGCTCGACGCCCTCTCCATTGTACCCGCGTCCCATCCCACGATAACTAAAACCGAGCTGGCGCAATGTATCCGCCTCGTAGATGTTGCGTCCGTCTATCAAGATGGGGGTCTTCATTAATTGCTTTACTCGTACCAGGTCGAGTTGCTTGAATTCGTTCCATTCGGTCACGATGATGATGGCATCGGCGCCGGTGGCGCAGTCGTAAGCATTTTCAGCCAGCGTGACTTGCATCGGCAGGACGCGCGCCGCGACCGGCATGGCTACAGGATCGTAGCCTTTGACCTGGGCGCCTTCGTCCAGCAGCATCTGCGCAATATCTATCGAGGGCGCATCGCGCATGTCGTCCGTGTTCGGTTTAAAAGCCAGCCCCAGTAGCGCGACCGTTTTGCCGTGCAAATCGCCCAGCAGGCTTTTGACTTTGTTGATCACCTCGCGCCGCCGGTCGGCATTGATGTCCATCACGGCCTGGAGCAATTGAGGGTGACGGCCTTTTTCACGCGCCATGTGCGCTAATGCTTTGACGTCTTTTGGAAAGCATGACCCCCCCCAGCCGAGGCCGGCGTCCAGAAAGGCGCGCCCGATGCGTTTGTCATAGCCCATGCCGGCGGCGACTTCTTTCACGTCCGCGCCCAGGGCTTCGCAGATGTTGGCGATTTCGTTGATGAAACTGATCTTGGTCGCCAGGAACGCATTGCTGGCGTATTTGATCATTTCGGCGGTGCGCAAATCGGTCACGACGATGGTCGTGCGCAGCGGCAAATGCAGTTGCGCCACGCGCTCGGCGGCGGCTTTGTCCAGGCTGCCCAACACGATGCGGTCCGGATTCATAAAGTCGCTGATGGCGCTGCCCTCGCGCAAAAATTCGGGGCACGAGACCACGCTAAAGGGGATGGGCGTCTTTTGCCGCGCCCTGACAATATCGGCCACCCAGTCGCCGGTGCCCACCGGCACGGTGGATTTGTTGATGATGATCAATGGATGGTCCATCACCTCGGCGATGGATTCGGCCGCCGAACGCACGTATTGCAAATCGGCTTCGCCATCGACGCCCGAGGGCGTCCCCACGGCGATAAACACAAACTCGGCATTCTGAATGGCCTGGGCATACGACGTGGTGAACGATAACCGGTTGGCCTTTACATTGCGTGCGACAATCTCTTCCAGGCCGGGTTCGTAAATCGGCAAGATGCCTTTCTGAAGGTTGGCAATCCGTTCCTTGTTGATGTCCAGACAGCATACGCGGTTGCCCAGATCGGCAAAACACGCGCCGGTGACCAGACCCACATAGCCAACCCCGATGACGGTGATGTTTTTCATTACAGGTTACACTCCTTTTGGTGAGGATGCATGTTATGTACTGCGTGATACGTGATGCGTGATGCGTGAAAACGTGGGGGACATGATAACGCGAAAGTGGGAAAAAGGGTAGTCGGTCAAGCGCGATGTTCTACGTTTGTAGAACTGCTATCCGCAGGTAACCGTTCAGAGGGAGGGCCATTTTACCGCCGGGACGCTGAGGACGCACAGAAAGCAAAAGGAACCTCTGCGCTCTCCGCGCCTCTGCGGTGAATTTTGCCACCAACACTCAAAAGCCCCCGGAATCGTTTCGAGGGGATTGGCCGTTCCACGTTGTGAGTTCAAAAACGAAACTCTTTGATTTCGGGGTCGGCCAGGAGTATGTCTATCAGTTTCTGATGATTTTTGGGCGAACCGTAGGCTTCCCACACGCCATGCAAGTTGCCATTGGCTTTGGACTGGCGGCGATTGATGGTGCGCAATCCACATTGCTTGAACAGGTTTGCCAGGTGTTCGATGGTGGGCCCCGGGATGGCGCAAACCAGTTCGTAGGTTCGGGTTTCACGGGCTTGAGTGAGACGGCTTTCGAACCTGGGAAAGAGCCACAAGACGCTCAGGGTGATAACGGTGGCCAGGCCGGACAAGAGGTAAAAACCGCCGCCGATGCCCATCCCCAGCGCGGCGGCGAGCCAGATGGTGGAAGCGGTCGTCAGGCCGGTGATGCGCCCGCCGTCGCGCATAATCGCGCCCGCGCCCAAAAAGCCCACGCCGCTGACAATTTGCGCGGCGATGCGAGTCGGGTCCCTGTCGCCGGCTAACCGCATCGAAAAGATGGTAAAGAGCGTGGCGCCGGTGCAGATGAGGATCATGGTGCGAAAGCCAGCCGCCTTGTCGTGATATTCACGCTCTGCGCCCACCAGCCCGCCCAGTAGAATAGCCAGGAGCAATTTGATTAAATCTTCAGGAAAGAGAGGCATGATAAAAACCTGCTATCATTCCTTGTTGGCCGGTTGGAGTTCTCGCGTCCATTCGAGTGGTTTGTCTTGCAGACTGGCGACAATGTCAGCGGCCAGCAAAACAACCTCTTGCAGTTTGGCCGGGCTGAGCCATTCGAGCGTGTCAGCGCGGAGATGCGCCAGGTCGCGCGTGCCCTCGGTCGTGAAAGCAAGACTGGGCACGCCCCGCCAAGAAAAAGTCGAGTGGTTGCTTTCGGGCCACGGGTCAACCCACACGATGCCGGGATAAGGTCGGGTCAGTTCGGTGAGGTGAGCCTGGAAGGGTTGAGAACCGGCGATGAGCGTGATACTGTTGGCGCCCAGGTATTGCCCGACGCCGTCAAAATTGATGGCGGCCACGATTTTATCGAACCCATTCCCGCAGCGGCGCACGTACTCGTCGTCGCCCATCGGCAGATATTCTTCGCCGGTGAACGCCACGAATTCCAGCCCGTGTGTATGTTGACGCTGGCTCAGCATTTGCGCCAGGGTCAGCAACACAGCCACGCCGGCGGCGTTATCGTTTGCGCCGGGCGTGTCAATCTTGGTGTCGTAATGGGCGCACAATACCAGGCGCGCTGGCGCGCCCGGATTTTGGCGGGCGACGATATTGCAGGCATAGCCCGGCGTTTGCTGGCTGTTGATGCGCAGATGCAACGTGGGATTGTTTCGCTTCAACAGAGCCAGCCCAGTGTGAGCCGGGACAGTCGCCGAGGGGATGTGCAATTCCCAATCTTCGATGACGCGCACCAGTTCGCCCTTGACGGCCTGAACGGTAATCAACGCCGCCGGCGTTTTTTCTTCCAGCAGGCGGATGATGTGGTCGTCGCGTTCGCTCTTGAGAAACCACGCTTTGGCGGAAAGCGGCGCTTTGGTCAGGTCGCCATACAACAGGCCGATGCGCCCGTTCAGGTCAGCGGCTTCCAATTCGGCCACCGTCCCAACCGCCACAACGGGAGCGACCACGTCGCACGGCGGCGAGAACGCATTGGCCGCCGCTTCCAATGTTTCGCCCTCCAGCTCCAGCCACGTTCCCTCGCACGTCCAGGCCGGACATTCAAAGCGCTGCTCTTCCACCTCCAGGCCGGCGGCTTGCAAGACCTGACGGATGTAATCGGCGGCGGCGTGATTTTGCGGCGAACCTCGCGGCCGGGGGCCAATGGTTTCGGCAAGATGCCGGGCATGCTCAACGACTTGAGATTCTATGTTCAATGTTGCTCCTTCAAGCGCGTATTCCGCGTTACGCCCCTCTTGACGCAACGCGGAATACGCTTCACGTTTCACGCTTCACGCTTCACGTTTCACACATTCGCATGCGTCTTGACCGCCTCCTGAACCAGCGCGATAAACTCGGCCAGAGGTTTCGCGCCGAGCTGCTCATTATTGCGCAGGCGGATATTGACCGCGCCGGCTTGTTGTTCCTTGTCGCCCAGCACGAGCATATACGGAATCTTTTGCAGTTGCGCTTCTCGAATCTTGGCGTTCATGCGCGAATCCGAGTCGTCAATCTCTACGCGGATGCCTTCGGCCCTCAGCGCGTCTGCGATTTGGCGCGCATACTCGACGTGCCGGTCGGCGATGGGGATGAGCCGCACCTGCACCGGCGCCAGCCAGACCGGGAACGCGCCGCCGTAATGTTCGATCAGCACGCCAAAGAAACGCTCCATCGAGCCGAGCAAGGCGCGGTGAATCATGTAGGGTTGATGCTCCTGCCCATCTTCGCCCACATACGTCAACTTGAAGCGCTCGGGTAGATTAAAGTCGAACTGGATGGTGCTGAGTTGCCATTCGCGCCCGATGGCGTCCTTGATTTTGAGGTCTATCTTTGGACCATAGAACGCCGCGCCGCCCTCATCAACCGCGTAAGGAATGTTGGCGCGGATGAGCGCCTGGCGCAGCGCTTCGGTGGGCGCTTCCCATTGGGCCGGGTCGCCGGCGGCTTTGTCGGGATTGCGCGTCGAAAGATAAGCCTGAAAGTTGGTAAAGCCAAAACTGCGCAGGATGTGCAGGCAAAAGTTCAGCACGCGGTCAATTTCTTCGGGCATCTGGTCGGGACGGCAAAACAGGTGTGCGTCATCCTGCGTGAATCCGCGCACGCGCAACAGCCCGTGCAGCACGCCGCCGCGCTCGTAGCGATACACCGTGCCCCATTCGGCATAGCGCAGCGGCAGGTCGCGGTACGAACGGATGCTGCTCTTGTAAATCATGATGTGGAACGGGCAGTTCATGGGCTTGATGTAATAGTCTTGTCCGTCAATGTCCATTGGCGAGTACATGCCGTCCCTGTACCACGTCAGGTGACCGCTGATGTCCCAGAGGTGCGCCCGGCCGATGTGCGGCGAATAGACCAGGTCATAACCGCCCTTGAGGTGTTCTTCCTTGCAAAACGCTTCGGCAATGTGGCGAATCATCCCGCCTTTGGGATGCCACAGCACCAGCCCGCCGCCCAGTTCGGGATTCGTGCTAAACAGGTCGAGCTGCCTGCCCAGTTTGCGATGGTCGCGCTTGTCCACTTCGGCGCGCCAGGCCAGGTACTCTTCCAGTTCCTTAGCCGTCTCGAAGGCCGTGCCATAGATGCGCTGGAGCATGGGGTTGGCTTCGCTGCCGCGCCAGTACGCGCCGGCCGTGTTGAGCAGCTTGATGGCGTCCGGGTTGATTTGTCCCGTGCGCTCGACATGCGGTCCGCGACACAGGTCGGTGAACGGTCCGTGCGTGTAAAACGACATCTTGACGGCTCCCTTGATCGGCTCGCCGTCTTCGTCCACGCCGCCCTTTTCCAGGTCGTTGATCAACTCGATTTTGTAGGGTTGGTCTTGGAAAAAGGCGCGCGCCTCGTCCGCGCTCACTTCGCGGTAGACAAAGGGATGGTCTTCTTTGATAATCTCGCGCATGCGTGCCTCGATTTTTTCCAGGTCTTCGGGCGTGAGCGTGCGCGGCAGGTCAAAGTCGTAATAGAATCCATCGTCAATCGCCGGCCCGATGGCGAGCTTGCCGTCGGGGAACATTTCCAGCACGGCCTGCGCCATCACGTGCGATGCGCTGTGGCGCAGGCGATAGAGAAAACTGTTTTTGTAATCGTCAGACATTTTTCACCTCTTGACAAAAATATAAAACTATCGTATTCTTAGTTCGGGTAAGGTACTCCGTTTGTGAACGGGGCTCAGCCAGATGCGGGACGCCGCGTGGCGAAATAGCAGGTTGCGATACCTGCGCCTGCCTGCTGCAGCACACAGCGCCCAGATACAATGGGCGCGTTGTGTTTTAAGGCAGCCGGGCCAGACCCGCAACACGAGAGCGAATCAACCGAATCACCTCTTGTTCGACTTGGGCTTTTGCTTGTTGCCACCTTTGTTCTTCGACTATGCGTTTACGCCGTTGGGACGCTTGTTCAAGCATCAAAAAGTGAGCACAGAAATCGGCTAATTGCAAGCCGGCGTAAAAGTGCGAGAAGCCAAAGAGTGGATATTCAATCAACGGTGACGTGCCGTGACGCAGTACATACTCGTCATAGGCATCTACAACACGCCGATCTTGGATGCTGCTGTGCAATTGTGAACGTCCGTCAAACAAAGCTATCCCGATCTCCTTGCGGCATTTTAGATAGTCACCAATCAGGTCGAGCAGACGCCAGAATGCAACCCGGTAGATTTGCTCGCCGCTCTCATAGGTAGGAGGCAAAGTTTCATTGTCCACAAGGACGGCCAGAATGTCGCCTGGACCGATGCCAATAACATGAGCAATGTCGGTCAGCAACTTGAACCGTTCGTTCTTGAGCGGCCTTATTTCTTCCTTGCCAAAGCGAATCTTGGATGCTTTCAGGTCAATATCCAATGGGTCAGCCCACGGAAACCATCTTTGCTTGACTGCGCCGACGGCTTGCGTGAGCGACTGGGCATCTTGATCAGAAACCGCTAATGCAGCCAAGAAGTGGGCTGTTGGGCGTCTTTGGGATCAAAGCCTGCTTCATCAGTATAAAACAAAATCATCAATTCACTCTTGATTGGAGAGGCCATCCGAGGCGCCCCGTGCCCTCATGGCACGCATTGCTCCGGCCACCACTCCTCTGGTTGCACTGACATGGAGCGTTGTTCCTCAACCGGTTGAATCGGCTGGAGTGATTCGGCGCAGCAGCCGTTATTTTCCCACTCCTCTGCTAACGCCGCCTCCGGCGCAACCATCCAGACCTGTTCGATTTGTTCGAGTTCGAGTCGAGCTAACATTTCGATTGCCTCCTTATTCGACCAACGACCAACGTTGGTCATTTGTCCTTTGTCGTTCGTCGTCAATACGCCAGCAGGGGCAATCGCTTTTGCCGCCTACCGGCTGGTCTGCGCCCCGGCCAGCCGGTAAGAGACACAAGCCATCGTCCCTACCCGCGGCCGGGGCAACGAGTTGAGGTGTTCATAGTCGTATCGGTATTATCTTCTGTCATGTTCATCTCCTGGTGCGACCACCGACAACTGACCACGGTCGTCGGTGGTCGGTCGTCACAAATAAAAAGCCCCTCGCCCGCCTGGGACGAGAGGCAAACTCCCGTGGTTCCACCCAGCTTCAATGGCTTTAGACCATTGCGCTCTTGTGCTGTAACGGGCTGACCCGGGTCGGGATACTTGAGGTTTGTTCGTTGGTTGGTTGGTTGGCTCGTTCACCCGACCGCTCGCGGGTGGTGTTCGCCGCGTTCACCTGGAAAAGGCTTGCAGTCTGTGACCTTTTCTCCCTGTCAGGCTACGTGCGGGTACTTGTCCCGGTCATCGCTTTCGGGCCAAGTGTACCACATTTGCGCCACTCAGGCAAGCCCTGAATCGAACCGTGCCCGGCCGGGTTTTGCCAGTTTTTCATGCCCGAAGCGAAATTTACAAAGGTGCAGAGAACAGGCTTAGCGAGTAATGGTAAATGTGATACAATTAGACTATGACGCTTGAATTCAACAAGCTCGAAATGCAATTGGCGGCGTTGGGACAAACCGCTGCGGCCGAGACCCTGGAGCGCCAGGAAAAGAAACGTTTTGCGCTGGAGTGGCTCCATCAGGCGGCGGCTGATCCCGAAGCCGTGCGCGCCCGGGTGCAGGCTACCCACGAGCGCAATCTGGACTGGTCCGGCGCCTGCCCGCCCGAATCGCCTTATGCCGACCGGCTCGATCAGGGGGTGGCCTGTCCCCCGCCGGGCGAACCGCTCACCCTGATCGCGGCAGATGGTTCGCAAATCCATCCCGATCCGCATGCGGCCGCTTTGTACTATCTGGTCAATGTCGGGGCCATAGTGTTACGTGTTGGCTCAGGGCAGACGCCACACGTGCTGACGCAACCCGAGTTGCATTTCAGGTATGATGAGTTGCACGACAGCGAGGGCCATGTCATTCCCGCTGCGGTGGTAGATGGCCGGCGTGATCAGGCCGAGCTGCGCGTGCTGGCCGACCTGGCCGAACAGGCCGCGCCACCGGTCATCGCGTTCAAAGATGGTTCACTATTGTTGTGGAGCTACCCGGAAACAACCCCGGACGCCCGCCATCGTCACGAGCAAAACCTCCAGGAATATCTGGGCACGCTCGACCGGTTGCGCCGATGTGGCGCCGCGGTGGCCGGTTATGTGGATCGCTCGTTACGTTTTGACGTGAGCCGGATGTTGACGTTGAGCCGGTTGAAACCCGAACAACTCACGCGAGAAAATCTTGCTCAGGATGCCTTGTGGGGTTTGTCGGATGAGGACATTTTTTCATTTCTGGAACCGGGACAACGCTCGGCGCGGTTCATTATCCATTCGTCCGTTAATCAGACCTGGTATGCCGGGCGTGGACACGACATCTGGTTTTTCTACCTCAACCTCAGCACCCGGCCCGGCCAGCCCGAACTGGCTCGGGTCGAAGTGCCGGGGTGGGTGGCGCGCGATGATGCCGCCCTGGAGCGCGTTCACGCGGCGTTGATGCAGCAATCACAAATCCTGGAAGGCGCACCCTATCCTTATGTGCTGGCACGCGCCGATGAACTGGCCGTCGTTGGCTCGGAAGAAAAGGAACATCTGGAAACACTCATTGTGAGCGAGATGCTCAGACACCATCAGATGGCCGTCCCCTCGCGCAAGGCACGCGCCAAAGAGCAGGCGCGCGGAGGACGGCGACGGCACAAGTTGTGAAACGTGATGCGTGATGCTGTAAAACGTAATCACGTATCACACAGCACGCCATTGAGGAGTTTATGGAATCTCGACAATACATCATCGGTCGTTTGCTGCGCGCCAGCAATCGCGGCTTTGTGTTTGGCTGCAAGCTGGCGGAACGCAGCTCGATTGAATTTGGCTCGCTGGTGCGCGCTCAGGCGCAGGTCGGGCAGACTCAGGTGTATGGGCTGGTGTACGAAATCCAGGTGACCGACGATGGCCTGGTGCGCCAACTATCGGTGGCCGAGGAAGCTTGGCTCGGTGAGCCACGTCCCGATGAGCGCCATCACCGCGCCGCGCCCAATGAGGTCAGTGTATTGACCACAGGCTATCGCCGGGCGGGTGTGTTACGCTATGGCCCTGCGCCGCAACCGCCGCTCAGCCTGGATGCCATCACAACCTGCACGTCAGAAGAGGTGCGTGAGTTTACAGCGCGCTGGGATTGGGTCAGATTAGTGCTGGACACACGTGAGGTGCCGGCGGATGACTTGTTGGTGGCTGCGCTGATGCTGGCGGCCGAGGCGCGCCCCCCCGAAGAGCAACGCGCTTTTCTGGCGCAGGCCGGCCGTCAACTGGCGCGCTGGATGGCCGGCGATACGCTGCGGCTGGAAGCCATCCTGAGAAGATTAAAGCCCAATGTCTGAGCCTCAACCTCTCAACCTGTTTTTGGTCCGCGCCCGACGCGAGACCCTCAGGGGCTTCAAGACCCTGAGGGTCTAAAGCTATGGCTCTTGCCGGTCTCTGACCGGGCAAGAATAGGCTGTGTTGGTGATGACTTATGAACAGCGAATTTGAACAATTTTTTGGTCCGCGCCCGACGCGAGACCCTCAGGGTCTTCAAGACCCTGAGGGTCTAAGGCTAGGCATCGTCGTTGCCGGCTCGCTTTCCAAAGGGCTGGAGGTCAAGCTCGACCGTGATGCCGATATCGAAAAGGTCAACGTCGGCAGTTACGCGGTGGTGCGTGGCGCATCTCGCCGCTACTTTTGCGGCATCACCGATATTGCGCTGGATAACGTCAATCCGCTGATCGAAAAAAGCCCGCCGGATTTAGAGGATGATTTTGTGCGCGAAGTGATAAGCGGCACGACGATCTTTGGCCGAATCCACGTTGCGCCGTGGCTGGTGCTGGAAGACGGCGCCGCCGAACCCCAACCGGTCAAATCCGTGCCGGGACACTTTGCGCCGGTCTATGCCGCCACCGCCGAAGAAGTGAATCTCATCTTTGGGCGCGCCGGGCCGGGCTATTTTGAAATCGGCGAGCCGCTCGATATGGAAGGCATCAAGATTTACCTCAACCTCAAGCGGTTCGCCGAACGCTCCAGCGGTGTCTTTGGCAAATCGGGCACGGGCAAGACCTATCTCACGCGCATGTTGCTGGCCGGCCTGATCGAAAACGATGTGGCCGTCAATCTCATCTTTGATATGCACAACGAGTACGGCTGGGAGGGCAGCGGTGAACAGCACAAGGTCAAGGGCCTCAAACAACTCTACGGCGGGCGCGTGGCGATTTTCACGCTGGATGTAGAATCTTCGCAACGGCGTGGCAGCAAAGTGGACGAGGTGGTTCAAATCGGCTATGAGGCGATCGAACCGGAGGATATCGAAACCCTGCAAGGGGTGATGGGATTGAACGATGTGCAAATCGGCGCGCTGTATGCCCTGCATCGCCACTTGAAGCGTCACTGGCTGACTCATCTGCTGAGTGATGAACCTTCGGACGCCTTGCAGGAACTGGTCAGCGCGGGCAAGGTCCGTGAAGACACGCTGGGCGCGATTCAGCGTCGGCTGGGGCGATTCCAGCGTTTTGGGTTCTTACGCCCGGAGGCCGGCGACGCCGTCAGAAATATCTTGAATTATTTGCAAAAAGGCATCAACGTTGTGCTGGAATTCGGGAGATACGGCCACAGTCTGGAAGCCTATTTGCTGGTGGCCAACTTTATCACGCGGCGGATTCACCAGGACTATGTCCGGCGCAAAGAGGCGGCGCAGGGCGGCGCCGATGAACCGCGCTCGCTGGTCATCACCATCGAGGAAGCCCACAAGTTCCTCGACCCGCTCATCGCCCGGCAAACGATTTTTGGCACGATTGCCCGTGAACTGCGCAAATACAATGTCACCCTGCTCATCGTGGACCAGCGCCCCAGCGGCATTGACCCCGAAATTATGAGCCAGGTCGGGACGCGGGTCACCTGCCTGCTCGATGATGAGCAAGATATTCGCGCCATCTTTTCGGGCATCAGCGGCGCGAGCGAATTGCGACAGGTCCTGGCGCGGCTCGACACGCGGCAACAGGCGCTCCTCCTGGGCCACGCAGTCCCCATGCCGGTCGTCATCCGCACCCGCGACTATGGCGAAGCGTTTTACAAGGCAGTTGGCTGGCGCGATGGAGCCGAACTCCAGGCGCGGCGCCACCAGGCCAGCCGGTCACTCTATGGCGACCACGAAGGATTATAAATTTCAAAATTCACCGCCGAGACGCTGAGGCCGCCGAGCCTTTGTCCTTCTCTGCGTGCCCGGCGACTCGGCGGTAAATAGCTTGACAATGTCACATTC
>FWPV01011459.1_pt1 | contig 14102 bp, 10 predicted proteins | sample 2228371 | NCBI WGS metagenome assembly FWPV01 (sample SAMEA103939776, study PRJEB20133) | metagenome
TATCGCTCCTATCGGAGCTTAACTTGACGCATAAGGAACAATGTCCACCTTATTATTATCCTTTTTAAAAACTTATGGGTAATGATAAGCCCCGTTTACGGGGAGAGTCAGAGAGAGGTTTCATTATTCGTATATAATTCGTGACATTCGTGATTAAATATCTCCGTGTCTCTGTGCCTCCGTGTTTTAACTTTATAATGATGGTTCATAATATTTATGTTCTGTATGAGTTGTTGTTTAGAGTTCGTGAACGTAAAATTTATGCATGGTTAAATTCGTATGATGTTATTGACAAAAGTGTTATATTATGACATAATATAATATGCTATAGACTCTTTCACAGCTTTTGATAAGGTGGTTTACTATGATGAACTTTAGTGTATTAGTTCTGAACGCTAGTTATGAAGCAATAAATGTTTGTAACTTAAAAAGAGCTATTACATTGATCTTCAGAGGAGTTGCTTGCGCAGAAGAAGAAACAGAGCATGAAATAAGGGCTGCCAGTATAGTTATAAAAGCTCCTGCTGTTATTAGACTGCTTAAATACATACATGTTCCTTATAGAACAGCCAGATTTTCACGTAAAAATGTGCTTATACGTGATGATTATAGATGCCAATATTGCGGAGAGCAATTTCCACCTTCATTACTTACATTAGATCACGTAAAGCCGATTTCTCTTGGAGGCAAGACGCAATGGGATAATGTGGTTACCGCATGCAAAGCATGCAACATCAAAAAGGCAAATAGGCTTCCTGCTGAAGCAGGTATGCAGTTATTGCGTAAGCCAAAAGTTCCACCTGTTGTTTACTATTTGCATCTGGTAAATAATACACAAGGACATCATCAAAAATGGCAAAAATATCTGCTTCCCAGTAATTAATTATAAGAACTTTGGAGGTTAAAGTCTGTATTTTCTTTAAAATTAGCATTGGAGTTTGATAGTAATGTTGAAATATGGTGGTCTGTTTATTTATTTAGCTTTGCTACTTTGTGGATGTAGTATTTTTAAGCCACCAGCTGATTATTATCAGAAATCGCTTGATATGGAATCCTATGGTGAGGAAGCACGAAAAAATACAGGAAGATCGTCAGGGGAGATCATTGAACCACCTAAAAAAGTCGAACAAACTAAAATACTCAATATGCCGATTCAGGAACCTCCAATAAAGGAATTATTACCGAAACCACAAAAAGAGGAACTGGCTGATAAAGGAACCGATTTTAATAAAGATATTTCAGAACAACCAATAAATGATTTTAAAAGAGAAACGCCAAAAAATCCTCCTTTTCAGGATTTAGGAGCTGAGCGTTCTCCAGAACCTATTGCAATTTCCTCAGTTGTGATAAAGAGCGCTCTTGAGATCGCTGGGGTCAGCGTTAGAGCTGTTGAATTAGTAAATGGTAGACTTGGCAGTGGAAGAAATTCAGTTCGGATAAATTTTTTGTGTGAGTCAGAAACTCTTATAAATGATAAATTCTTTACCATTTGCGCAGTTGTTTATCATCTTAATAAATCAACAAACACTATAGATGTGGTTGTGGGAATTGCTGAGGATTCACAATCTAATATAAAAGGTATACTTCAGAGTAATATTGAAGATATAACAGCATGGATGAATAACCTTATAACTAGGGCTGAGTGGTTTTCGCGAATAACAAGGAATATGCTTTAACGCATTTTTTATAAAATTTATGAAATATGAAAAACTGAAAAGGAGTTGGCAGTTTGAGAAAGTATATAAAAATGGTAATAAATATATTAGCGAGCCTTTCATAATTTATGTTTTGCCTAATGGCACTGAAAATGTTAGAATAGGATTAACTGTTACCAGGAAAGTAGGAAAGAGCGTTCAAAGAAATCGAATAAAAAGAATAATACGGGAGGCATTCAGATCACTAAATGGAATTTTTCCAGGGAATGATATTGTTGTTGTTGCAAGAAAGTCATCAGTTGATATAAAATATTCAGAAGCAATGGAAACACTCAATAAATTGCTAAACCGAGCACAAATACTAATAAAATAGTATATAATTTTATATATAAAATCAATTTCTTATGATATGAAAAGAGTAGTAATATTTCTTATAATTATATATCGTAAATTTATTTCTCCATTTTTGCCCCCCTCTTGTCGCTTTTACCCTACTTGTTCCCAGTATGCAATGGAGGCTATAAGCCGTTATGGCGTTATTAAAGGTGGATGGTTATTTGTAAAGCGGCTCTTCAAATGTCACCCTTTCCATGCTGGTGGCTATGACCCTGTAAAATAAAAGATATAATTTCAACATGCTTTTGTTTATAATATTGTTAAAAACAAAGAGTTTTAATGCATCAAACTGGAGATATTAATGGAAAAGCGATCGATTATTGTTATTATTATAGTTTTCATAATTTTGTTAGTGTGGCCGCTTATGTTTAATCGTAAAAAGCCATCTACACTCCCTGCAAGGCAAGAAAAGCAAGAAATAACACAAAAAAAAGAAGAAATACCCAAACCAATTATACCTGAAGCCAAAATAATAAGAAATATACCTAAAGATTCAATCATAAATGTAAAGACACCGCTTTACGATGCTCAACTTACTACTGATGGTGCTCGTATAATAAGCTGGCAACTTAAAGACTATGCTAATAGAGGAGGAGAGCCTGGAAATATAAATTTAATTCCATCTAATGCACAAAATTGCCTGGTATTGCAATTTGATGATCCCAAAATACAAAAGGAAATTGAAAGTAAACCATGGATATCTGATAAGAAAGAGATCGTATTAGGGAATGGAGTCAAAGAAACAATAAGCTTTACAAATTCTATATCAAATGGAATAAGCGTTATAAAAAAGATGACATTCCATTCGGATAATTATATTGTAGACGTTGATATTGACTTTCAAAAACCATCCAATGAAAAGACCGTTATTGGAAAGTATAGTATACTATGGGGTCCCGGGATAGCGGAAGATGAATTAATATCCCCACAAGAATTAGCAAGTGATGGACCTATTACATTACTAGTAACTGAGAAAAGTCCAAAAATCATTAAACATTGGCAACGTTCAGGTTTTGGATGCTTCGGCGGAAAACAGACGCGAATTCCTGCACAAGATGGTCCTATTTTATGGACATGCTTTGCAAGTAAATATTTTACAGCAGTGCTTATACCTAATTCTGACCCGTGGTGGTCAGCAATCGATAAAGCAGGGAGCCGATACAAAGTCGAAACAAATACAAGCGAAATTTCTGCGTCACCAAAGGATGTATGGAAAAATTGGGGTAATACAACAACAATCGGTCTTACTGTTCCACCAACTATTCCTGAGAACCAGAGCTTTCGTGTATATATAGGACCCAAAAAATGGGAAATATTACGTAATATTAAAAGATCAGATAACCCGGATGAAAACCTCAGGCTGGGCAAATTAATTGACTTTGGCACATTTAGTATTCTTGGGAAGGCTACCCTCTGGCTTATTCAATTGTTCTATAAAGTAGGAAAAAATTATGGAATATCTATTATTCTTGTATCAGTTTTGATCAAAATATTATATCTTCCATTAACACAAAAAAGTTTTAACTCGATGAATAAGATGCAGGAGCTTCAGCCGAAGATTTCAGCATTGAGGGAAAAATATAGAGATGATCCACAAAAATTAAATAAAGAGACAATGAAAATATATAAACAACATGGAGCAAGCCCATTGGGAGGATGCCTTCCTCTCTTGCTCCAGATTCCTGTGTTCTGGGCGCTCTTTTCTACACTACGCGGTGCGGTTGAATTAAGGGGAGCAGTATTTATTAATGGATGGATAAATGATCTATCTCTTCCGGATACTGTAGCAAGTATAGCAGGTTTTCCTATAAGAATTCTGCCGTTATTAATGACAGGGAGTGCCCTTGCACAGCAATTGATCTTTGGTACGGGAAGTCCAGGACAGAGCAACAAAACTATGGCTCTTATGCCTGTTTTTATGCTATTTATATTCTACGGTATGCCTTCAGGATTAGTTCTGTATTGGTTGTGCAACGACATATTTAGTTTTGGACACCGCTACCTGATCAAACATTTACAGGAAGGCAAAAATAAATCAACAGAAAACGAAGGAAAGGCTAAAAATGAGAACAAAATTAAAACAAAGGAATTCGTCAATACTCGTAAGGAAAAGAAATAAATCAAATATGAATTATACTGTAGTTGAAATTCGGAGGTAATATGATGACCGAACAATACATTGAGCAAGAAGGAAAAACAGTCGAAGAAGCTGTTGAATTAGCATTGCAAAAGCTTGGTACCTCAAGGGATAATGTTAAAGTTACTGTCTTAAGTGAAGGGGCAAAAGGACTGTTTGGAATAGGCTCTAAACCTTTTAAGGTTCGGGTTAGTCTAAAAGAAGATATTTCCAGCACTCCCGCTGGTATATTAAAAACTATATTAAAGGAAATGGGGATAGAATCAGAGATTGAAAATAGAATCGAAAATGGAAATATCTACCTTACTATTAGGACACAAGATCCAGGAATATTAATAGGAAGACATGGTGCCACATTAAATTCAGTTCAATATCTTGTTAATTGTATAGTAAACAGATCTTCTTTAGTTAAACGCAGAATAATTATTGATGCGGAGCAATATCGTGAAAGGCGCGTAGAAATACTAACAAATCTTGCTTATAGGCTTGCATCAAAGGTAAAAATGACCGGTCAGGAGATAGTTGTAGAGCCGATGAATCCTCAAGATAGAAGAATAATACACATGGCTCTTCAGAATGATTCTCAGATAGCAACGTTTAGCCGAGGAGAGGGTTCATTCCGCAGGGTTGTTATAACAACGCGGGATCGTGCCCCTGAAAAACATAGAAATGATGATTACGATTAAATAGCCTGAGTGCAAGGATACAAATTAGAACTTATTAAAAATTGAACGATACTATTTCAGCAATATCCACACCAAGAGGAGAAGGCGGAATCGGAATTGTAAAGTTAAGCGGTCCGTCTTCTCTTTCAATAATAAAGAAAATATTCCAACCTCGAAACTCTCGATTTTGGTCAAAAGATATTAAATCAAATACCATTAATTATGGACACATAGTTGATCCAGATTCAGGAGAGTGTGTTGATGAGGTTCTGGTTAGCATTATGCTTGCTCCCAGGACATATACGAGAGAGGATGTAGTAGAAATAAACTGCCACGGAGGAAATATCCCATTAAATAAAGTGCTTGACCTTACTCTCCGTATGGGAGCAAGACTGGCTGAACCAGGAGAATTTACAAAGCGTGCATTCCTGAATGGAAGAATCGATCTTACACAGGCAGAAGCTGTAATTGATATTATACGTGCAAAAACTGACCTTTGCCTTAAGATGGCAGTAAATCAATTGGAAGGTCGTTTATCTAAAGAAATAAAGACTATTCGTTCTATTTTAATCGATGTTCTCGTAAATGTAGAGGCGGAAATAGATTTTCCTGAAGATGATATTGAAATACTTTCTTATGAAACCATAACTGATAGAATAAATAGAGTAATAAGCAAACTAAAATACCTGCTTGATACTGCGGATGAAGGTAAAATAATTACTGAAGGTATCAAAGGTGTAATTCTTGGTAGACCAAATGTAGGGAAATCAAGCCTTTTCAATGCTCTGTTAAGAGAAAATCGTGCAATTGTTACTGCAATACCAGGAACTACCAGAGACCCTATAGAGGAATTTATAAACCTTGATGGTATACCACTCAAGCTTACGGATACCGCGGGAATACGCAAAGCAGATGATGTTATCGAAATAGAAAGCATAGAAAGAACAAAGATGCACCTTGATCAAGCCGACATTGCAATTCTTGTTCTGGATGCTTCCGAAGGCTTGATGCAGGACGATAAAGAAATCTTATCACTTTTAAATGATAAAAAAGCAATTATTGTTATCAACAAGATTGACCTTGTTTATAACCCAGAATTTGAAGCAGAATTGAAGAATAGCAAACCTATCGTTAAAATATCAGCATTAAATGAGACAGGCTTGGATAAACTCAAGGAGAGCATTCGCAACTTAGTATTTCAGAAAGATTTTTTAACAGCAGATTCTGTGTTCGTTACAAGAACCCGTCATAAAAAAGCCATTAAAGACACGATAGAAAGTCTCGAATTTGTAATCGCAAGCTGTGAAAAAAGTATGCCTCCGGAATTTATAGCAGTTGATCTAAGAGGTGCAATAAAAAGCCTTGGTGAGATCATAGGAGAAACAACATCCAGTGAAATACTTGAACAAATTTTTTCCAGATTTTGTATTGGTAAATAATAAATATCATAGTTTCCTACAAATATATTTTCCCTATTTCTCCTTTTTGATTACTTCGTTTACTATCTCACCCAAATCCTTGATTTGATAAGGTTTTGGTATTACACCCATGAATCCATAATCTTTATAATTTGCCATTACAGGATCATTAGAATAACCACTAGAAACAATTGCCTTAACATTTGGATCAATTTCTAAGAGATGTTTGATAGTATCTTTGCCTCCCATTCCTCCATGAATTGTTAGATCAAGAATAACAATATCATAAGGTTTTCCTGATTCTAATGCTGAACTATATAACCTGATTGCTTCTTCACCATCTGCCGCTGTAACTACTTCATAACCCAAACTGCTAAGTGCTTCGTATGTAAAATCACGAATTATTTCTTCGTCATCCATAACAAGAATTCTGCCTTTTCCTAATATAGATTTTTCTTTTTTAATGTTCTCTTCAGTAAAGAGTTGAATAGATGAAGCTGGCAGATAAATATGGCATTTTGTCCCGACACCGATCTGAGATTCTACAGTAATATGACCACCGTGATTTTTAATAATTGAATATGCAGAAGTTAGTCCCAAACCGCTTTTCTTCTGTTTAGTAGTAAAGTATGGATCAAATATTTTTGGTAAATTATCTTCAGGTATTCCTATTCCATGATCCTCAATTGTTATCTTTATATACTTACCAGGTTTTAGTAAATTAATGTATTCTGAACTAATTGTTGTATTCTCTGCGTACACTTTAATTACTCCACCTTCGGGCATAGCCTGAATTGCGTTAATAACAACATTATTAATAACCTGACGAATCTGACTTTCATCAATATCTACATTTTTCAGATTGTTTGTAATAAAGAAATCACATCTTACATTCGACCCGCTCAGAGCAAAATTAACTGCATCTCTTAATAGTTGTTCAATAGGCATTGTTTTAACTATAGGAGCCCCGCCTCTAGAAAATGTAAGTAATTGCTGGGTAAGTTCCTTAGCCCTAAGTGATGCCTTTTCTGCTTCAACGAGCCTTTCATATATTTTATCACCTGGATTTACATACATTTTTGCTAATGATACATTACCAAGCACTGCTGTCAAAAAATTATTAAAATCATGGGCAATTCCTGCGGCAAGTAAACCAACTGATTCCAATTTGTCTGCCTTTATAATTTCTTCTTCTGTTTTATGTCTTTCAGTTATATCACTTAAAAAATTTAAAACCGCATTCTTACCTTCCCATTTAATCAGAACAGCAAAAACTTGCACCCATTTAATATTTCCATACCTATCAATAATCCTGGAATTATACTGAACTTGAGTTTTTTCTCCTGAAATTAGTGATGAATAATTTTTAGCAAAAATTTCTGTGTCATCGGGGTGAAACAGGTTAAGCAAATCTTTAAACGTTATCTTATTTGCTTTAATACCTAATATATCTTCTGTTTTTGGGTTGGCAAGTTTTACTATATCTTCCTGAACAACAAAGATGGCTTCATTTGCGTTATCAACTATTAAACGATATTTTTCCATCAAATCCTTAAAGTTTTGGTTAGCTTCTTTTTCTGCCTTATATTCATCTTGATTAAATCCCCCATTGCATGATAACTCGATTAACTCATCTATAAATAATTTCTCTATGTTCTTTTTATCCTGCATTTTTTTCTCCATTACATTAGAAAATACAGAGGGACGTTTATAATAGGTCATTATTAGAAAAATCTTGTAAAATCAAGAATCTATAAAGAATCCATTTATCTTGTTTAAAACCTACTATACTGCGAAAAAGTAACTTTTTTCCATATATTTATTGTGAAACAAAGTGACAAAAAACTAATTTCATTAACATATATCGGTATAATAAGCTTTTAACTTTAATCAAAAATTTTGATCACATTTAATATGTAAAAATCTATTGAAAAAATAACTGACAGAAGAAATTTATTATTGTATAATATAAATCAAAAGTTTGAAGCTAAATGATTGGAAAAATTAAATCATTCTCTTATTCACATATACAAAGTTTGTTGTTAAAATTATTTGAATTTTAAGAAAGGTGGTTTACAAGATGACTTATAAAAAGATTGATAAGGTTCGTTCATTGCTTCATGAAAAAGATCTGGATGGAATCTTTATATCAAGTCAATCAAATTTTTCATGGTTATCAGATGGCGGAAGGGGTCATGTAGCCATATCTACAGAGGCTAGTGTAGGTTCATTTTTTATAACAAAGGATGAAATATTCCTTATCACAAATAATATTGAATCCCAAAGATTACAGGATGAAGAAATAAAAGATCTTGAATATAAAGTAAAACAATATCCCTGGCATGACGATAGTAAACGAAATGCCATATTACAAGATTTATTTAGCAATAAAAAGATAGGATCAGATGTTCCAACAGATGGTGCTATAAACATATCATCAGACATTGCTGAACTTCGCTACCTTTTGACTGATCAAGAGGTACAAAGGTTTCGTGATTTAGGAAAAGACTGTGGAGAAGCGATAGGCAAAGTATGTAAATCAATGAAGCCTGGATTATCAGAATTTGAAATAGCAGGGATGATGTCTGCAGAGCTATATAACAGAGGCATAACACCTATTGTTCTTTTAATCGCTGTTGATGAAAGGATCAGTCAATATCGTCATCCATTACCGACAGAAAAGAAAGTTAAAAAATATGGAATGATAGTTGTCTGCGGTAGAAAATATGGTCTTATCGCATCATTGACAAGGCTATTCCATTTCGGACCTGTTTCTGATGAATTAAGAAGAAAACACAACGCTGTTGTTGAAGTGGATACTGTTTTCATTGCTGAAAGCAGACCGGGTGCTATTATTGGGGATATTTTCAGCAAGGCACAGAAGATGTATGAAGAAAAAGGATTTCCTGGTGAATGGGAATTCCACCACCAGGGAGGACCTGCTGGATATGCTCCAAGAGATTTTGTAGCTACACCGGGTAATACGAAAAAAGTTCTCAAACCACAAGCCCTTGCCTGGAATCCTTCAATCAAGGGAACCAAATCCGAAGATACAATTATAACTACCGATGATAGACCTGAAATTATAACAGCAACTCCAGAATGGCCAATGATAACCGTTTCGTATAAAGGTGAGAGATGGGAAAGACCTGATATTCTCTTGCTGGATTAATCAAGGAGAGATACTTTAATGCTAAAATTTTGTATAATTACATTTTCAATTATAACATTAGAAATCTGTGGGAATGCAATTGCTTCAGAAGCTAAGTCTGTATGGATGAAGAACCTTCCTTATGAAAGCTGGATGAACGCAATGCTAATGGGAGTAAAAGTAGGCAATTTATATATGCACGTCGATCGCATTAACTATAATGGAGAAAATGTATTGCGTGTTAACTCTACCATGTCCACAGAAATTAAACGCTTTGGAATATCAATCAAAAACTCAAAAACAAAAACATTCTATCTTAAAGACGATCTCACACCGGTATATTTTATATCAAAATCTGATGAAACCGGTCAGGAAAAGGTTGTTGAGGGAACAATTACAAACGGAGTTGTTAAGCTTAAAACAACTCTAGAAGGAAAAACTACAGAGAAACAACAAAATATCCCTCAAAATACGATCTTTGCTGAGGCAATAGAAGAAATAACCGTAAGAAAGGGACTTAAAACTGGCAATAAGTTCTCTTTAGACGTTTTCAGTCTGGATTTCTTCGACACTATGAAGGTAGATGTTTATGTGGGTAATAAGGAATATATAAACTACAAAGGTAAGAATATAGAGGTTTTTGCTGTTGATTATACTATGAATATCATGGGCGGTATTACAACAAGGGAATGGATAACACCTGAAGGTGAAGTTTATAAGATGGAAATGGCAAAGCTAGGTATGAGTTTTGTCAAAGTAGATAAAGAAGAGGCTATGGGTGATGTCGGTCAACTTGATCTGATACTTAAAACCAAGATTGAGTTAATAGGGGAGCGTCCTCCATCAGGTATAAAAAACTTCAAGGTTAAAGTATCTATTCCAGAAGGTAATGTCCGATCTACATTTGTAAATAACTCACGTCAAAAAATACTCACGAATAGTGATCCTGGTCAAGGAATCATCGAATTGACTGTAAAAGATGTTAATGAATCAGAGGCTTTACGCAGACCCATAACAAAAAAAGAACTCGCCCAATATTTGAAGCCCAGCATATATGTGCAGTCTGATGATCCAGAGATTATAAGTAAAGCTCAAGAGATAGCTGGATCAGAAAGCAATTCATGGAAAGCAGCTTTAAAAATATGCAAATGGGTCAATGAAAGCATAAAAGATAAAAACTACAAGGTAGGTTTTGGCACAGCTAAACAAACATTAAAGGAACTTCAGGGAGATTGTAGCGAGCATACAGTCCTTTTCATAGGGCTGGCGCGCGCATTGGGTATACCATCAAGGATATGCACAGGAATAGTCTTCCATAGAGATGCCTTTTATTACCATTTTTGGCCCGAAGTATATATTGGTAAATGGATAAGCATGGAACCAACACTGGGGCAGTTACAAGCTGACGCCACTCATATACAATTTAATAGCAAACCGGTAGAAACTGAGTCTGCACTTGAACTGGGTGAGGGAGTCTTAAAGACACTGAACAGACTTCGGATTGAAAGGATAAGCGAATAATTATGCATTATAATTCTTTTGTAATCTTGATTATTTTGCTGATAATGTCCTTGGGGGTGGATACTATGGCTAAAGATGAATTTGATAAAAGTAAACCTTATGCAGTTGTAAAACCTGATGGTAGTATCGACTTTTTTATAAAAGATGAAAAGGTTGGAGAAATTAATGCTTCAGTTCATGGTCTTAACTGGACATATAACAGGCAAAGTGTGGAAACCATAAGGAAGGGACTTGATATCAAAAGTGATTTTATGAAGATTTTTGAAGGTGCCATTAAGATTCCTCCGGATAATGAAAAATCAATGGAATTTACTGAAGTAATAGTAGATACAAAGGAAAATGGTTTTGAGCTTTACTATAAGCTTTTCTTCCCTGAAGCTGTGAGGCTTAGTAGCTACCAGGTTTCATTCTCGATTATGTTAAATAAAATAAAAGGACAAAAGATAGTTACTATAGGTGAAGAGACAAGGGAAATTGTTGTCCCTATTGAATATGGGTCTATGGAGCTAACTTCAGGGATGGTAAAGGAAATAAAAGTTGCAGAAGATTGTCCAGAAGGCTTTACAGTAAAGGTCGATCCGCCTTCATCAATCTGGGTTCAAGATAACCGTGCCTTTGACTCATCAGATATCGAGTTGCGATTCACGCTTAATAGGCATGGAATAGGTGCTGAGATTCCTGAAGGAGAAACGACAGAAATACACTTTAAAGTGAATTTCAATGAATCATTTTCGTTAATATTAAATGAAGAAAGATATGAAACATCTAATGATACAACAGGTTGGGTGCCTTTTGTTCTGCCTTATGATGATGCCCCATTTGATCTATCGCATTTAAATGAAAAACCTGCTGGAAAACATGGCTTTCTTACTGTAAAGGATGATCAATTTGTTTTTGAGGACGGCACACCAGCAAAATTTTGGGGGACTTGCTTTTCTGCATCTGCTAATTTTCCTGCTCATGAGCAAAGTGAAAAGATTGCAAAAAGGTTGGCAAAATTTGGCATCAACATAGTTAGAACTCATCATGTTGATGCGGGATGGTCAAGACCAAACATATTTGAATTTGATAAGGAAAAAGATAATACATTGGAATTTGACCCGGAAAGCCTGGACCGCTTTGATTATCTTATATATTGTTTAAAACAAGAAGGCATATATATCTACCTCGATCAACTTGTTCATAGAAAATTTAAAAAGGGAGACAATGTAGATGCATACGAACAGTTAGATTATGCAGCAAAACCATATTCCAACTTTGATCCTCGCCTGATAGAACTTCAAAAGAAATACAGCCACGATCTATGGACACATGTAAATCCATATACTGGAATGGCTTACAAGGACGATCCCGCAATTGTATTAATGGAATTTGCCAATGAAAATGACCTTTTCACACAAAAAGTTACACTCGAACCTTATCGCTCACGCCTTGAAGAGAAATACCGCCAGTGGGCTGAGAAAAATGGCTTTGAAGTGAAACCTGGATACGTTGATTTTACCAAATTTGATGAGCAAATCCTGAGATTCCTCCATGACGTTCAAAGAGAATATTATAATGAAATGCGTAATTATCTTAAAAGCATAGGTGTAAAAGTCCCAATGACTGGTAGTAATTGGAGCCAAAATACAGCATTACTTTCATCACTGCTGGTAAATGATTATACAGATTCGCATAGTTATTGGGATCATCCGAGCAACGGAAAATTTAATAATCGTCCTATGGTAGGATCAAAGGGAAATGTGTTTTCCTGGCTTTCATTCAATAGAGTTTATAACAAGCCTTTCTTTGTATCAGAATGGGACCAGCCATGGCCAAACGAATGGCGTGCGGAACATCCATTGGCAATGTCAGCAATTGCGGCATTTCAAGGGTGGAATGGTTTGGCAGTCTATACATATCGTCATAGCACATACACTCCAATTGACTATTTATCAGGTGCATTTGAAACGTTTAATGATCCTGCAAGGTTTGGGCTTTTTTATCATTCTGCGCTTATATTCAGACGTGGAGATGTTTCCAGTGCGAAAGGAAGTATAAACATAAATATACCAGAAGAAGACGTATTTAAGAACCCCAGTCCATGGAATATGCCTGCATTAATATTAACACCGGAAAAACATAAAGTATCAATGTCTTTATACAGGAAACCTGATGAAAAAACGGTTAATTATAACCAACAGGTAATTGATAAAGACATGGAATATGTAATTTCAGATACAAATCAGCTTTATAGAAACTGGAAAGATCGTATGGGCATTATTGATGCCCCGTTTACAAAATCAGCTTATGGATTTATCGGTGAAAAAGAAGAAATCCAGATGAATGGTCTAAAGTTAAAAGTAAAAACACCTTTTGCAACTATAGCTATTAGTTCCCTAACAGATAAACCGACAGAAGAATCAGGCAAAATGCTTTTAACCGCAGTTGGCAGAGCGGAAAATACCGGATTTAAATATAATATATTTCATACACGAATGCTTAACAGAGGAAAAGGTCCTATATTAATTGAGCCTATAGAAGCGCAAATTGAACTGAAAAATAATGTTTCAAATCTGTCAGTCTTTGCGATCGGACCAAATGGTGATAAAATAAAAAAGATGCAATCAGAAAAAGCAGGAGGTTATCTGAAATTTAATATCGGTAAAGATGCAGGAACTATTTATTATCTTATAGAAGCAAATGAATAAATGTCTAAATGTTTTATGCCAAATTTGTAGGTGAAATGCTATTTTTGAGTAAAACAGATGTTAGCTTGTTAGTATAACAAATACAAGAAAACTTGTTTCAGGAAACTGCTTATGCAAAAACAAGAAATAATCATAAGAATCAGGCATAAAATTTTTGTTCACAGACTCCAGGCAACAAATTCAAACAGAACATAGTAATAATAAAAATGAAACACGGAGGCACAGAGACACGGAGATATTTTATTATATTTTCAATCACGAATGTCACGAATTATTAATCACGAATAGCACGAATAAGGCGAATTACACGAATAATTATTTTTTTATTATATCCGTTTAATTCGTGATATTTTATTAGTGTTATTCGTGATTAATTTTCTCTCCGTGCCTCCGTGTCTCTGTGTTTTTTTTCTAAAAAACTGGTTATATGTTTACAAATGTGAATTCAATTGGAAGAAATGGTATAATA
>FWPV01010222.1_pt1 | contig 14101 bp, 9 predicted proteins | sample 2228371 | NCBI WGS metagenome assembly FWPV01 (sample SAMEA103939776, study PRJEB20133) | metagenome
AAAAAAACAAAAAATACCTGGGCATGGTGTGCAACTTCGTGCCCCGGCACATGACCCCGGAAGAATGCGAGGAAGGGGTGTGGGATTGCTTTCGCCGGTTCTATTCCTTCGGCTCCATTTTCCGGCGGCTGCTGTGGCCGCCCACCAGTTACCTCTTTCAGGGGCTGCCCAGCAATCTCTTCTTTCACTGGTCGGTGAAGCGGCGCATCGATCCGGTGGATTTTTACTGAGACAGGAGGGTGAAGGCGGCGCGCAGGCCATCCAGCACGAACTGCACCGCCAGGGCGGCCAGGACCAGGCCCATGAGGCGGGTGATGAGGCGGATGCCGCTTTCCTTGAAGAACCCGAGGGCCGGTTCGGCGAACCGGAAGGCCAGGGAAGTTCGGCGAACCGGAAGGCCAGGTAAGTCAAGAGCATGACCAGCGTCAGGGCCAGGAGGACGAGGCCGTCTTCCAGGAGGTGGCGGGCCCGGCTGGTGAGCACCAGCACGGTGGAGATGGCCCCCGGCCCCGAGAGCAGCGGCACCGCCAGGGGCACCAGGGCCACGTCCCGATAGTCCGCGGCCACCAGGCTGGAGGAGGTGTCCATCCGGTTGAAGTGGCCCCGGCCCTCCAGCATGTCGAAGGCGATGCGAAAAAGGATTATTCCGCCGGCAATCTGAAAGGCGGGCAGGGTAATCCCGAAAAAGGCCAGGATGAGCCGCCCGGCGCCGATGAAGGCGGCCAGGATGAGGAAGGAAAACAGGCAGGCCCGGCGGGCCAGCTCCCGGCGCTCTTCCGGGGAAGCACCGGCCGACAGCGCCAGATAGGCTAGAATGTTTCCCGGCGGGTCCACGATGACCAGGAGCGACACCAGGCTGGTGACGAAGAGATGGAGGGCGGGGCTGGAAAGTTCCGGGAGCATGATGCCGCAATCCTTCTGGCCCCAAGATCCCCCACCCCACCCCTGCTTCCGGGGTCGGGGAAGCGGGCGGGGGAGAAGGGCCGGGGGTCGGCGCCCCTTGGCCCCGCTCCCGCATTCTTTCTGCCAACTTTAGCTGCCGGCGACGGGTGCCGCCGGTGCATGAGGACGGGCCATGGCGCATTACCAAGTGAATAAGACATACCAGGAAATCAACGAGAAAATCAAGCAGGGAAAGGCGGTGGTGGTCACCGCCGAGGAGATCATCGACATCGTCCGGGAAAAGGGCGAGGTGGAGGCGGCCCGCACCGTGGATGTGGTCACCACCGGCACGTTCTCGCCCATGTGCTCCTCCGGGGCCTTCCTCAATTTCGGCCACACCAAGCCCCCCATCAAGGCCGCCCGGGTCTGGCTGAACAACGTCCCGGCCTACGCCGGTCTGGCCGCCGTGGACGTTTATATCGGGGCCACCGAGCCCGCCGCCGACGATCCCCTGAACAAGGTCTATCCCGGCGAGTTCAAATACGGCGGCGGCCACGTCATCCAGGATCTGGTGGCGGGCAAATCCGTGCGCCTGGTGGCCGAAGCCTACGGCACCGACTGCTATCCCAACAAGCGGGTGGAAAAAGAGATAACCCTGAAGCAGATGGTCAACGCCATCCTGTGCAACCCGCGCAACGCCTACCAGAACTACAACGTGGCGGTGAACCTGAGCAACCGCATCATCTACACCTACATGGGCCCCTTGAAGCCCCGGGCCGCCAACGCCAATTTCTGCACCTCCGGGGCCCTGAGCCCGTTGTTCAACGACCCCTACTACCGCACTCTGGGCATCGGCACCCGCATCTTCCTGGGGGGCGGGGTGGGCTATATCTGCTTCCCGGGCACCCAGCACCACCCAGGCAAGCCCCGGGGCGACAACGGCATCCCCCTGAGCCCGGCGGGCACCCTCATGGTCATCGGCGATTTGAAGCAGATGAGCCCCCGTCACCTGGTGGGCGTCAGCCTTCTGGGCTACGGCTGCTCCCTCACGGTGGGTTTGGGGGTCCCCATACCCCTCCTGAACGAGGAGATGGCGCATTTCTGCGCGGTGCGGGACGAGGACCTGCTGGCCCCCATCGTGGACTACGGCTCCGACTACCCCCAGGCCACCGGCCGGGTGCTGGGGCACGTGAGCTACGCCCAGCTCAAGACCGGGAAGATGCTCCTGGACGGCAAAGAGGTGGCCACCGTGCCCCTTTCCAGCCTGGTGCGGGCCCGGGAAGTGGCCAACACCCTGAAAGAGTGGATTCTGGCGGGCCGCTTTCTCTTGGGCGAACCGGTGGAGCTCTTGCCCACGGCGGAACCCAAGCCCATGGCCCCTACCTACGCCCGGGAGAGTTGAACAGCCAGGGATGCGGGAGGGGGCGAGAGGCCGCCGGCCCTTCCTCCCTCCCCCATGCCTCCTCCCCCCATTCCTTATGAAGTTTGACAAGCTCCCCAATTTGCTCAGCACCTTGCGGCAATGGCCGCGGGCGGTCCTCCTCTTCTCCGGGGGGCTGGACTCCAGCCTGCTCCTGGCCGCGGGGGCCCGGGCCCTGGGACCGGGGCTCACCGCCGTCACCTTCACCGGCCCCCACACCGCGCCGGGCGAGCTGGCCCACGCCGTGGCCCTGGCCCGGCGCTTGCACGTACGCCACCTGGTGCAAAGCCTCGACCCCCTGGCCCTGCCGGAATTCCGGGGCAACACCCCGGCCCGCTGCTATGTGTGCAAGCGGGCGGTCATCAGTCGGGCCCGGGAACTGGCCGCAAAGCTGGAGACCCAGGTCATTTGGGACGGCGCCAACCTGGACGATCTGGGGGATTTCCGCCCGGGGCTGAAGGCCGCCCGGGAACTGGGGGTCAGCAGCCCCTTGCTGGAGGCCGGGCTAAGGAAAGGGGCCATCCGGCGCCTGAGCCGGCTTCTGGGCCTCCCCGGGGACCGGGCCCCCCAAAGCTGTCTGGCCACCCGTTTCCCGTACGGCGTCGAGCTTACCCGGGCTGACTTGGCCCGGGTGGGGCGGGCCGAGGCCTGGCTCGGAGCCCGGGGGTTTGCCTCGCTGCGGCTGCGGGTAAACCGGGACCGGGCCCGCCTGGAGCTGCCGGTGCAGGATTGGGCCGCCTTCCTGGACCCCGGGGTGCGTGGGCCGTTCCTGGCGCTGCTCCATCGCCTGGGCTGGGCCGAATTCTCCCTGGCCGCGCCCCAGACCCCGGCGCCGCCGGTTCCCCAGGAATCCCGCTGACATGAAGCCGAAGATTAGCGCCTTGGGCCTGTTCTCCGGCGGCCTGGACAGCATGCTGGCCGCCCGGCTGCTCACGGACCAGGGCATCCACGTGGAGCTCATCACCTTTGTCACTCCCTTTTTCGGCGCCCAGCGGGCCCGGGCGTCCGCCCAGCTCCTGGGCCTGCCGCTCCGGGAGGTGGACTTTACCGACAAGTATCTGCCGCTCCTCCACGCCCCGCCCCACGGCTTCGGCAAAGGCCACAACCCCTGCATCGACTGCCACATCCTCATGCTGGCGGAAGCCGGCGCCGTCATGCAGGAGGAGGGGTTTCACTTCCTGTTCAGCGGCGAAGTCCTGGGACAGCGGCCCATGAGCCAGCATCGCCGGGCCCTGGACCTGGTGGCCCGGGGGTCGGGTTATCCGGATCTGGTCCTGCGGCCCCTGAGCGCCAAGCTTCTCCCCCCCACCCGGCCGGAACGGGAGGGCTGGGTGGACCGGGAGCGTCTCCTGGACCTCAGCGGCCGGGGGCGCAAGCGCCAGATGGCCCTGGCGGCGCAGTTCGGCATCACCGCATATCCCTCCCCTGCCGGAGGCTGCCTGCTCACCGACCTGGGCTACGCCGGCCGCCTCAAGGAACTGCTGGGCCACCAGGAGTCGGTGACCCGCCAGGACCTGGAACTCCTCCAGTGGGGCCGCCATTTCCGTCTGCCCCAGGGCCCCAAGGCGGTGGTGGGCCGCACCCAGCGGGAGAATGAGGCCCTGGCGGCCCTGGCCCGGGACGGCGACCTCATCCTCAAGGTCAAGCAGGTGCCCGGCCCCCTGGTGCTGGTGCCGGGCGGGGCCGGACCTGAAGCAGCCCGCCAAGCCGCGAGCCTGGCCGCAGCCTACAGCGACGCCCGGCCCGGGACGGCGGTGACGGTGCTGGCCGAAGGGGCCGGAGAAGTGCTGGCCATGGAAATCGTCACCCCCGAAAAGGGAGAGTTCAGGAACTGGCTGGTTTAAAGGCCTTCGGGGGAAAGGGCCGGGGGTCAGGGGCCTTTGCCCCTAAACCGGGATAACATGGGTTGGGAGGGGAGTTTGAGGAGAGGGCGGGGGAGGTGCAATCTTCCGGCCCGCCCCGCCAACTCACCGGAATTTGCACCATGGATGCCGCGACGCTGATTCAGCAGGTGGTGAACGGCTTGTCCCTGGGGAGCCTGTACGCCCTCATCGCCTTGGGCTACACCATGGTCTATGGCATCCTGCGTCTCATCAACTTTGCCCACGGCGACCTCATCATGGTGGCGGCTTATCTGGCGGTCATGGGGGTGGGGGTGTTTGCCTGGCCGTGGTTTGTGGCCGCCGGCCTGGCGGTGGCCCTCACCGGCCTCATGGGGGTGCTCCTGGAGCGGGGGGCCTACCGGCCGCTGCGCCGGGCGCCCCGCATTTCGCTCCTCATTTCCGCCATCGCCGCCTCTTTCCTGCTGGAAAACCTGGTCCTGGTCATCGCCGGCGGCCGTCCCCGGGCCTTTCCCGCCCCGGCCTGGGCCGGCGGCTCCCTGGCCCTGGGCGGCCTCTACCTCCCCCTCCTCAGCCTGGTCATTCCCGCGGTCACCTTCCTGTCCGTGGGCGGCCTCTTCTGGCTGGTATATCGCACCCCCACCGGCCGGGCCATGCGGGCCATCGCCCACGACCTGGAGACCGTCAGCCTCATGGGCATCGACATCAATCGCCTCATCGCCCTTACTTTCCTGGTGGGCTCCCTCCTGGCCGGGGTGGGCGGGGTGCTCTGGGCCCTGAAGTACCCCCAGGTCAACCCCTTCATGGGCATCCTCCCCGGGCTCAAGGCCTTCATCGCCGCGGTCCTGGGGGGCATCGGCAACCTGGGCGGCGCGGTGGCCGGCGGCCTCCTCCTGGGTCTCCTGGAGGTGGGCATCGTGGCGGCCTTCCCGGCTTGGGCCGGCTACCGGGACGCGGTGGCCTTCGGGCTGCTCATCCTCCTCCTCCTGGTCCGGCCCACCGGCCTGCTGGGCGAAACCCTGGGGGAGGAGAAGCTTTGAGGAATCGGCCAGGGCTCCCTGCACCCCGGCCCCTGACCGCTGCCTGCTGACTGCCAGCCCATGCCGACCCGAACCACCTGGCTCACCCTGGCCGCCCTGACCCTGCTGGTGCTCTGCTTGGCCGCCGCCCAGCGGTTCGCCAACGAATACCAGGTACGCCTGCTGCACAACGCCGCCATCTTCATCACCCTGGCGGTGGGCTATAACCTGGTGAACGGCGTCTGCGGCCAACTCCACCTGGGGCCCAACGCCTTCATCACCCTGGGGGCCTACAGCGCCGCGCTCCTGACCCTCACCCCGGCGGAGAAGGCCGCCACCTTCCTCCTGCAGCCCCTGGTCTGGCCCTTCAGCCAGTTGGCGCTGCCCCTGGCCCCGGCGCTCCTGGCCGGGGGGCTCACGGCCGCCGGGTTTGCCGTCCTCACCGGCTTTCCGGTCTTCCGGGTGCGGGGGGACTACCTGGCCATCGTCACCCTGGGGTTCGGCGAGGTGGTGCGGGTCCTGGCCAACAATCTTCAGTATCTAACTAACGGCCCCCTGGGGCTCAAGGGCCTGCACCCCCTTACCAGCCTGGCCTGGTCCTGGGGCGTGGCCGTGGCCGCGGTGGCCGTGGTCTCCGCCCTGGTCAGGTCCAGCTATGGCCGGGCCATGCAGGCCATCCGGGAAGACGAGACGGCGGCCCGAGCTATGGGGGTGGACACCTTCCGCCACCTCATGCTGGCCTATGTGCTCAGCGCCTTTCTTTTCGGGATGGCCGGGGGACTTCTGGCCCACCTCATCACCACCATCTCCCCCAGCCTGTTCAGCTTTTTCCTGACCTTCAATCTGCTCATCATCATCGTGGTGGGGGGACTGGGCTCCACCACCGGCGCGGTGCTCTCCGCCATCCTCTTCACTCTGGCCGGGGAGTGGCTCCGGGTGGTGGAGGAGCCCCGGCAGCTTCTCGGCCTGACGTTTCCCGGCATTCCGGGAATGCGCATGGTCATCTTTTCCTGCCTGCTGCTGGCGGTCATTCTCTTTTTTCGCCGGGGTCTCCTGGGCCGCCGGGAATTTTCCTGGGAAGCCGCCGGCGCCTGGATAGAAAAAAGGCGATGGCGATTGGGGGGGAGGAGGCCAAGGGGGAAAGACTCCTGCCCCGGCCCCCGGCCCTCCACCTTCCATGCCGCGGGGGGAGAAAAGGAGGGGCGTTCTGGCGGGCGGCAGAGCCTCACTCCTGCCCCTCCACCCCCCCGGAGGGGCCGCCAGGGTGCCTCTGAAGCCCTTTTGAGCATCCATCACCTGGGGGTGCGCTTCGGGGGGCTGTTGGCCCTGGAGGACCTCAACCTTACGGTGCCCCAGGGCGGCCTCTACGGCCTCATCGGCCCCAACGGCGCCGGCAAAACCACGGCGTTCAACCTCATCAGCGGCTTCCTTTGCCCCACCAGCGGCTCCATCCGCTTCGCCGGCCAAGACCTCGCCGGCCTGCCGCCGCACCGCATCACCACCCTGGGAGTGGCCCGCACCTTTCAGAATATCCGTCTGTTCAACGACCTCACCGTCCTGGACAACGTCCTGGTGGGGCGCCATTGCCGGGGTCGGGCCGGATGGTGGGAGGCGGTCCTGCACCTGCCCCGCTACCGCCGGGAGGAACGGGCCCAATTGCACCGGGCGCGGGACTTGCTGGCCGAGGTGGGCCTGGATGAGGTGCGCCAGGAGAAGGCCGGCCAACTGCCCTACGGCCACCAGCGCCGCCTGGAAATCGCCCGGGCCCTGGCCACCGAACCCCGGCTCCTCCTCCTGGACGAGCCCGCGGCCGGCCTCAACCCCCAGGAGACCCTGGAACTTAAGGACTTTCTCCAGGACCTCCAGGCCAGGCACTCCCTGACCCTGCTCCTCATCGAGCACAACCTGCGCCTGGTCATGAACCTGTGCCAACACCTCACCGTCCTGGACCATGGGCTCACCATCGCCCAGGGGCCGCCGGCCGCCATCCAGCGCCACCCGGACGTCATCCGGGCATACTTGGGAAAGGGATGAGTTGAAGGAGAAGGGCTTGGGTGGGCAGGGAGCTTTCGCTCCCTGGCCCTCCTCCCCACCCCACGCACATCATGCTAGCCGTTGAAGGTTTGCACGTGGCCTATGGGGCCATCCGGGCGGTGGACGGGGTGAGCTTCCGGGTCCCGGAAGGCAGCCTGGTGGCGCTTTTGGGGGCCAACGGCGCGGGCAAGACCACGGTCCTGCGGGCGGTGGCCGGGCTGGCACCGGTCTTGGCCGGGCGCATTCTCTTGCAGGGGCGGGAGATCCAGGGGCTGGCGCCCCACGAGATCGTGCGCCGGGGGGTGGCGGTGTGTCCCGAAGGCCGCCGGGTCTTCCCCAACCTCACGGTCCTGGAGAACCTGCTCCTGGGGGGCCACTGCCGGCGGGACCGGCAAGCCCTGGCGGCCGACCTGGAACGCCTGTTCGCCACCTTTCCCCGGCTGGCCGAGCGCCGGGGCCAGCGGGCCGGGACCCTGTCCGGCGGCGAGCAGCAGATGCTGGCGTTGGGCCGGGCCCTCATGAGCCGACCCCGCATCCTGCTGCTGGACGAGCCCTCCCTGGGGCTGGCGCCGCTCCTGGTGCGGGAGGTCTTCAAGGTGGTGCAGGGACTCCGGGAGGAGGGCGTCACCGTGCTGCTGGTGGAGCAGAACGCCTTTGCCGCCCTGAAGATCGCCGATCACGCCTATATCCTGGAAACCGGCCGCCTGACCCTGGAAGGCCCCGGCCCGGAACTCCTGGCCAACGAGCAGCTGCGGCGCGCCTACCTGGGCGAGGGTGAGGCCGTTGAGAAAACCATACCATCGAAATAGACAATCAGGTACAATGTGGCCGGAATCCGGGCCGCACTGCCGCCCGGCAGACGGCTCCCCCTGGAGGTCTTGATGCTTCAACCCCTGACCCTGAAAGACGCCTACAAAGGCTACACCTACGATCTGGACAAACTCGTCACCCCGGAAGAGACCGTGGCCCGGGTGAAGGACCGGCTGGACCGCCTGGACCTGAAAATCCTTAAGGAGACCCTGCGCATCGACTCCGGCCGCCTGGACATCCCGGTGTACATCAGCCTCCTGGACGTGGACGCCATGGCCGTCATGCCCACCCGCAAGCAGATGGGCAAAGGGGCCACGCCGGCTCAGGCCGAAGCCTCCGCCCTCATGGAGCTGGTGGAGCGCTTCAGCTTCTTTTCGTTCCTGGCGGAAGGGCAGCTGGTGCTGGGCACCGCCCGGCAGTTCGGGCCCCTGGCCCTGCCCTTCGGGTATCTGGCCAAATCCCTTTTCGATTCCTCCCCGGAGGCGGCGGTGGCAGCCCGGCTGTATGAGGACTGGCCCCTGTTTTTTGCGCCGGCCACCAACCTGACGACCGGCCAGGCGGTGCTGCTGCCCTTCCACTGGTTTTATCTCATTGAAGAATTCAACGGCCCGGCCGCGGGCAACTGCCCCGAAGAGGCGGTGCTCCAGGGGCTGTGCGAGGTGGTGGAGCGCCACGTGGGCTCGGTCATCAGCCACGAGCGCCGAACCACTCCTTTGATCGACCCGGAGAGCGCCACCGACCCGGCGGTCAGGGAACTGCTGGAAAAATTCCGGCGCCACGGCATCCGGCTGTGGCTCCGAGACTTTTCCCTGGAGATGGGCATTCCCACGGTGGGGGCCCTGGCTTACGACCCGGCCACCTTCCCGGAGCAGAGCGAGATCGTCTTCACCGCGGGGACCACCAGCAGCCCGGAAAAATCCCTGTCCCGGGCCCTCACCGAGATTGCCCAGCTGGCCGGGGACTTCCACCGACGCACCAGCTATCGGCCCACCCTGCCCAAATATGAAAGTCTGGAGGAGGCTGCCTACCTCATGGCCGACGGGCCCATGGTGCCCCTCGCTTCCCTGCCGGATATCTCTCACCCCAACCTGGCCGTGGAGATCAGAAACGCCCTGGCGGCCCTGGGGAGGCTGCAACTTGAGGCCCTGGCGGTGGAGATCACCCACCCCGCCGTGCGGCTGCCCGCCTTCTACCTCCTGGTGCCCGGCACCCACTTCCTGGACCGCACCCGGAACACCGACACGGTCTTTCACCTGGCCAAGACCGCGGCCCTCTTCGCCCCCCCGGAGGCGGCCTATGAGGCCCTGCTCCGGCTGGAAGGGGCCTTGCCCCCCCGCTTTGACGTGCAGTTCTTCCTGGGCGTCACCCTGGAGAACCTGGGCCGGCCCGCCGAGGCCCTGGAGCGCTTCCGCCGCTCCCTGGAGCTGGGCCCCCCGGCGCATGAGACCGCCAGCCTCCATGTGCACCTGGGCTCCTGTCTCCGGGACCTGGAAGATTATCCGGCGGCGGTGGCCGCCCTGGAGCTGGCCCGGGAGCTGAACCCCCACCTCAAGGAAGCCCACAACCTCCTGGGTTTCTGTTTCTTCAAACTGGGAGCGCACCGGGAGGCGGTCTCCTGTTTTGAAAGGTGCATTGAGCTGGACCCCGGCTCCGGCATCGACTACGCCAACCTGGGGGTCAATCTCCTGCGTCTGGGGCATAAAAGAGAAGCGGCTTATGTCCTGAAGCAGGCCCTGGAGCTGGACCCTTCCCTGGACTTTGCCAGGAAGGTCCTGGCGGAGGCCCAGGGGTAAAACCGTGGCCGGTGGGTAGTTGAGCCGGGCTTTGGCTGGCGGCGGCTGCCCGGCAAAATCGGGAGGGAGCGGCCTCCGGGGTTCGCCGCCCGCCGGAAGGCCGTTGCCAGGGCCGGGGCGGCCGGGTAGAATGGCCCCTGTGACTGAGTCGTCTCCCCGCCCCTCCCCTTCGCCGCGCCGGGACGCCCGCCGCCGCCTCCTCAAGGCGCTGGCCATGGCCGCCCTGGTGACCGTGCTCCTGGCCGGCGCCGTGCTCCATGGCGGCATCCCCCTGAGCCGCCTCTACCTGCGCCTCCTCAAGCCCCTGATGAACGCCTGCCTGGCCATCGGGGTGGGCCTGGCCCTGGGCCTCTTTCTGGAAAACGCCGGCCTCACGGCCCGGGTGGGAAGGCTGGCGGCCCCGGTCCTCAAATTCGGGCACCTGCGGGAACCTTCGGCTCTGGCCTTCACCACCGCCTTTTTCTCCGCCGTTTCCGCCAGCGCCATTCTGATGAACGCCCACCAGGACCAGGTCATTTCCCGGCGGGAGCTCATGGTCTCGGCCCTCATCCTCACCTTTCCCGCCTTTTTCGCCCACCTGCCCAGCATGTTCTTTATCATCACGCCGCTGGTGGGGGTGCTCGGGGTTTACTATCTGGCCATCCTCCTGGGAGCGGATCTGCTCCGCACCCTGGCCTATTTGCTGTACGGCCGCCTGACCCTCCCCCCCTATCGACCGGCGCCGGTGGCCGCCGCCGACCTGCCCCGGGCCCCGTGGCGCCAGGTCCTGAGGGACACCCGGCAAAAATTCCTCACCCGGCTCTACAACATCCTGGTGCTCACCATCCCCATCTTCGTGGCCGTCTTCCTGGCCCAGGAAGGGGGGCTGTTCGAATGGCTGAAGGAGCACCTGGCCCGGGTGCTGGCCGGCATCGACCTGCCGGTGGAGGCCTTCAGCATCCTGCTCTTTGCCCTGGCTGCCGAGACCACCGGCGGCTTTGCCGCGGCCGGGGCGCTTTTGACCCAGGGCACCCTGAGCCCCGGCACCGTGCTCTTCACGCTGATCCTGGGGACCATCATCTCCAGCCCCATGCGGGCCGTGCGCCACCAGTTGCCCTTTTACCTGGGCATCTATACCCCGGCCCTGGGGCTTAGGCTCATGATCCTCTCCCAGCTCTTCCGGGCCCTGAGCCTGCTCCCTTTCCTGGGGTTGGTGTATTGTTTCGGGCTTTGAGGGGAAGGCCGGGGGGCCCGGCACCCCGCCCTCCCCTCAAACTCCCTCCCACCCCCCGATATGGGATTGGGCGAGAGGGTAAGGGGCTGCCGCCCCTGAGCCCCCTCCCCCACAGTTCCCTTGACACCCCCCTCAGCGCAGAGTATAAGAGGCGCAGGAGGCCGGCCATGGCGGGCAAGGTCTTGTTTCTCCTGGACATCAGTTCCTACATCCACCGGGCCTTCCATGCCATCCGGGGGCTGGCCACCTCCCAGGGGTTCCCCACCAACGCCGCCTTCGGCGTCACCAGCATGCTCCTCAAGGTCCTCAAGGACCGGCAGCCCCAGTACCTGGCCCTGGTCTTCGACACCAAGGCGCCCACCTTCCGCCACCGGCGCTACCCGGAGTACAAGGCCCACCGGCCGCCGATGCCCGACGAGTTGGCGGTGCAGCTTCCGTACATCCAGAAAATCATCCAGGCCTTCAATCTGCCGGCGGTGGAGGCCGAAGGCTACGAGGCGGACGACCTCATCTGCACCCTGGCCCGGAAAGCCACCGCTCAGGGGTTTCAGGTGGAAATCGTCTCCGGCGACCGGGACCTTTTGCCGTGTGTCAGCGAAGGCGTGTCCTGGTGGGACCCCATGAAGGACGTGCGCTTCGACCCGGCGGCCATCCGGGAGAAATACGGGGTCAGCCCCCGGGAGCTGGCCGAAGTCAAGGCCCTGGCCGGAGACCCCAGCGACAACATCCCCGGGGTCCCCGGCATCGGTGAAAAAACGGCCCTGAAGCTCATCGCCCGCTTCCACACCCTGGAAAACCTGCTGGCGCATCTGGATGACCTCAAGGAGAAGAATCTCAAAGCCAAGCTGGCGGAATACGCCCAGCAAGCCCGCCTCAGCCATGAACTGGTGACCCTGGACGAGGCGGCCCCGGTGGAGTTTCAGCCGGAACAGTTCCAGCCTGGCACCCCCGACCGGGAGGCCTTGCGCCGGCTCTTTTTGGAACTGGAATTTACCCGGTTCACCAAGGAGCTGGGGTTCGAGACGCCGCTGGCGGAGCAATTTACCGCGGTCACCGAGGTGGGCCAGCTCACCGCCCTCGTTGCCGCCATCCGGGACAGCGGGCAGGTGGCCCTGTTTTTCCTGCTGGGGGAAGGGCACCCGGTGCTGGCCCCGGTGGTGGGCCTGGGCCTCGCCTGGCGGGAAAAGGCGGGGGCCTATCTGCCGTTTCAGGGCGGCCTGGCGCCGGAGGCCGTTTGGCAGGCGCTGGGGCCGGTGTGGGCCGATGCGGGCATCAAAAAGATCGGCCCCGACCTCAAGGCCGCCTGGCTGGCGGGCCGGCGCTTCGGCTGGGAATTGGCCGGGGCGGCGGGCGATTTGCTGCTGGCCTCGTATCTGTTGAATCCCGCCCGCTACGAACAGACCCTGGAAAATGTGGCCCTGCACTACCTGGGGGTGAACCTGCCGGGCCCCCGGGAGCTCCTGGGGCGCCCCGGAACGGCCGCCGACCTGCCGGTGGAGCTGGCCACCACCTACGCCGGCGGCCGGGCCGAGGTCTCTTGGGAGATCTGGCCCAAACTGGCGGCCGAGTTGGAGCGGGAGGGGTTGAAAGAGCTCTACGAGACCCTGGAACTGCCGCTCTTGGGGGTGCTGGTGCGCATGGAGGCCGCCGGCATCCTGGTGGATCAGGAGTTTTTGCGCCGCTTCGGGCAAGACCTGGATACGCAGATGCAGCGCCTGGAAGCCGAGATCTACGCCCAGGCCGGGGAAACGTTTCTCATCAACTCCCCTCAGCAGTTGGGCCGCATCCTGTTTGACAAGCTGAAACTCAAACCCCAGAAAAAGACCAAGGGCAAGACCGCCTACTCCACTGACATGGAGGTGCTCCAGAGCCTGGCCGAGGAGGCCCCCATCGCCGCCCAGGTGCTGGAATACCGCAGCCTGGGCAAGCTCAAGGCCACCTACGTGGACGCCCTCCTGAAGCTGGTAAGCCCCGACGGCCGCATCCACACCACGTTCTTGCAGTCGGTGGCGGCCACCGGGCGCCTGTCCAGCCGGGACCCCAATCTGCAAAACATCCCGGTGCGGGGGGAAATGGGGGGCCAGATCCGCCAGGCCTTCATTGCGCCGCCGGGCCACGTCCTGCTGAGCGCCGACTACTCCCAGATGGAGCTCCGGCTCCTGGCCCACTTCTCCGAGGACCCGGCGCTGTTGCAGGCGTTCCAGGAAGGGGTGGACATCCACCGGCAGACCGCCGCCGTGGTCTTCGGCATCCACCCGGAGTTGGTGACCCCGGAAATGCGCCGCCAGGCCAAGGTCATCAACTTCGGCATCATTTACGGCATGAGCGCCTTCGGCCTGGCCAAACAGCTGGGGGTGGGCAACCGCCTGGCCCAGGACTTCATCCAGCGCTATTTCGCCAAGCACACCCGGGTCAGAGCCTACCTGGAAAGCACCCTGGAGACCGCCCGCCGCCAGGGATGGGTCACCACTCTCCTGGGCCGGCGGCGTCAGATCCCCCAGATCAACAGCGACAACCGCATCGTGCGCCAGGAGGCGGAACGGAGCGCCATCAACACGCCGCTCCAGGGGTCCGCCGCGGACCTCATCAAAAAGGCTATGCTGGACGTGGAGCAGGAATTGGCCCGGGCCGGTCTCCAGGCCCGGATGCTGCTGCAACTGCACGATGAGCTGCTCTTTGAGGTGCCGGCCGGCGAACTGGCGCTCTCCGCCCGGCTGGTGAAACAGGCCCTGGAAGGCGTGGTCCGCCTCAAAGTGCCGTTGGTGGCCGATCTCCGGGCCGGAGCCAACTGGGGGGACATGCGGCCCCTGGAAAAAAGGGGTGCCTGAGGGGGAAGCGGCCGGGGTCTGTCGCCGGCCGAGGGCCAAAATTGCGGGGAACAGGAAAAAAAAATTGCCGGGGCCATATTTTTTCTTGCTATTTGAGCGGCTGGTGTATTAAATTAGGTCCAACTTTGTGTAACCCTTAAACCATCTCTTTTAAAGGGGGGATAGATGATGAGGAAAGCTTTGGTGAGAAAGGGTTTTGCTTTGGCGATTCTCATGGCGTTTGTCCTCGCCATGGGAGCGGGCTGCTGCGACACGTGCAAA
>FWPV01011461.1_pt1 | contig 14099 bp, 16 predicted proteins | sample 2228371 | NCBI WGS metagenome assembly FWPV01 (sample SAMEA103939776, study PRJEB20133) | metagenome
GACACAAGGGGAGGTAAAAAGGGATAGGAGTTAGGTATTGAAGTTAAGAGCTTCCACATCGACGATAGATCTTCAAGTCGTTGTAATCCCAACCAGAGGCTCTTCGTTCCGGGTTCACCATCACCTTTACGCCCAAGGAACCCACCCAGAGTGGCAACCATGCGCATGGACTCTCGGAGGGTGGGAGGTTTCTCAGGAGGTTTTGGATCTTGAGTGATGTAAGCCACCAATGCTTTCCATTGTGCTTCTTCAAAGAAAACGGTGCAAGACACATCGGGGATTTCGCGACCCAGTTTGACCAGATGAAAAATCCGCCACGCCACTATCATATCAATGGCCAAACACGTTTCGATTCGATCCGCATGCCCCAACTGACGTTCTTCGACCTTGCATCCACTTTTGAGGGTCTTGTGAAAGATTTCGACTCCCCAGCGAATCGTATACCATGCCAGTTTCTCGATGGCCTCTTCAAAGGTGGTCACCGGCACAGTAGTCAGAAGCATCCATTCGATCCGTTCTCCCTCCGCCGGCTCTTCGGCCTCCCGTGCCCACACCGCCCAAAGGGTCAACTCCTTACGCCCCTTCTTGCGCTGGGGAGGCTTCAAGGTGACTTCGGCAAACCGCACCTCCAGTCGGGCCTCTCGGGCCGGACGATTCTTCTGACGGGGGACCTGGAGTTCTTGAATCCCAGCTACCGACTGTTGAGCCATCTTTTCCCACAAGTGCCCCTGGCCTTCTGTAAGCAACCGATCCTGTTCGGCTCGAATCAAAAGCTTCGCCCCAGAGGAATCGCTCAAGGCCATTTCAAAGAGCTCATAGATATCCGCCTCTCGATCTCCGACACTGACCAGCGTGGTCTTGGGACATCGCTTTTGGACTTCGGCTACCTTTCGGAAACTGAGCAACCATTTGTAACTTTCTTTCTGCTCGATCGGTACGCTATGCCGACGCTTCTTCTTTCCAAAATCCTTCGCATCTCTGGCCCAACACTGCACATCGAGCAACCCCAGAGGTGTCCCCTCTCGGTTGAATGCCAGCGTGCTATGAAGCATCAATCCTACCCCTCGGCCCAGACGATATCCAATCGGCCCAAGATTCTGCGTCGCAGGGTGGGCCGTATAATTGAGGCTCGTCGTATCCTGAACGGCCAACACAACCTCTTGCCGGCTGATGCGACCCAAGGTTGTTTCATAGTGGGGAGCCAACACCTTCTCCATACTTGTCTCAGGGTGATCAAAGAATCGATAGGTCGCTTTCGTCTCAGCCCGTGTCTGACTGGCCTGCGGGATATTGGCCTGGGGTCGTGCGTAAAAGGCTTTTGCAATGCTGACGACCCTGTGGTTCAACCGCCGGTCTCCAAAATCGGCCTCCCTAAACTCCTCCTCCGCCCACTCCTGGGCCAACCCCGCTTCCCCCGATTGACACCGGATCGGCTTGGGCGGCTCCGCACAAAGCTCCTTGCGGGCATTTCTTTGAAGAGGATAAACATAGACCTCCTTAACAGGTGCCGAAGAACTTCGATCCCGATCCATCCGCCCTCGTCCCTGGGTCTCTCCCACATGACACCAATTGGCCGAACGATAACAGGTCCCCTTAAACCGGCCCCGTTCCACATAGGTCTCAAACAACATCGGCCTTATCCCATAGCGCTCCTCCCAATCCCGTCGCACTCGTCGAGCACAGAGCGACAGCACATGGGAGGCCAAATGGGCCACCCGGGGGACAAGCAGAAACCGACTGTTACAGACCACCTTCGCAAGATTGGCCTTGCGGGCTTCTTCGCTCCAACCAATCCATCGATCCCGGGAGGCCACTCGCCAGGCAGCAGCACTGAAGGCCAATCCACCAATCGGTCCATAAACCGAACTCTCAATCAAATAGCGCACCTGCGCCCCACACAAGGGACCTGCTCCCAGATAATGATACGTGTCCATCAGGTCATTCCAGAGACGAGACAGGGGCCGGTTCTTGCTCTCAACAAGGACCAATCTGATCTCCCCCAACGCCTTCAACCGGCAGCTAAGCGATTCAATCTCCGGAAGCCACAGCGCAGCCCTTTTTCCTTGAACCACAGTCCAGGGGCGAACCCCCGGCTCTGGAAGAGAAAGATGCCCCCCATGGTGCAACTTCAGCAGGGCCACCCGACAGCTCATCTCCTTTGGCTTGCCATTGGGACTCTTCCAGTTGAGCCATTCGCAAACGCGCAACGACAAGGCCCGCCGCGATATTGTCGGCTCCGATTCAATGGTGGCCCGGATTCGGTCACAAATTTCGTCGCTAAACTCCTGGCCGCATATCCGCACGGCCTATCTATAACACACTGTTCCCCTTGTGTCCAGCCCCCCAACTTATGGGACACGAAAAGTTTTTCAAAGGGGGGAAGGGGGGGATTTGAGGCTTATTTTCTAAACGATATTTCTCATCAATTAAGGACTTTTTAGTATTTTAGGGAACGTTTCTTTCCTACAATCCTTTTTTCTCAAACCAGCGAAAAAGTATTAACCCTCCAATCACAATGATGGCAATGATAATCCAGTGATTCACACCTAATATTTGAGGAAAAGTAATTTTCCCAAGATCGCCCCATGACAACACTGTCTTTTTCATGCCCGGATAGGCTTCTGCGTAGAGGGCAGCACCTACAAGCATTCCCAAAATCCCCCAGATCGCATCGTATCTTCCTTCACCCAGAGCACCAGCAGAAGTCCCAGGACAATAACCCAACAGTCCCCAGCCAATTCCGAAGATCAAGCCACCCAGGATGACCCCTCCTAAGATCGTTGGTTTTATGGAGAGCTTGACCAGACCTAAATCTTTAAGCAGGTAGGTACCCACCATTGCCACCAGAATCGTGGAGAGCATGAACTTGACAATGGTCATATCGATTAGCCGAAGGGCACCGAGTTGTTTGTCGTAGCGTATAACCCTTGCTTTCTGCAACAAAAAACCAAAGAGGATTCCTGTAATGAGCCCGTAGAGCAGCATCATTTTTGATCACCTCCCCCTTCGACAAACTCAGGATGTCCCGCTCGATAAAGAAATCTTGCAACGAACATCCCGCCGACAAAAAAGCAAATCAATGCGATATAACCACTCACTGCTAACTGGAGCGAACCGCTCAGCCCATGACCGCTGGGTCACCCATCTGCCAGTCGTGCGCCAAACATGGCGATCACTCCGCCCATAAAAGCGATAATGCCTCGCTTGAATTTACTTGGTCCAAACCGTTTTTCCCACATCTCGGGTATGCCTTTCCAGAGGAAGGTGCCAGAAGTAATCGAGGCGATGAGAGAACCGATGAAAATGCCAACCACAAACATCCACTGCCAATCGATTTCAGGAACCTCTTTGATAAAATAAGACATTTTGCTAACTCGTTCAGGACCAATGATCTTTTCAATCATGCCAGCAGAACGGACAAAGGTGGTCGATGCGCCGAAGTACTTTCCGGCAACCCAGACGGATAGAATCGATAATCCCCCGCTCAGAGATCCCGCTAAATAGGGACTCCAGTCTTTCTTATCCGAAATTGCCATCTTATTCCACCTCCCTTTTCCAGATTATGAATCTCAATCTCAATAGCGCATCGCAATGAGGGGCGTTGGTAACTCATACCCCAACGCCCCATTTTGAATCTAAGCAGCAAAGGTGTATTGGGTTCCGGCTGTATTAATAATAAATTGTTTTGGCATCTCCCTTTCAAACATCGTGACTGCCTCCCACCCTGAGCAATGCATAGGGACTATATAATCCGGATTGATAGCCTTTATATCCGCAACCGTACTCTGGATTTTCGGTAATGGAGCGCCAATTAAATGGAACCCACCGATGACCACATGGACCTTATCAATTCCTGTCATTTTCCGAGCATGTTTCACAGTATTGACAATTCCCGCATGGGCACAGGAGGAAAGGACTACTAATCCCTTCCCCTTAACATTAAATACCAGAGACTGCTCCCCCATGAAAAGGTCAAGTTCCATTTTATCTCCCCTCTTGACAAATAGGATCGGGGACCCCTTCTCGTATTCCGTTACTCTCTCGATATTTCCTGTTAGGTAGGCACCAGGAACCATAGGAGTCGGTTCTTTAATTTCTATAATCTTCACCAAATCGAGAGCCTCTATCTCTTCCCGTTTCAACTGGCCAAGATCCAGCATACCGCTCGGATCATAGCGGCCGGCTGGGAGATTGGCAAACCTGTTAGCAAAATTCTCTTCTCCTACGAAAAGCGGGATCCCTTTTCTGATTTTCGTCTTATTATTTTTGAGAATGGCAATGAGGTTTCCCCAATGGTCGAAGTGACCGTGGCTGACGCCAAGAGCTTCTAACTTTCGCAAGTCTATTTTGAGAAGTTCCATGTTCTTACTCACTCCCTGAAAATCCAGACCATAATCGAACATAAAAGCATAAGATTTTCCACCTATCCATGTCTCGATGTAATACGATAAGCCGTGTTCCGCATGGAAAGATGAATCGGGACCGATCATATATCTTTTGACCATCTTAAAGTCGGGTGGGTTGAGATTCCACCTCAAACAATCGTAATAATTATCCGTAATGACAGTAACGACTAATTTTTCAACCTCTGGGATTTTTACTGAACCATAAGCCACTGTTGCACCTCCTTTCGCCAGATTTCCTGCCATCAATACTGCACCGGTTGCCGCTGATGTTTTTAAAAACTCCCTTCGATTCATCTCTTTTAACATAACCCCACCTCTCTTTTATTGTTTAGATGGCCCATGTCTGAAGCTTAGGGCTAAGATGCCCGATTCGATTATGGACAATGAACATTAAACGATGAACAATGAACAACGTATCTTCTTTTTTGTTCATCGTCCATAGTCCGTCGTTCATGGTAAGACACGGACTCCATCACCATAACCTTTCCCGATTTGACCTTGTGCCAAGCTGGCTTCCTCACCTTAGCCCAAATACCATTTTTATATTGATTGATCACCTCCTTTCAGAATTCCTGACGGATTCTTTTTTTAAAGGTGAAGAGTGAAAGACTAAAGAGCAAAATAACAAATACCAGAAGAATCAAAAGGTCCAGGGGTAAAGGGATCGTTCCTTTATCTTCTAATATGCAATGTTTCAAAGCATCCACCGTGTAGGTCAGTGGCAGGAGATAAGAGAGGATAGGAAGAGGAAAGGGCATGGAGGATACAGGGAAGAAGACTCCGCAGAGAAAGATCATGGGAAACCGAAAGAAGTTGGACATCGTCATGGCTTCAAACACTTCTTTTACTCCCACCGAGATCAGGATTCCAAGAAGGGAGAAGGCAAAGCCTGAAAAAATGAAAATAAGAACAAATGCCCAGAAGTGTTTTACAGAAAGCCCCATGAGCGGGATCAGGATGATTGTGATGAAAGCGGCTACCATCAATCCAAAAAGAGTGCCCCCAAGAGTTTTGCCTAATAGGATGGTTCGGAAATTCAATGGGGCCAGGAGGAGCCTCTCCAGAGCACCTATTCTTTTCTCAAAAGTAATCACAATGGCGGCCATGGAGGTGCATGAAAAGAGAAGGGTCAATCCAATCAACCCAGGGACAACTTCTTTGATCCCCGCTGGATTTCTAAAATAAAAAGCCAGGACAAAGACAATGGGAAGCATCAACCCCCAACTGATCAATGGGGGTTTAAGGTAATAGGCTCCCATATCCTTTTTGGCAATGAAGTAGGCTTTTATAAATTCTTTACACATTTGAGCAGAAGGTTATGACTATGATGCCAGTTTTGTCAATGGGTTAAGTCATTGGTAATAAAGCCCTTCAACCTTCACCTTTCAACCTAACCCAAACTGGCTTCTTCACCTTGACCTAACGAGAAAAAATGTATTATTCCGGTCCCATCTTCATGGGCTTATCGATCTTCATTAATTCTGAATCAAGTCCGGTTATCTTCACAAAGGCATCTTCCAGACTGGGACTCAAGGTATTGATCGTTTCGATTTTAGCCCCTTGTGCTTCAAGGACCTTCATCACTGAATGAGTGATTTGGTCAAGCTTTTTGGCATGTAAGCGGATTCGGTTTTCAGAAATTAAAATATTTTCAATTCCTTCTACTGAAAGGAGTTTATTCTTCAAATCGTCTGTCATTCGACCCAATCCGATTTCAAGAATTTCAGTCTCTTTAACCTGGGCCCTGATGTTTTCAGGAGTATCGATAATCCTTATTTTCCCTTTGACAATTACAGCGATCCGATTACATAAACTCTCCGCCTCAGGGATATAATGGGTAGTCAGGAAAACGGTCACTCCTTTCTTCTTTAGATCTCCAATAAGCTTCCTTAGCCCCCTGGCGCTCATCACATCCAGACCGGTTGTAGGTTCATCGAGGAAAAGAATTTTGGGCTTATGAACAAGCGCCGCCGCAATCGTCAGCCTCCTTTTTAACCCTCTGGACAGTGCCTGGAAAGGTTTTTCTTGATGTTCCTTCAGATTAAATTCCTCAAGAAGATCAATAGAGCGATTGCGACGCTCCTTCCTGGGAACACCATAGAGTTCGGCCTGGTAAGTAAGGTTTTTGAAGGCGGTCAGTTCTCCATAAAGGTTTGATGTCTCTGGAACCAGACCGATTGCCTTTTTAACCTCTACGGGTTCCTTCAGAACATCATGGCCATTGATAAGTGCGGTCCCCGAACTGGGTTGGGTTAAACCCACCATAATCCGAATGGTGGTCGTCTTCCCTGCGCCATTGGGGCCAAGAAAACCAAAGATTTCTCCTTCCTTGACCTCGAATGAGATATGGTCAATCGCAAGGGTTTTTCCGTAGGACTTCGTCAGCTCTTTCACCTGAATGATATCGTTCATTAATCGTGACCGCCTCCCGGCGCATCCAGAAAAAACTTAATAAGCCATCTCCGGTTTCCAGACTTTCCAAACCTTTCCTACCAGATCGGGACCGGGTTTCAGGGTTGGTTTCCCGGGCTGCCATCCCGAAGGCATCACCTCACCTGTAGCTCGAGTATGCTGAAAGGCCTTGACCTGGCGGATCAGTTCGGAAACATTCCTGCCCACCGGCGGAGTCACCGTCTCCATGGCTTGAATGATACCATCTGGATCAATTAAAAAGCGACCCCGAATGTCCACTCCTGCGTCTTCATCATAGACCCCATAGACACTACCGATGCGGCCTCCTGCATCGGACAGCATTGGAAATGGGACGCCTCCTGGGACCATTTTTGAGAGCTCCTCCTCCTGCCAGATCTTGTGGGTGAAGCGACTGTCGGTGCTGATTGATAGAAATTCTACTCCGAGAGACTTGAATTCTTGATATTTGACGGCAACTGCCGACAATTCAGTGGGTCAGACAAAGGTGAAATCGCCAGGGTAAAAGCAGAGGACAACCCATTTTCCTTTATAATCTGAAAGCTTAATGTTTTTAAATCCTCCATCTATATAGGCGCTTGCCTCAAAATCGGGTGCTGGTTTTCCAACTTTTGCAGTCATCTTAATTTCCTCCTTTTGTATTGATATTGTATCCTGAGGTTTGGTTTCCGCTAAACTAATGACTCCCTTTGCAGGTTTCACACATCCATCGATTGCCTCCGCCATAAGACCTCTCCTTTCATTGTGACGAGTGTGTTTTGAGATTCTTACGCCAAACGTCTGAGATTTTTTCTCTAAAAGTTTAGGATCGGCTTTGTTAAACTGAACCTGGTTCCACCTCTCGGTTTATATGTTTGAAGCATTTTTTTGTTTTATTTTCCCGTTAGGGTGGCGAGATACGTTTCCCCAAGCTTTTCCACATGCCTTTTTATATTTTCAAAAAAGTGGAGATGTTTTTCTTCATCGGAGAGGAGTTCCTCAAACAGATCTTTTGATTTCTGATCCCGTTCGGAAGAGCAAAGAACCGCTGACTCATTATACATTTTTACCGCTTGTTTTTCGAGAGCCATATCCGTGGCCAGTAGGTCAAGAATCTCCTGTCCTTTTTTAGGTTCAGCATCAGGTTTCGAAGTAGGTTCTCCCTTGAGGAATAAAATCCTTTCCGCCAGTTTTTCGGCATGCTTCATTTCTGCGATGGCGATCTCTTTGATTTTGGAGGCTAACTTGCCAAAATCTTTATCCTCTAATTCATAATGATGAACCATGTATTGATTGATTGCGGCGAGTTCGGCTGAACGCGCCTTGTTTAATAGATCGATTACTTTCTGTTTCATAGGTCCTTCTCCTTTCTTCTATGGGATGCCTCAGTTTTTTCAAACCATGGTTCTTCCATGTCCAGGACTTTCAAAGGACTTTCACCAGTGAAGAGTTTTATGATTTTCCCAATGGTGTAAGCATTCCCTTTTAAAAGCAATTTGCAGTTTTTGAAAGAGCATCCTGACAATTCTGTCTCTCCTTTCTCCAGAATGATCAAACAGTCTTGGAATTCACAATGGAGAAAAGATTTTCCATCGAGTTCGATCTTTTGATTGGAAAAAGTGGAACTTTTGTATCGGATTTTATAGGCGTCCATTTTTAATCCCGTCTGCAACTCCCCCCTGTGGAGCAGGGCGGGGTGGAACAGCGTTCCTCTTTGCCACAACAAGTGTGTCCAGATGTTCTTTTCTCACCCTTTAAGGAGTGAGATACGGAGATCATTTTCTCCAACTGGGAACTCCCACACTGTTTGCAGCTCAGGGTTCCCCCTTTTGGACCTACCCCCACCAAAAACTCTGAAATGGCGCCACAATTGTTGCAGCGATACTCATAAATCGGCATGCAAAACCTCCTAAAGGTATTCACCCTTCACAATCATTTTGTAGCTCACCTTCCCTTCTTCAGGATAGATGAGGAAGGTCACCTCTTTCCCCTCCGTAAGATAACCTTCATATTGCCCTCGAAGGCGACCAAAATCTGTCGACTCCAAAAACAGCCTTAATACCTCAAGCCTCTCTCCAAGTTCTTCATCTACAACCCCCTTTTTGAGAAGGAGATTGAGTGTCTTTTCATATTCTTGTTTGGATAGGGTTTCAATACAATGTGACAGATTGGGTTTCAGTTCAATAGGGACCATTCTCATCTCCCCGTTAAAACTTTATCATGATTGGAGTCCCCACTTTGAGTCCTCACCTCAAAATACTGATCCATTGGAAGACGAGCAAACTGGACAGCCCCAATACAAGGAACAACGTATTTCACCGACCATTGTTCTCCCAGAATGTTGAAAAATTCAATGCAGGAAGAACACACGTGAATACTGTCCGCTATGGAATAAGGGGCTTTTATCCCATCCTTAGTAACCAGGAACTTGGGATCAATGAAATTGGCATGATTGGCTGAATGGTGTGCAAAGATGTTTTTGAAATCGAAAAGCTCTTTGAGTCGGTGACGTTCGAACCATCGTTGATAGAATTCTTTGTCCAATGGATCAACCTTTTCCCAGACCTCCGGTTTCACGTTTTGAAACTTCTCTGACGTTATCAATTGGAGGATCTCTTGATAGGATGGGAGGCGGTCAGGGCTAAAATTTGATTCTTTGATAATGATTGGGTCTCCAATATCTAAATGATCTAAGGATGAATTGCTAACAACAAGGAACTGCCCCTCCTTATTAGACCTTTTGTACCATGAAGTTCTCCTCTTACAAAAGCCATCCCATGCCTGAGGCGCTATATATCCCATCTCCTTTGACGATCTTAATACCCGGCAAGGAATTCGAACCTCACCATTCAATTCTTTACCCCTCTGCTCAGCATCCTCCCTGACTTTTTCCAAACCACGAGAGTCAATCCAATAACAGAATTTTTGATACTCCATCATTTTCCTGCTTTCGAGATCCTAAACCATGCCTTAAGTCATGTCATCCTGAATTTATTTCAGGATCTAATTGTCTGTCGCATAAGATACTGAACTCAGTTCACATGACATTAAAGACGTCTCTATCCCTTTCCACATTTGCCGTACGATCCCCTGAACTTCGTTGCAGGGATAATCCATCACAGTCTTCCGGTTGACCAATGCCTCAATCACTTTTGGTTCATAAGGTATTTTGCCAACGATTTTGGAACTATTTCCTTCACAATAGGCAATAATTTTTTGAGCATTTTCCAAATTGATATCGAATTTATTAATACAGACCATGGAAGGAATTTTGAAATGTTCTGCAAGTTTCAGAATCCTCTCCAGATCATGAATCCCCGAAAGGGTGGGTTCTGTCACAGCTAAAATGAGATTGACTCCGGTTAAAGAAGCCGTCACCGGGCATCCGATACCGGGGGGACCATCAATCAGGATGAGCTTTAAATTCCTCTCCTTTGCGATCTCCACCGCTTTTTTTCTAACAACAGTAACGAGTTTCCCAGAATTTTCTTCTCCAATCCCCAACCGCGCGTGGACAAAAGGCCCATAAGATGTCTCAGAAACAAACCAATCTCCGGAGAAAGCCTCTTCCATCTTAATCGCATCCTCTGGACAGATATGACTGCAAAAACCACATCCCTCACACGAAATAGAATCTACCACTCCATTATCCATGGCATTAAAACGGCAAACTTCTGTGCAGAGACCACATTGGGTACATTTCTCCAGATCCACATGAGGGGATCTTCCGCCAAAATATTTCTCTTGCGTCACCATTTTAGGCTGAAGCAGAAGATGGAGATCCGCCGCATCGACATCGCAGTCGACCATCACTTTATTTTTTGCCAATGAAGCAAAGGCCGCTGCAATGGTCGTCTTCCCTGTCCCACCCTTGCCGCTCACGATGGCTAATTGTTTCATTTCGTTTTGCACCATGATCACCACCACTTCCCGCAGAGAATTTTTTATTATGAAAAACCGACTTTTTGAAAATGAGGAGTGGCAGTTGGATATTTATTTTTTCTGATAATTCAATATTGCTTCATGTAATCCTCTGATCGCAAGAAGGGAGCAGTGAGCTTTTCTCGCCGGGATGCCACCGGCTGCTTTGATTACATCATTGTCCGTCAGCTCCAAAGCTTCTTCAAGTGTCTTTCCGATTGCTAACTCCGTGGCAATGCTGGAGGTGGATATGGCCCCAGGGCATCCCTGAGTCAAGAATTTAAAATCGGATATTCTCCCTTCATTCACCTTGAGGTAGACTCTAATAAAGTCTCCGCATTCTGGATCACCCACCACGGCCATCGCATCCGGATTCTCAATTTCCCCCACGTTTCGGGGATGCATGAAATGGTCGATCAACGTCTCATTGTAAACGAGATAACCCACCTCATCATTCAATTCTTGGCTCTCTTCCATTTGACTCATGAAGTTTCTCCACCTTTTCAATTAATGCTTGGAATTGAGCAATATAAGAACGCTTTTCTAAAACAAAGGGAATTCCTTTTGAATAAGATTCGGCAATTCGACGGTCCATTGGGATTTCCATGAGAATTGGAATATTTTTTGATCTGCAGTAATCCCATATTCCCTGCTCTCCGATATCCGCCTTATTGACGACGACTCCCGTAGGAATTTTTAATTTTTCAAGCATACCCACAGCCAATTCTAAATCGTTCAATCCAAAAGGTGTGGGTTCGGTCACCAGAATACAGAAGTCACTCCCTTTGACCGTCTCAATGACCGGGCAGGCTGTTCCCGGGGGGGCATCGAGAATCACGATCTTATTCTTTTGAATCCTTTCCTTGACCTTCCGGATGAGCGGAGAGGCCATTGGTTCTCCGACATTCAACACTCCGTTCACAAATGGAATTCCATTCGAACTTCCTTCCTGAACAATCCCAATTTCTCTCTCGACTTCAAAAATGGCTTTTTCAGGACAGAGATAAGAGCAGGCACCACATCCGTGGCAGAGTTCGTCGAAAACCAATACACTTTTTAGAATAACCGCAATCGCATGATATTCGCAAATCTGAGCACATTTTCCGCAATAGGTGCATTTCGATTCATCAATTCTGGGGACTCGCATCCCCACCGAAGTCACCTGGTGGATGGATGGAGATAAAAAAATGTGGGAGTTGGGTTCCTCCACATCACAGTCAATCAGTTGCACCGTTTTCTTCGGGAGGGAGAGAGCCAAATTAACGGCGATAGTCGTCTTTCCGGTCCCCCCTTTACCACTGGCAATAGAAATGATCATGGGCTCGTCCCGGGATAAATGGTTTAATGTATTCCCTTTTCATAACAGAAATGTCCCGTTAAAAAACATAAGACTTTTTCATGAAGATTATTTCCTCGTCATCCACGTCCCACATTTTGGGCACGGTTTGGACGAGCATGGAATTGCGGCTTCATGAGGAGCGACTGTTCCGCATTTAGGGCAGACACATTCTCCTACCGGACCCGCGCCGGCCCTGGAACCGCCCATTCTTCCCCGCCGAGATCTCCCCATTCCTGCACCTCTGCCTGTTCCCGGAGCGCCCCCCCAGGGTGGACCTGTTCCGTCTCCTCTTGGCATATTAATCATCTCCTTTGGTTTTTAGATGGTCGATCAAATTTTCTAAAAAAACCTTCCATTGTTCATCTTTTTTTATGTTGGGAAGGGAGAAATCGGCATGAGGGTAATAATATTTGCACAGGGTCATGGTTTTCAGATGAGGAGCAAAATGTTTGAGAACAGAGAGTCCTTGATTCCCGAGATCGGTTCTGAAACCGAAGAAGATCACCAGGTCATGATTCCCTTCCTTCTTGACCCCCTTCCAGTCTGGATCCTTCAAGGCATGAACGATCTCGACGATGTCATAGACGCTGTCCGGCTTCACTCCCAATTCCGCCATTTTTGATTTATTTGTAGCAGTGGCGCAAGTTGGAATATTTTTAGCCTTCGCAATATCCATGGCATAGTCGAGAAGCAATCTCCCACCGAGGGTCTGCGATGATAGACGCGGACCCAGAATTAGGAGGGGGCGCTCTGCCTTTGCGATTTGCTTGGCATATTCTGCGGGATCTTCCACCATTCTTGCTGTTCTTGTTCCCGTTAGAAGATTGACTCTATGGTAAGACATGAATGGAGCTAATTGACTCATGTAAATTTCCTCCTTTTAGCGTATCACCGAATCCAGAGAGACCTTTGTCGGATATGTTCCAATCAGCGTCGGAAGTCCGACGGGTTCTTTCGGTTTCCAACCGACCTCCATCAGGAATGTTTTCACCTCTTTTTTATAAATGAGAGGAATATCGGTTTCCCGTCTCACAAAGAGAGGAAGGTCTTCCGGAAGGCCTCCCCCCATGTATTTTTTATAGAGGGAGATATAATGATTTAGTTTAAGCGCTCTTCCTTGAGGTGTGTCGTTCTTCCGGATGCACAATTTGGGAATCATCACCATAGCCTTTTCTTTCGTCTCGCAGACATAGGCGAGATGCTCAGGGGAAGGCTCCCCTGTTTCGATGATCTGCCTCTTTCTTGCATCCATGACCCTCCAATCTTCTTCGTCCTTCCTCGAAAGATAGAGCCTTCGATATTTGGAAGAGTGGGGACCAAGAATGACCGGGACTCCCAACCGGTTAAAGCCAGTGGCTATGGAGGCCGCCTTCTGAGAATAGGCCCCCCATGCAATACCGACCGCTCCCACTCGGTTCAGGACATAGTCTGCCATCACTTCATAATTGGCTCTCAAAGGCAATGCGGCAAAAATATTGGCTATCTTGATGGCAGCGCCGGAGATGTGGCTGTTTGAAACACAGGACCCGATATTAACGACGCCTCCCGCATTGAAATCCGGGGGGTATTTCTCGTAAACGGTTTTCCCCTCGTCATCCTTCCACATGCCCGCCACCATGGCGGAACAACCCGTAAGCACCACGATGTATCTTCTCTTGGCAAATTCATCGACCATTTCCGCAATATCCCTGATATCCGGAAAATTGGAACACCCGACCAAGGCCACCACCCCTGGTATGGTTCCCAGAACGATAGGGGCTCCGACATTCCGTATTTCAGTATCCATGACCGGACCGCGCCCCGCCCTCACTTTCCAAACTTCTTTGCTTGCCGCAACCTGCATGAGTTTAAAAATGGGAATATGACGGGGACACTCCTCCTCACATTTTCCACAGCCAATGCATAAGTTGAATTGTTCCCGTATTAAGTCAAAGTTTCCCTTGGCCAATGCCGTGATGCCCTCTCCAATCGAGAAGAGGTTAGGGCATACCTGTTCGCAGATACCACAATTGGAACATTTTGCT
>FWPV01011467.1_pt1 | contig 14098 bp, 9 predicted proteins | sample 2228371 | NCBI WGS metagenome assembly FWPV01 (sample SAMEA103939776, study PRJEB20133) | metagenome
CCGCTCATCGAGCCCCACCTCGGCCAATACCTCATCCAGCCCCAGGCGGCGCAATATCTGGTGACCCACGTGCACCGGCCCGACCTCACGAGGCTCCTCCACCGTCACCTCGTCGGCCACGACCTTTATCACCTCGCCGGCTCGCAGGCCGGTCTTTCTCGCCTCCCTCCGCCGAGGAGTCTTGGACGTAGTGCGTTGCACCACCGCCTCTACGTCTGGGTCGGGCTCGAGTGACAACTGGCCGGCCAGGCGGGCTTCGACTCGGCGCGCCCAAGCGAGCCACTCATTGGCGGGCTTAGGTGCCAGGTTGCCGAGCGAGCAGACGACCCTCTGGCGCGGCCCCTTGGGCGTGGAGACCGCTTCGACGAGGAGGTAGTTGTGATACTCCTTCCCCTTGACGCGCTTGGTGGTCTTCTTGATGTACATGCGTCCCTAGCCTCCGGCATACATTGCAGCACAGCTGGCGCACACGTGCAAGTCCATTCAGTGACTATTTGGACGCCACCCAACCTCGCGCACCTGGGAAAGCCCGAAATGACGCCATCGCCGCTCGTCACAAGACACTGAAACTAGTCGAGATGGAGCCCGGAGCGTGTAATTTGGGCTGAGTCCCTGCACCAGTCGATACAGGCGCTTGATGCCATTTTCGGCGACGACGGCAAGGCTGCCGACCGACCATCCCGCGGCCAATTAGGGTAGAACGAGGGTAGCGGAACAGTAGCGTGCCGTCGAGGGAGCGAGAAGCCGCGTCACATAAAGCTGGGAGGCCAGGATTCGAACCTGGATTAACGGATCCAAAGTCCGCTGTCCTGCCGTTGGACGACCTCCCAGCAACGACACCATTCTAAGCGGGCTGGCGGACCGAGCCAAGCGGTCGCCGGCCAGCCCGGCATCCCCAGACGTGGCCGGCGGGCTTGGCAGGCGGCCTGGGTATGCAGCGGCCAGTGGCGACCAGATAGCGATCCAGGAACAGACCCAGCCGATACGTACGGGCCCCGGCCACCCCGTGAGGCACGAGCAAGCCGGCCGCCACTGCCAGCCGGATGGCTTCGCCAGTGCCATTCTCCCTACCTGGGGCAACAGACTCGAGCGCAACGCCGTCGACGTCGGTGAGAGCCGCCTGCACCAGCTCGACAACGAGAGCTTGCACCTCCGGCCGGGACCGGTCCCAAATCCGCTCCCACATTCCGGAGTAGAGATGGCCGGGGAGACCGTGGCCGGCCTCAAATCCCAGGACCACCGTAGCCAGATCCGCCCACTCCAGCATGGCCGAGGCCAACAGAATGGCGCCCGGATGACCGGCCGTGGAGCGAATCAACGGCTCAAGCACGTCAGCCGAGGCGCCGGCTATGTGCGTCGTTCCTGCCGCAGCCGCGCACCTCCGCAACAGAGCGAGTGAGCTTGATGGGTCGAGTGGCGGTACGAGAAGCCGCTGCAACCCCACCCCCGCGCCGACGTCAAAGCGACTTGTCAGCACGACCTTGCTGGGCCAGCGGACCGACTGGAGTATTGGCAAGAGGCCCTCGAGCCGATGGGGCTCGTCCAGGCCGTCGAGCACGATGGCCGTGGGCCGTCGGGCTGCTTGCTCCCACAGCTCCCGAGGTAGCCAGTCATGGGGCCGGTGGCCGGCAGGACCGTTAGTCTGGCGACCGCTGCCGCTTAGACGGGCCGAATCGGCCATCGAGAACCAGGCGATGTTCTGGAATACCCCCGACTCGACGGCGCTAAGCACCAAGTGCCGGGCCAGCTGAGTCTTGCCGATGCCCCCTGGCCCGGTGAGCAGCATGATAGGCGGTCCGTCGACCGAGCATAGTACCGGGACGGCGCGGTTGACCAGCTGATCGATGCCGACCAGGCCACCTGGCGGCGCAGCGGGCACACCGACCGAAGCCCGTTGAGCTGCACCCACGCATTGCGCGGCGTGCTCGAGCTCGACCAGCCGAGCCAGCAGCGCGTCCACGCCGCGGCTCAGCCGGCGCTGGATGGTCCGCTTGTGAGCAGTCGTCACCAGGGCGGCGATACCGTTCAAACCCAGGTCCAGGTCGGGCCGCAGATAGACGTGGTACATCGCGCTCCACGCCTCCAGCTCGCGCTGGCCGCAGCTGAAATCGTCTCGGATGTGGGCACGATGATTGGCGCCATTCCCGCCACTGGGCCGGCCCACCTCGGCGCGCAGACGCGCTAGCTCGCTTTCCGCGATCTCCAAGATGAGCCGGCCTAGCTCGATGTGCCGAGACCTCTCGCAGGTGGAGAGCCCAGCCGCCTCCAACGATTGGCGGACTAGTCGCAGCCCGGCCAGGGGCGACTTCTCAGGCAAACGGTCGTGGGACAGCTGACGGATAAGGTGGTAGAGGTCCTTTCGAGTGATTGGCATTGTCTCCATATAGACCCGTCTCTCTGAGCGCGGGTGGCAACTTGGGTGGGGCTCTAGCATACGCCAGGGCGAGGCTTTGGCGCGAGAAAGAACTTTCCCAGTTTGGGCTCAGCCCAGGGGCTCGTGAGGAGACCGCGCTCTTGAAAACCGGGAGGGAGAGCTCGCGGACACCGGACGGCGCGTTGGCCGCCGACGGTGGGCCTCGGCGGCTGAGTCTAATCTCTGAGGGTGCGCGAGAAATCGTAGCTCGCCGCAGATTCGCCAATCTGGGGCGGTGGCGGCTCGAGCGGGCTGAAAAGCCCGCAGCGATGCGCCCAGGCAACCACTTGGTGGGTCTTCTCGAAACCAGTGGCGGCGTAAATGTTTGATATCGCCTTGTTTATGGTGCTGAGGCTGAGACCCATCCGCAACCCGACTGCGGCCCGGGTGAGGCCATCACACAGGCCTATGACGATCTCCCGCTCCCGGGGGTCCAGCACGCTTGGCGGCGGGTCGCCAAATCGCGCCGCGGAGGGCGCCACCCTGCTGGGGGCATCCGGCCGGGGCCTCAAGTCGGGCTCGCTCAGGGCACGGCATAGCTCGCGATAGCCCGCACCCGCAACCGCGGCCCAGAGGCGCGGCATCCGCGCCGCTTCGGGAATCAGGAACTGGTGCTCACCCATGTCTGACACCAGGCGATGGAGCGCCTCGAGCTCCGGCAACGCGCGGTCAACCCCGCCGGCCAGGTACGTGGCGTGGGCGAGCGCCAGCCGCGCCCGCGCTTCCCACAGACGAGCACCACCAGCCTCAAAGCCGGCCACCGCTTCGCGGATCGCGTCAGCCCCCGCACCGACGGCTCCCTCGGCACTCTGCAGCATGCCATCCGCCAGCCGAGCCAGACAGTCTTGGTGAGCGTGCCAAGGCTGGAGCTAGGCGACAGCGTCCTGCAAATGCCGTCGGCTGGCGGCGAAATCACCGCCGAGGCGATGACGATGGCACAAGCCCAGGTGGGCATAGGCCGCTTCGGGCGCCAGACCGATGGCCCCAGCCAGGGCGGTGGCTCGGGAGTAACACAACTCCGCAGCGTCAGGCCGAAAGAAGTCGAGAAGCAGGTCGCCTTCGGACAGCCATAGAACGGTCTCGAGCTGAAGGTGACTGCATTGGCGGGCGATTTCTTTGCCCCGCCGAAGTGCCGAAATGGCATCGTCGTACCGGCCAAGAGCGTGGTACGTGGTGGCCAGGTTGTTACACGCCGCAGCCAGGCCATAGGCCAGACCCAATTCCGTTGCCAGATCGAGGGCCTGCTGACCCAGCCGGACGGCTGAGGCAAGATCGCCGCGCAGCTGTCTTACGCCGCCTAGCTCCTCGAGGAGCATTGCCTCGTCGCGCTGAAGGCCGTCGGTCCGGGCCAACGCAAGAGCCTGCTCCAGTTTCTCCTGAGCGGCGGCAAGCTGCAGCTGATTCGCCAGCTGCCCGGCCAAAGCGCGCAGCGAGTCGATCGTCGCCCGGGGAGCCAATCCGGAGCCAATGGCGAGCACCAGTTCGATGTCGGCTAGCCCGCCCCCGACATCGCCGCGCTTGCCGCGGGCGTAGCTGCGGATCGCCAACAGGCTGGCTCGTGCGGCGTCATCGATCGTCGGATCGCTGAGGGCCCTTGATGCCTCAGCCACCGCGCCTCGCCAGTCACCAACAAAGTACATCGCATGCGCCTGCCAGTGCGCGAGCCGCGCCGGCAAATCGCGACCGGCGGCGGTTTGCCACCTGGCGAGCAGATCCAGCATCACCCGGAACTGACCAGCGCGCGCCAGATCCTGGCACGCTTCAGCCAGGAGCTCTTCGGCCTGCACATGCTCCCCGGCGGCGATAAGGTGCCGGCTAGCACCGAGCAAGTCACCGGCGGCCCGCAGGCTGCTGGCCGCCCGCCGGTGCTGCTCGGCCGGGAGGCTGGACTTCTCACCAGCCGAGGCAAGAACGTATTGCCGGAAGAGCCGGTGCAACCGGTACTCACCGCGCTGGTCGGGGCCATCGAGTAGCACGTTGCGGCGCACGAGACGCTCAAGCATCGCCTCGGCATCGCCCACAGTCAGGCACTCCTGGCACAGGGGCACGGTTATGCGCTCCAGCTGCGCGATTCGCTCCAGAAAAGCCCGCTCCTCAGCCTGCAGACTGGCCACCAGCTGGGCCGCCAGTCGCTCGAAGAGCTGCTTAGCCTGAGCCACGCCATCCTGGCCTTCGGCCTGAGTCAGCACTGAGGGCTCCAGGAGCAGCGAGACCGCCGCTGGCCAACCCTCATAGAGCTCGAACAGCTCCAGCCGCCTGTCCCAGTCGGCTACCGGCACAGCCTGGGCGGCCAGATGCGCCTCAGCCTCGTCTTGGGTGAAGCTCAGCTCCGCCGTCCCGAGCGTCGCAATGCGGTGCGCGCCAAACAGCTCCAGCAACTCGCCAGGCAGCGGCAAGCGCGAGGCGGCAACCACGTGCACGTGTTCAGCCAAGGAGCGCAGGAAATCGCCCAGGACCACCCACGCCCGACCGCTGCCCTCCAGCACTTGCAGATCGTCAAGGAAAAGCACCCACTCGCGCGGCGGCCGGGACAGCCGGTGCGCCAAGACCGCCATCTGAATCCGGCTATCGGCAGCAGCCGTCGCCCACAGGCGGCCACCAGGGCCATCGACGTCGTCGGCCAGCACCCTGTCGACCGCTGCCCGCAGGCTGTGCGCCAGACCCGTGGGGTCGCGGTCCTCGTTCGTTAGGCGAAGCCAGACTTGAGGTAAGCGGCACTGGCGGCCAAGATCGGCCATCAGTACCGTCTTGCCGTAGCCTGCCGGTGCACACAGCAGGCATAGCCGTTGGCGTCTGATCAGCAGTTCCAGGTAATCGGTAAGCCGGGGTCGGGTCTGCAGGCCATCGTGCCAAAAGGCCGGCATCACCTTTGAAGGTGGCACGGTCAGTGCCGACCACTGGTCCGTCTGGTCGCTGGGGCTCGGGGGTTCCCGGGACACGGGCCCTCTGGTCATCGCTAGTGACAGCAGGCTGGCCTGGCTAGCCTGCGAAGTCGCGGCACGTTGCTGCGGCAGCCTGCCGTGGCGATTGTAGCGCAAAGGCGAGGCGATGGCAGCGTGGGCAACAGGACGGCACCGGAGCAAGAACGAACGCGCTTGGAGGCCGGCGCCCCCAAGCGCGCTCAAGGTATATGCTAACGCCAAAAGGTCAGTTGAAGATGATGTTCTGCCCCACCGACTCGAAGTACACCTCTTCGGCCTGGTCATTGATGCCGTCGCCATTGCTACCAACCAGCGTAGAGCTGGCCACGTTCTGGCGAATAGCAATGCCCACCGGGCAGCTGCGCATTGTCAGACCGCGCAGCCAGCTACCAGCCCGGTCAACCTGAATGCAGGGACCGCCGACAGGTAGCAGGGCACCATCGATGATGACGCGGACGTTCGCTGGTTCCCCAGTAGCTGGATCGATGCCACCCCCCAGGACTATGCCTGGCCCGGGGCCGCGGCCGATCACCGGAGGCGTAAAGGGCACCGGCATAGCTGGCATCCGACTGCCGGCCACTTGAGCCCGCCCCCGGGCAGGCAGCCGCTCAGGAATCTGGGCCTCCTCTCCCGCCATGAGGTACAGTCCAGTGCCGTCAAGCTGCACCAGCGTATTTGGCGCGCTAAAAACCTGGGCGTCGAACAGAACGTAGACCCGGCCATCTTCTGTCTGCTGCGGCGGAGCACCCAGGATGACCTGACCCCGCTCAGCCGCGGTCAGCGTCGCCCAGTCGAGCTCGCCGTTGGCCAAGGCCACCGCCTCGCGCAGCGTCAAGACGCTGTCACGGACGTTGGCATCCAGGGGGCTGTTTACCAACAGGCAGCCCGCCGCCTCATCCGGGCACGCCCCTCCCGCCTTCGCGATACCCGCAGATAGAACCAGTCCCACCAGGACCGCCAGCAAGGTGCAGCCCAGCCGAACCAAAGAATAACGTGTGTTCATAGTTTCACTCCATCCCTTCCCCGTTACCGGCACCCAGCGAAGCACACCACAAGACCAAGGACTCTCGCGCTGCTAAGCAGCCGCCACAAGCGACCGCCCGCTGGTGGGCGAACTCGCAGCCTGCAACCACGACTCGAGGCCAGCGGCAAAGGACTGCAGGTCACTAGCCCGCACGCCCAGGACCGCCTCCCGCTCGTCGGCCGACAGAGCATATTCGGCAGCACACTCACGGCGATGGCCATTGAGCAGATCGCGCCGGAATGTCTCATCCACCAGCGCCCGCCCCAGCAAAGCCTGCAGCTCCTCGTGACGGTCTCTGGCGGTAACGCTTGACCTTCTGGCAGCACAGTCAAATAGCATCATGGCAACCTCCAGCGCCTACGGTCGTCCACGCACGCACAACCCTGCCGCGCGCGATGGCAGTCTAAGGCACGGTTGTCACAAGCCGGTCACAGACCGGCCGGTGTCGTGACAGCTGGCGTTTCAGGCCGACGCCAAGGCCTGACCACCCCGGATGCTCTCATAGAGCGCCTGCGTGTCTGGTTCAGGCGCTATTCCGAGTTCCTCCTCCAGGGTGCGCCGGAGCTCGTCGAAGTGTCGCAAGGCCAGACTTCGTGCCCCGGACCTGGCGTAGCAACGCATGATGCCGCGGTGCGCCTCCTCAAGCCACGGCTCCCAATCTACTGCCCGTCGGTAGGCAGCCAGCGCTGCCTTGGGCTCACCCCGTCTTTCCCAACCGGCTCCCAGGCGCAGGGCGGCCTCGATCGCCAGCTGGGTTAGCTCGGCACGTCGGGCGTGAATCCACTCGGCGTCCATCCCTTCCAGAAACGGCCCGCGCACCAGGGCCAGAGCCCTAGATAGTTGGGCGATGGTCTGGTCCGAGTCAGCGACTGATCGGACCTTTCCCAGCAGGGCCAGGAAGATCGCCACGTCATAGCGTATCCTATCGCGGTGGGCAAGCCGGTAGCGGTCATCAGCCATCTCGATCATCTCCCGGCCAATAGCCCGACGGAGACGATGTAGGGTCGAGTGGAGGGCGCTGCGTGCCCGCACATAAGACGATTCCGGCCACAGCAGTGCCATCAGCTCCTCGCGTCGGCCGCCCCCTGGATGTTCAAGGAGGTAGACGAAAAGGTCTCGGGTGGTTGCCGTCTGCCAGTCAGCGGCTCGGAGGCGCGAGCTGCCAAGCCGCACGTCGAGTGGACCCAGGGCCCGCACCACTAGCCGGCCTGGCCTGGAGGCAACTGGGAGCGCCGCCGGGCGCCGCCGCGGGGAGCGCTGAGCCGGCGCGCCAGCCCCCGGCGCCTCAAGCTCGAGCGCCACGCCCCCTCCTGCAACCAGCGCCACAACTTCTGGCAAGCGACGCAAGTGTGGTGCAATCGCCGCCAGGGGGAAGCCGGCCATCACCTGACGAGCCCGCTCGGCCGCCGTCGCTGCGCCAGCTCGGTCTCCGAGCCGCAGCCGAGCCGCGATCAGGTAAAGCAGACTGCGCACCAGCTCGCGCCGCTGACCCAGGCGCTCGAAAACCGCCGCTGCGCGGGAAAGGCCCGCCTCGGCCGCCGCTGGGTTGCCCTGGTCCAGCTCCAGTGCTGCCTGGCAATGGTCCACCAGCGCGTCTTCGTAAGCCGCGTTGAGCCCGGCAATGGCCGAACGCGCCTGAGCCAGCCAGGCAGCAGCCTCTCCAACACGGCCAGCGAGGCGCAGGGCATCGGCGCCCATGGCCAGGCCGTAGGCGAGGAGCCAGGTCTCCGCGGAGCTTCTGGAGACTTCGATGCCGCTGCTATACAGAGCGAGGGCCGTCGAAAACGCGCCTTGGTCTGAGTCGAGCTCAGCAAGGCTCAGAATGGAAGCTGCCTGCAGAGGGGACACCCCCGCCCTCCGGGCTTGCGCCAGCGCCTCCGTCAGACACGAGCGAGCCTCCTCGAAGCGGCCCATGGCGTGGTACGCGGTCCCCAGGTTGTTGAGAGCTCGCGCCAACGCGGCCGGGTTGCCCACGGCCAACCAGTGACGACGCGCCGCCTCAGCATGACTTATCGCCTTCTCGATCTGACCCGCGCCATGGTAGTACGCCGATAGGTCGGTATGCGTCGCTGCTGCCTCCGAGGCCAGGCCCAGGGCCTCGAAAGCCTCCAGAGCGCGACCTAGCTCACCGGCCGCAGCCGGCATATCGCCAAGCACCAGGTAGCACAGACCCAGACTACGATGCGCCTCGCCCGCCAGGCGGGAGCCAGAATCGCCCACCATTTGCAGCGCCGCTCGGCAGTCCGCCGCCGCTTCGTGTAGACGGCCGAGCAGCCGCAGCCCGTAGGCCCGACCGATGAGCGCCGTGGCTCTCAGGGGGACGTCACGGGCCGCTTGGGGCAAGGAGAGAAGTTCATCGTACTGTTCTAGGGCCTCGTCGAACTTGCTCAGGAAGCCAAGCGCGGCTGCATAGTAATAGATGAGCCACGGCCGGGCATGCCGCTCTGACTCGGGAAGCGAGTCGACCCAATCAACGATGGTGCGGTAGCGACCGCCAGCCAGGAAATCGGCACCGACACCCTCCATCCGCGCCGCCGCCGTCTCCAGATCGCCACTGGCCAGGCGGTGATGGATCTCTGACTCCACGTCGCCAACGGCAGCAAACCAGTCTCCCGCCCGGCGGTGCAGCGCCGGCAAGTCAAAGCAGCCCCGGCGGCCCAACTCGCGACGCAGGTACTCCTGCATCAGCTGGTGGTAGCGGTACCACTCGCCCTCACCCTCGATTTCCCAGATGAAGGCATTGCGGTCCACCAGCTGGCGCAACCGCTCCCGGCTGTCAGACCGCTCGAGAAGGGCATCACAGAGCGACGGCGAGAGGTTCTCCAGAATCGAGGTTGCCAGCATGAAGTCGACCACGTCGTCGGGCTGCTCGGCCAGCACCTCAGAGGCCAAATAGCTGAAGAGCGCCTCGCCTCCTAGCACCGGCCGCGCCGCTCGCCCCTTGCGTAACAGTGACGGACCGGCCAGAGCCAACGCCGTCACCCAGCCTTCTGTCGACTCGTGCAGACGCTGGCAGTCCTCCGCCGTCAGCTCAGCTGCCGACTCGGCGCGCAGCAGCTCGCCGATCTCCTCGGGCGAGAAGCGCAGCAGCGTTTGGCCGATGCCGACCACATGGCCCTCGGCTGCCAGACGGGTGAGTGTCAGCTTCTTGGGCAGGGTGCGGGTCAGGAGGATGACCTGGCAATTGTCCGGCAAGTACTGGAGCAGCGCGTCTACGGCAGCATTCACCCGAGCTGCGTCGTCCAGCTTCTGATAGTCATCGAGGACGAGCAGGAAGAACTCGCCGATGTGCTCACTGATCTCATTGACCAGCGAGGCCACCAGAGCATCAATGTCCCACGCGCCCTGGCTGTGCAGCATGGCCAACGTCGCTTCGCAGGTCTCGGGAAACTGCTGTCGCAGCGAGGCCACCAGGTACTCAAAGAAGAGCGCCGGATCGGCATCCAGCTCGTCGACGCGGAACCAGCAAACGGGGAACGCCGACTCTTGCAGGTAGTCGAGCATCAGGCATGTCTTGCCGTAGCCGGCCGGGGCGCTGACCAGGATCAACTTGCGGTCCACATGCTGGCTCAACAGGTCAACCAGCCTCTGGCGCCGCACCAGGCCACGGCGCCGGCGCGGTGGCCGTATCTTGGTGACTATGAGCGGCCGTGTGGCCGCGGACGGCGTCTCGATCACGCTGCCGTCCGTCCTGAGCGCCGATGGTCGCGGATGGTGGCCAGCAGAGTATGCGCCAGCTTGCGCGGATCATGGCGTGTCGGCCTCGTCTCGTCGACGAGATCGGCCGACACCAGCCGTCCTGAGCCATCGTCAGCGACTGGCTCTGGCCTCACGTATTGCACGCCCCAGTGCTGCGGCAGAGGTACCGACTGGTTGCCGTTCACCAACACGATGTCAATGCTGCCAATCGGCAATACATCGTGCAGCGCCCGCAGGTGATCAGCGAGCTGGTAGCCATCAGTTTCGCCAGGCTGTGTAGCCACATTGGCCACGTAGAGCACCAGCGCCGGCGTGGCCGCCAAAGCGGCCGCCAGATCCGGCACCAGCAGGTTTGGCAGCAGGCTTGTGTAAAGACTGCCCGGACCCAGGACCACCAAATCAGCGGCCAGAATGGCCGACACCGCTTCGGGAAAGGCCGGCGGATCGCTAGGCGAGAGGAAGACCCGTCGGATGGGTGCCCGCGCCTGAGGCACCTGCGACTCGCCCTGCAGAATCTGGTCGTCGGCTAGTTCAGCACACAACGTCACGTGGGCTAGGGTGGCCGGAACAATGCGGCCACTCACAGCCAGTACCCGGCTCGTGGCATCCAGGGCACCCTCGAAAGAGCCGGTAATACCGGTCAGAGCCACCAGGAATAGATTCCCCAGCGCATGGCCGCTCAGTTCGCCTGATCCGAACCGGTACTCCAACAGACTCTGCATCAGTGGCTCGGTGTCGGCCAGAGCGATTATGCACTGCCGGAAATCGCCAGGCGGATGAATTCCCATACTGCGGCGCAGCCTACCACTGGAGCCACCGTCGTCGGCGACAGTCACGATGGCAGTGATGTTCTCCGTATGCTCTTTCAGCCCACGGAGCAACGTCGAAAGTCCTGTGCCTCCACCTATCGCCACTACGCGGGGCCCTGCCCGGCCGCGACGTCTCCGGTCAACAAGCGCCAGCAGGTCCTGACGGCCCGCCGGACGAACTGCGGACAGTAACGAGCGGTTGAGGCCAATCAACCCGCCAGCAACCAGGAAGCTGCCAACCAGAGCAAACAGGAGCGCCCGGCCGTACCGCGGTACCTCCTGGAGCGTCAGTAAGCTCAGGGCCTGCTGCCATTGCGGCGGGACAATCACCGAATGGTACATCTCGACCAGCGCATAGGCGATGCCTAGCGCCAGCAGCGTGACGCCGGCCAGAATTGCGCCGAGCCAGCGCTTCACCCGCATGCCGGGGAGCAGCCAACGTGCTGAGCGCCAGGGCAACACTGTGACAGCTATTGTACTGCCTATCTTGCGAGGCGTCATGCCCGTGCACGCGCGCTGCATCGCTCGTCCGCCAGCTTCTGGATCAGGATCACGAGGTCATGCCCGTGCACGCGCATCAAATCGCCAGCCAGCCAGCGCCACCAGCTCCGCGAGCGGTCGTGCCCGTGCAAGCACCGTGCATCGGTTCTCCACGATGTCTCCACAAATCTACGCTATGCTTGTAGCAGCCACCAGGCAGCCCACGGCGGCCTTTCGGGCATAAGCCGCAGGTTGGTAGAATCAGCGAGATGGAGAGCTATGGCGAAACGACTTCTGGTTGTCGATGACGACCGCCAAATCGTTCGGCTGGTGCGATCCTATCTCGAACAAGCGGGCTTTGAGGTTCTGGCGGCCTATGACGGCGAGAGTGCCCTGCACACCATTCGGCGAGAGCGGCCGGATCTGGTAGTCCTGGATCTTATGCTGCCCGATCGTGACGGCCGGGACATAACCCGGATCATACGGGCCGACCCCGACCTTGCTGGCATGCCCATAATCATGCTAACTGCCCGGGTCGAGGACACCGACAAAGTCGTAGGGCTGGAGCTGGGCGCCGATGATTACGTCACCAAGCCATTCAATCCCGCCGAGGTGGTGGCCCGCGTCCGTGCCGTGCTGCGCCGGGTGGCCGGCGGACCAGTGGCGCCACGAGTCCTCACCCACGGCCGCCTCTCGCTGGACACGGATCGCCACCAGGTTACCTTGGACGGTCGGCCGGTAGAGCTGACGCCAACGGAGTTTGACCTGCTGCGCCTTTTCATGCAGAGCCCAGGGCGGGCCTTTACCCGCATTGAACTCATCGAGAACGGCCTGGGTTACGCCTATGCCGGCCTGGAAAGGACCGTCGACAGCCACATCAAGAACCTGCGCCGCAAAATTGAACCCGATCCGGCGAACCCTTACTTCATCCAGACCGTCTACGGAATCGGCTACCGGCTGCGAGCGGAACCGTGAACCGACTCTGGGTGCGACTTAGCCTGGCCTTTGCCTTGGTGGCCCTTCTCGAAGTGCTCTTGGCCGGCCTGCTGGCCAGTCGCCAGGTAGCGACCGGCTTCCGGCGCTTCGTGGCCCACAGCGTGGTTCAGGGTCCGGCTCCCGAGTGGCGGGGCGAGCGCGGCCTGATGGGCGACCTGGTGACGTACTACCGCCGGACTGGCGCGTGGTCCGGGGTGGGGGACTACCTGAGTGCTCTGGGTGTCCCCAGTCAGCGACCAGGAGCAGCAGCACGGCTAGGGGTCCCCGACGTCACCCTGGCCGACGTCGACGGCAGGGTTGTTTTTGACGGCTCGGGCCGATACGCACCAGGCACCACCCTGGCCGATGCCCAGCGGCGCGCTGGGCTGAGCGTGGTCGTGGACGGCCGGGTCGTCGGCTATCTGCTGCCGGAGTTCGTCGGACCCGGTCGCCTGACCGCACCAGCTCAGGAGTTCTTGATCCGGGTCAACCGGGCCCTGCTGCAGGCCGGGGCACTGGCGGCCGGCCTCGGCATCCTGATCGGCATCGCCATCGCTCGGGGTGTTTCCCGGCCCCTTAGCCACCTGGCCAACGCTGCACGCTCTATCTCGCGCGGCGACCTTCAGCAACGCGTGGTAGCAGAGGGCAGTCGCGAGATCGTCGATCTGGCCGCGGCCTTCAACGACATGGCCGCCGAGCTCCACCGGGCTGAGCAGCTGCGCAAGAACATGGTCGCCGATGTGGCGCATGAGCTACGCACGCCGCTGAGCGTCATCCGCGGCAACCTCCGGGCCATCTTGGACGATGTCTATCCGCTCGACAAAGCCGAAATCGCCGTGGTGTATGACGAGACTCTTTTGCTCGGCCGCCTCATTGATGACCTCCGGGAGCTGGCCCTGGCCGAGGCTGGCCAGATCTCGCTGCATCGCATGTCCATAGACGTGGCTGCCACTATAGGCGATGCCATCGTCGCCTTTGTCGAGCTGGGGCGCGAGGCCGGGGTCGAGCTGCGCATCGAGGCGCCAGACGATCTACCGGCCGTCGAAGCCGACCCGGAGCGGGTAGCGCAGGTAGTCCGTAACCTGGTCGACAACGCGTTGCGCCACACGCCAGCCGGGGGTCAAGTTGTCGTCCGGGCCCAGCGACATACCGAGGCCCCTGGCTATGTCCGCATTTCGGTCTGCGACACCGGCAGTGGTATTCCCGCCGAGCAATTGCCGCACGTATTCGACCGCTTCTGGCGTGCTGACCCGTCACGATCACGGGAACATGGAGGCTCTGGACTGGGACTGGCCGTGGCGCGCCAGCTCGTGGAGGCTCAGGGCGGTCAGATCTGGGTCGAAAGCGAGCCAGGATACGGAAGCCAGTTCCACTTCACGCTGCCAGTGACGCTGCCGACACCGGCGTAGACGTCCCGGATCCTCCCGCCAGGCCTCACCCATCCCCAAGGCCCGGCTGCAAGCGCCGCCAGCGCGCCCTCGGGCAAGCCGCGCCGGAGGCCCTTCCACGAGCCCGACCTAACTTCCACACTCCGGGCTCCATCTCGACTAGTTTCAGTGTCTTGTGACGAGCGCCGATGGCGTCATTTCGGGCTTTCCCAGGTGCGCGAGGTTGGGCGGCGTCCAAATAGTCACTGAATGGACTTGCACGTTTGCGCCATCCGTGCTATAATGTATGCCGGAGGACAGGGACGCATGTACATCAAGAAGACCACCAAGCGCGTCAAGGGGAAGGAGTATCACAACTACCTCCTCGTCGAAGCGGTCTCCACGCCCAA
>FWPV01011471.1_pt1 | contig 14096 bp, 11 predicted proteins | sample 2228371 | NCBI WGS metagenome assembly FWPV01 (sample SAMEA103939776, study PRJEB20133) | metagenome
CATGGCGTCCCTACACCAGTAAAGACGCATCAAACATTTCCGAGGTGTCTTGTTCTGGCGTTTTTCAGCGACCTGCTAAAGCAGGAATTCGTGCCACAGCCGAGGTCGTCCACTTACAACGGGCGGTATTAGGACCCACAAACTGAGTCTCTCCAGCGCATCTTGCGAGACGAATACCAACCCTTGTGTGCAGCGCAGCCTGCCAGTGGGTTCAATCAGGCAGGGCATGGCAGAAACGTGGGTATGAGTGCCTTGGCTGGAGCGCTGGCCGTTTTTGGCATGGTTTCAGGGCTCCACAGCCGTCCTTTGCCCGCCAGGACGGGCGGGAAAGCGTACGAGATGTGTCATTACCGAAATCGTCCGCCTCAGAGCCAACCCCGCCCTATCCCCTCTGTTCGAGTGCGTCCACGGGCGATTCCTGCGCGGGGAGTAGCCATACGACGGTGCTCATCGTCCTCCGGCAGCCACCCTCGGGATCGTGGAGCCGCCCGTCGGTGCCGGAGAGGGAATCCCCATGCACGGCGATGACCGACTGGTGGCCCGGCCAAGAGCACGGAACGGCCATAATACGGCGAGCGGGGAGGGCCCACGAGACGGGTCTCTGAGCGGCGCAAATGCTACATTTAAATTGAAATTCTTAATGCTATTCAACGGCCCGAAACGGCTCCAACGCTGCAGCACATGGCGCGATCCGTAATAACTCCCTGACTCTGGGGAGCTTGCGCGCAAACTCAAGGATTCGCAAGCGATTTCAGAAGCAAAGTACCTGGGGCGCCTTGTTTACTCAATTTACCGACGCTCCCGCGCAGCATTCTGGATTGATCCACCCAGGCTTCAGTCTGTCAAACGCAGGGAGCATAGGCGGCCGCGTCCCGTTTGACCGGACCGGCTTCGAGGCTCCTCATAGAAGATCAGCGCATGAAAACCTGCGAGCCGGAGCGTCTGAGGGGCTGGTCAAAATATGCCCGCTTCTTGTCCAACAACCAGCCACCTCAATGTCCAGGATGTTCCGAGGGGCTTAGCCGCGATTTCTCACACGGGGTCTAGCAAAAAGCCGCCGACTGAGGCATAACTAAGTTTCCACCCTAAAGTTACGGCCACAGGAAGGCGGCTTTCAGCTATGACACAGTGTATCCAAGACAGCTTCGAGTTTGAAGCCCATTTTTCGCGCGCTGTCGCAGCAACGTGAGAAGTTCCTATATGGGCAAAGTAGAAAGTTCCTGTTGACAGCCGATGGGCTGAGGGATGGAACGAATCGCGATGAGCCAAAAGGAACGGGACTGGCTGCACTGGCTGAAGCAGGTGCGGGAAGGCGCGATCACGCAGCGTCAGGCGGCGGAGTGGATGGATGTGAGCGAGCGGTGGGTGAGGGAGCTCGTGCGGCGTTACGAGCGGGTGGGCGACGGGGTGGTGGTGCACGGGCTGCGGGGGCGGGCCTCGAACCGGCGGATTGAGGAAGAGGTCCGGCAGCGGGCGGTGGAGTTGCTGCGGCAGCCGGACTGGCATGACTTCGGGCCGACGTTTGCGGGCGAGCAATTGGCCAGGTGCGGCATTCGGGTGAGCAAGGAGACGGTGCGGCAGTGGATGATGGCGGCGGGGCTGTGGGAGAGCCGGCGGCGGAAGGTGAGGGAGGTGCACGAGTGGCGGCCGCGGCGGAGCGCCTGGGGGGAGCTGGTGCAGTGGGACACGTCGGAGCACGACTGGCTGGAGGGCCGGGGCGAGCCGGTGCGGTATCTGGTGCGGATGATCGATGACGCGACGAGCCGGAGCTGGGGGAGGTTTGTGGCGAGCGACAGCACGCGGGCCAACATGGGGGTGCTGTGGGAGTACCTGGAGCGGTACGGGCGGATGGTGGATGTGTACACGGACCGGCACTCGATGTTTGCGGTGGCGCGGAGAGAGAAGGAAAGCCAGGACGAGTGGCGTGCGGCGGACCGGCTGACGCAGATCGGGCGGGCGTTGCGGGAGTTGGGCATCGGCTGGATCGGGGCGCTGTCGCCGCAGGCCAAGGGGCGGGTGGAGCGCAGTTTCGGCACGGATCAGGACCGGCTGGTGAAGCTGCTGCGGCTGGCCAAGGTGAAGACCCTGGCGGAAGCCAACCGGTTTCTGGAGCAGGAGTATTGGCCGGAGTGGAACGAGCGCTTCGCGCGGCCTGTGGAGGGCGTGGCGAATGCACACCGGCCGCTGACGGCGGAGATTGATCTGGCGGCCAGTTTGAGCCACGTCGAGACGCGGGTGATCGACAACGACTACACGATCTCGTTTGCTGGCCGACGGTATCAGATCGCGAGTCGGGATGTGCGGGCCGGCATGAAGCGCCAGAGCCTGCGCGTGGAACTGCGGCTGGACGGAACGCTCAAAGCCCGGTATGAAGACCGCTACGTAGAGATCGCCGAGTGCGGGCCGCCGGCGCCGGCTGCGCCTGCGGCGCCGCGCAAGCCGCCGCGCCGGAACCACAATGCCGGCGGCAAGAGCCGGTGGATGGAGGGCTTCTGGGAGCGGCCTGCCCCACCGATGTGGCTGGCCATCGAGAAGTCCAACCGCCATGCCTGAAGCGGCGCCGCAGAGGGAATTCGAGCGCCGGGCCGAAACGGCCCGGCGGGCTTCGCATTTCCTGTGCCCAAAGCCTCGCTCGGGGCGTTCACCCAAGCAATCCGTCTTCAACGAAAAAGCCCCGCGGGCAGCCAGGAATCGCTCAGCAATTCCCGCTTCCAGCAGGGCTTCTACCGATTGCTCCGGAGCCAGCCCCGTCGCTTCGACTTTGGGCATCCGCGCCAGGCGCGACCCCGGCGCGGCTGATCAAACATACCACGGGCGGCCCAAACCACCGCTCAAAACCGGAACTTTCTACTTTGCCCGAAACCGGAAGTTTCTACTTTGCCTTGACACCCGGGAAACGGGTTCGTCCTGCTTGCATGGACCAGAAACGGGCGGCACGGCTGCCGGACGATTGCGGCGCCGGCCAGAATGCCGGCTCCTCAAAACAGGAAATGCCCAGAAGTTTGTTGCCGGGGATGTGAAGGCGGATGGCTTGAGGGCGGTTAGCGCAGTTCGCGCATCAGGACTTGCAAAAGGGTCCAGCCAACGTGAGCCAGAGCGATGATCTCGATGATCCGGACCATGGCGATGAGCCGGTCGCTCATGAACTCGAACCGCAGCAGCAGAGCGCAGATGACCGCCACGTACACGACATATGGATTCACTGTCAGGGGATACAGGTTGATGTACACGACGGCGGCGAAATAGTACACGAGAGGCCAGTTGTTGTCGAGGCGCAAACGAAACCGCGTGAGGGCGAGCCACAGGGAGCCGCCGAAGAGACCGACAGTGAACAGGAAGCCGATATTACTCATACGCTGGAATCGCCGACCGGCCTCGGACTGCCCTACCATCATAAGCTGGCCGGCGGGAGGCAGGCGATGACGGGATGGCAGAGGATTTTCGCTGTCGGGAGGGCAGGATTTTCGGCAGAGCCCGGATGCCCCTGAGACACATTTGCCCTGATGAAAAACGGCGCGGGTTCAGATCCGCGCGGAAGCAGGCTGCCGGGCTTTCGATCAGGAGGTTCACAGTTTCCCTCCTGCCCATCGGAAACCCGTGCCGGACCGCGAATGAGCAGGCGGTCACCGGGTCTGACCCGGTGGAAGAGTGGTTTTCGGGGAAGCCGCGATGACCTGGCGGGACATCAGCATCCATGAGAATCCCCGCGCCTGGCAACCGTTTGAGAGCCGCGCAGGAAGGCCGCGCCCACGACCGGAGTCAGTGTTTCCCGCACGCCCTCGCCGAACGACGGATTGCCGGGCAGCAGTCCAGTCTCTCCGTGCGTGGCTCGCCGTATTCTGCCGGGAATGGCGAACCGGCTCATGCGGCTGCTCCCGGCAGGCATGCGGGCCTGATGGGGACTGTGCTGTACGATGCGGCCCCCGGCAGGCGGACGGGAGCGGCTGAACAGCCTCCCGCACCGGCAGCTGCCAGGGTCCTGGCTGCGCCCCCGGAGAAACCGCCGCGAGTCGGAGGGCAGGAAAGGCTCTTCAGAGCCCTCCCCGCCCCGGAACTCCGCGCGTTGGCGCCTGCCGTTCACTCTTCCGCGTTGCGGCTCCTGCGGCGCATGATGATTGCGGCCAGCAGAACCACCGCCAGAACGGCGCAGACGATACGGACGATCGAGTTGCTATCCATGAAGTGTTCTCCTTTCCCTGAAAAGCCGCGGATTCCTGCTTTCTGGCTCCGAGCCGGCTCCGCGTCGCCGCCTCAGATGCCTCTCATCATGGGGATCAGCTCCCTGACGATCTTGACTGCCACTGGTCCAACCGTCACCACGAAAAGGGACGGCAGGATACAGAAGAAAATCGGAAACACGAGTTTGACGCCGAGCTTGGCGGCTTTTTCTTCCGCCACCTGGCGCGCCTGGACGCGCATGAAATCGGCATGCGCGCGCAGGCTCTGGGCCACGCCCGTGCCGAAGCGGTCGGCCTGGATGAGCACCGCGACCAGCTTTTTCAGATCATCCACCGCCGTGCGCTCGGCCAGGTTGCGCAGGGCCTCGGCCCTCCGCTTGCCAGCCTTCAGCTCGATATTGACCATGGCGAACTCTTCGCTGATCTCGGGATGGGCGTGCTCCAGCTCTTTGGCCACCTGGACGATCGCCTGGTCGAGGCCCAGTCCGCTCTCCACGCAGACCACGAGCAGGTCGAGCGCGTTGGGAAGGCCGCGGCGGATCTCCCGCTGACGCCGCCGGCTCATCCAGTTCACATACTCGTTCGAAAAAGCCGACTCCCGCAGCGGCCGCGACGGCGGCCAGCTTGTTGAAAATCTCCGAAGCGGAACCCCAGACCAGAATGGTCATCACAAGCGGCAGGCCGACGCCGAGAACCAGCTTGGCGCCGTAGAGCAGCTTCAGCGCATTCGGCCCCCGCAGGCCGGCCCGCACCAGACGCCGCTGCATGACCGTCATGTCCTTCGGCGACGCAGGCACGAGCGACCCGAGCCGGTTCAGCAGGTCGCGGAACACCAGGCTGGGATGAACAGGCGTCTCCTCGGGCTCGGCCACCACGCCGGTCACGCGCTCGATATATTCCTGCGGCCGCACCCACAGCCGCATCCCCACAAGCGCCACGCCAAGGGCCACGGTGATGAAGACCATGACTGTCAGTAGCAATGAAAGCATTGCCCGGCCCTCCTTCGGCTCAAATCTCGATGTTGACGATCTTGCGGATGATCGCGTAGCCGATCAGCTGCAGCACGATGGCGCCCAGCATCATCAGGTTGCCCACTTCCTCGCGGACGAAAAAGGTGACGTAATCCGGGTTGACGACGAACATCATGGCGGCGACGCCGACGGGGATCAGCGACAGCGCCGCGCCCGTCATGCGGCCGTGGGCGCTGATCGCGCGGATCTTGCCGCGGAGCTTGAAGCGTTCCCGGATCACGTAAGCGAGCTTGTCCAGAATCTCGGCCAGGTTGCCGCCGGTCCGCTTCTGCAGCAGCACGGCGGAGACGAAGAAATGCACGTCCAGCGAAGGCACTCTCTGTCCGAGCTTCTGCAGGGCGAGATCCAGCGGCATGCCGAGGTTGTGCTCCTCGAAGACGCGGCGGAACTCCCCGGACAGCGGCTCCTGGAATTCCCGGTGCAGCATCTCGAGCGAAACCGAGAAGGCATGGCCGGCCCTCATCGAGCGGGCCATGAACTCCAGGCTGTCCGGAAACTGCTCCTCGAACTTGCGCAGCCGCGCCCGGCGCTTCGAAGCCACGTAAAGCAGCGGAAGGCAGCCGGCCGCGATGCCGACGAGAAAGGCCGCCGCCCGGTAATGCGAGGGCAGCAGCCCCCACGACATCCAGAACCCCAGCAGGAAGAGGCCGAGGCAGGAATGCACGAGCCGCGCCACTTTCCAGCGCAGCCCCGCCTGTTCGATCAGCTTCTGGAGACGGTCGTGGAGCTCGAGCCGGCGGATGATCCGCAGCACCACCCGGCCGGTCGTCTGATCATCGACCGCGATCAGCGGGGCGCTGCCTGACTTGCCGCCAGTCTTCTTTTTCGTCTTCTTTTCGGGCAGGCCAAGAACGCGCGTGGTGATCTTCTCCGCGCCGGCGGTCTGCGCCCGCCGCCCGACGAGCATCCAGAGGCCGAGGATTCCACCCCAGATGACGAGAACCATCAGAAGAAATCCGGTCATCTCAGACCTCCTCGACTTCGTCGAAGATGTCCGGCCGCAGGCGGATGCCCGCCGCCAGAAGTTTCTCGTAGAACTTGGGCCGGATGCCCGTGGCCGCGAACCGCCCGAGCACCCTTCCCTCCGGCGAGAGGCCGCGTTTCTCGAACACGAAGATGTCCTGCAGCGTGACGATCTCGCCTTCCATGCCCGTCACTTCGGTGATGTTGGTCACGCGGCGGGAGCCGTCGCTGAAGCGCGCCGCCTGCACCAGCAGGTGCACCGCGCTGGCGATCTGCTGGCGGATCGAGATCAGCTGCATGCTGGCGTTGGCCATGGAAACCATCACTTCAAGGCGGCTGATTCCGTCGCGCGGGGAGTTTGCGTGGATCGTCGTCAGAGACCCGTCGTGGCCGGTGTTCATCGCCTGGAGCATGTCGAGCGCCTCGGGGCCGCGGACCTCGCCCACCACGATGCGGTCCGGGCGCATGCGGAGGCTGTTGATCAGCAGCTCCCGCTGCCGCACCGCTCCGTGGCCCTCCAGGTTCGGCGGACGGGTCTCCAGCCTCACGACGTGGGGCTGCTTGAGCTGGAGTTCGGCGGCGTCTTCGATGGTGACGATGCGTTCCTTCGGGTTGATGAAGAACGACAGCGCGTTGAGCAGCGTGGTCTTGCCGGCGCCGGTGCCGCCGATGATGATGATGTTCAGCCGCGCCTTGACGGCCGCCTCGAGCAGCTCCATCATCCCCCTGGTCATCGCCTTGCGCTCGACCAGGTCGGCCGGCATCAGCTTGTCCTGGGTGAAGCGGCGGATCGACATCACCGGTCCGTCGAGCGCCAGCGGCGGGATGATGGCGTTCACGCGGCTGCCGTCCAGCAGACGGGCGTCCACCATCGGGTTGGATTCGTCGACGCGGCGGCCCACCTGGCTGACGATCTTGTCGATGATCCGCAGCAGGTGGGCGTCGTCGCGGAACGTCACGCTCGTCAGCTCCAGCACGCCTTTGCGCTCGACGTAGACCTGCTTGCTGCCGTTGACAAGGATGTCGGAGATGGTCGGATCCTGCAGCAACGGCTCGAGCGGCCCGAGGCCGAAGACTTCGTCGAGGACCTCGTCGCAGATCTGCTGCTTCTCCAGCGCGCTGAGAAGCGTCGGCTCGCCGTCGATCAGGGAGATCAGCGCCTGGCGGACCTCCGAGCGGACGCGCTGGTTGTCAATCGTCGCCAGGGCTTCCAGGTTGATCTTGTCGAGCAGCTTGCGGTGGAGAGTAAACTTCAGCTCCTGATATTCCGGTTTCAGCGCGGTCTTCGGGCGGCCAGCGCTCTTCAGAAGGCGCTGTTCCCAACTCATCTGCGGAACCGGTTTCTGCTCCAGGTTCGGAATCATCGAGCCTCACTCCTGCGTCAACACCGCGCGGGCGGCGAATCGCCCGCTGCCTATTGATCGGATGGCCGGGGCGAAAACTTCAGGCTTTTTGATCACAATTCCGCCGCCACGGCCCGGCCTTCCGTTCCGGCTGCCTTCGGGCGGCCTGCGGAAGCCGCAATCCCCTGCACTTTCTTCAACATCTGCTCCAGCGCCTTCCCCAGCTCGCAGTCGCTGCCGAGCGGTTCGACCCGGGTCACGGTCCGGTGCACCGGCTGCAGATCTTCCGGAAGCGTGGCGAGCACGGAGCAGCCGAAAATCTTCTCCATGTCGGAGACCGACAGCCCGGCTCCGCGCTCCAGGCGGTTCACCACCATCTGGAAGCGCTCCCGGCCGTAGCCCAGCTGCGTCAGCAGCCCCACGGCGCGCCGCGCCATATGGAGGCTGACCAGATCGGCCGTCGACACGAGCAGCGCCGTGTCCGCCTCGGACAGCGCCAGGAGGCTGTGCGGATGGAAGACCGAGGGCGTGTCGATGACCACCCAGTCGTACATCATCCGGCTGTACTCGAGCACGTCGTGCAGGCCCGATGCGTCAATCTCCTCGGAGAGAGGCGAATCCGGCGCGGCAAGCACGTCGATGCCGCCTGCCGGCGCCACCAGGGCCGACCACGTGCCCGGATCGAGCCGCGAAGAGCGCTCGATCGCGTCGAGCACCGAGTAGGTCGGGCGCAGCTTGAGCTGGAACGCGATCGAGCCTCCCAGCACATCCAGGTCGACCAGCAGGACGCGCCGCCCTGTCAGCCGCTTCAGGGCGAAAGCGGCCTGCGTGCTCAGGGTGGAAGCTCCCGAGCCGGGCTTGGCGGGCGCGAAGGCGACCAGCGTGCCCGCTTCTTCCTGAGGACCGGCTTCCGGCGCCTTCAGACGGCGGATCCGCGCTGCCGCCTCCCTCTGCGCGCCGGCGTCGAAAGGGGCCGCGAGAAATTCCGAAGCCCCAGCGCGGAAGCCGCGGATGACCGCCTCGGGGTCGGGCCTGTAGTGCAGGCCGACCGCCTGGATTGGGGGCTGAACAGCCGCGGCAGCCTGGATCAACGAGGCCGCCGAATCGAAGTCCGTGGCCAGATCGATCAGGAGAACGTCCGGCTGGATCTGCCGCAGACGCATCTCCAGCGTCGCGCCGGACGGGTACTCCTTGATCTCGGAGAGGATCTCGAAGACTTTCGGCTCGGCAGCCGCGCTCCGGAACTTCTCCGCCAAGTTCCGGTCCGGAGCCACCAGAACCGCAGTCAGAGCCCTTTCACGGGCGCCTGCGCTGCCGTGCATGAGAAATCCTCCGGTCTGTCGGGAAAACCGCCCGGCCCATCAGCGCAGCCGGCCCGATGGCTTCGTCAAATCGCTCCGGCGTTCCACCGGCTGCGGTTTCGGCCCAGCCGCCCCGGATCCCGCATTGGACGAACCAGGCATGCCCTCGGGCAGCATGGCCGGCGGCATGACTCCCAGCGGCATGTTCGGCTGCAGCTTCGGATCGGAGGCGGACATCGGCTCGACGATCTCCGGCGTGACCAGAACAATCAGCTCGGACTTGCTGCGATTCTCGTTGCGGCTGCGGAAGAGCGCGCCCAGCAGCGGAATGCTGGACAGCCCCGGAATGCGGCTCAGGTTCTCGGTGGTCCGGTCATCGATGAGTCCGCCGATGACGAAGCTCTGGCCAGGCGCCAGCTCGATGTTGGATTCCACGCGGCGGGTGGCGAGCGCCGGGATGGTGAAGCCGCTCAGGCTGACTGCGTTGGCGAGGTCGATCGTCGACACCTCCGGCTTCACATACATCTTGAGGGTTCCGTTCTCGGTCAGATTCGGCGTGAAGGTCAGCCGGATGCCGAACTCCCGGAACTGCACAGTGACCGCGCCCGCATTGGCGCCCCCCTGAAGCACGGGAACCGGAAACTCGCCGCCGACCAGGAAGCTGGCTTCCTTGCCGTTGCTGGTCAGCAGATTGGGCTCGGCCAGGATCTGCAGGAAACCCTGCAGCTGCAGCGCCCGTATTGTCGCGGCCAGGTTCAGATCCGGACGGAACGCAAACACATTCAGCGCATCGGTCAGATTGAAGCTGGTGGACGTTCCGGCCAGGCTCCCGGGAATGACGCCATCGATGTTGGTCGGCCTCGGCGGAGAGAACTGCGATGTCGTCACGACCCCCGGCGTGTTGGCGGCGCCGGTGGAAATGAGGTTCAGGCCGAACTGCTGGATCTGGTTCCGGTTCAGCTCGGCAAACTTCACCCGCAGAAGAATCTGCTTGTCAGCCGGAGCGGGCTTCGTGCGCAGGTTGTTCACGACGTTCTTCGTCACCCCCTGCAGCAGCGCCGTGGCCCGGTCGGCGACGGCCTGGGTGGAGACGGTCCCGTTGAGCGAGATGGAATCGCGCGCCGCCGAGACCTGGATGTCCTCGCCCGGGAAGGTTTCGCGCAGCAGCTTCCGCAGCGGCTCGAGGTTCATTTCCACGTTGACGTTGTAGAAATTCCTCTGCCCCGATTTGGCCCAGACGACCAGCGTGGCCGATCCGACGCCGCGCGCATGCAGCAGAATCTCGCGGGTCGACACGGGCACGTAGTCGACCACTTCGGGATTCGAAGTCGAAATCCGGCTGACGTCTTCGGGGTAGTCGATGACGACGCTGCGGCCCAGCGTGACGCGGATCTCCTCGGCCGCGCCCTGCGGCCAGGCCGGCGCAACGAAAGTGAGGATGGCGGATGCCGCGATCAGGGCTTTGGCTCCGCGACGGAAGAGAGACTGGCGATTCACGGGTTCCTCCCTGTGTCCTGAACGGACTTCATCGTCTGCAACGTCTCCACCTTCTTGTCCACCCCGCGGATCGTGATGATCTGGTCCGGCACGGGCGCCGGAGGAGGCGGCGGCGGAGGCGGAGGCAGCGCCGCAGCCTGCGCCCGCGCAGAGGAACGCCGGCGCGGATTCAGCGGGTCGGAACCTTCTTCGTACTCCGCAGCGCCCTCGTCATCCAGCGCCTGCATCCGCGCGTGCCTGCCGTAGATGGCCGCCAGGCTCAGCCCCGCCGTTTTCTCGATGTTCTGGTCGCCTCCGTTGCGGAGCACGAGCTGGATCCGGCCCTCGTTGCCCGCCAGCGTCAGCAGCTCGGCCTGCTGGGGCGTCACCAGGAGAGTCACATTCGGCGCATCGACGGGCTTGCCCGAGGCGTCGGTCTGAAGCGTTTTGCCGGCCGACAGCACGAGGATGTTCTGCAGGATCGTCTTCGTCACCGTCGTGCGGTTGCCCGGCGGATTGCCCGTGATGAGCACGTCAACGCGCATGCCGGGAAGCACGAAGCCAGCCACGCCGACGACGTCGTTGACCCGCACCGTCACCGCCCTCATCCCGACGGGAATGACCGGCGCCAGCCCGACGCCGCTGCCCCGCTGCGCCAGCCTGCCCTCGAGGATCGGCTCTTCCGCCAGAATGTTGGCCACGACCGGCCGGTCGAGGACGTCTTCTGGCTTGCTGAAGCCGCCTTTGGGAAACGCCTGCGCGGGCAATTTGACGACCTTGACGTCGGCCGCCTTCACGGTCAGCCCGACCGAAAGCGGACGGGCGGCCACGACGACGTCTTTCAGCTCAATCGCCTCCGCCTTCTTCGGCTGGGTGCCCGCCTTCGAAGTCATCGAGTAGAAGATGGCGCTGACCACGAGCGCGAAGACAAGGCTGACTGCAAGAAGTGTCAGGAACCTACGATCCATGGAAAAGCCTCCAATCGACTGCCGCATCAAGCGGACGACCGCATCCGGCCGCCTGTGCCGCCCCGGGCCCGCACCACGCCCCGAACCAGAAGAGCCTCATGGGCGTCCTCCTGTCCCGGAACGGGCGGCGCCGCAACCATCCGGTTAGATCGGCCCTTCTTCGGCACGCGCCTGCAACCAAAGGTCGCTTGTCGCAAGTCCTGCCGACAGGGCGAATCTCAACAAATCCTCTCCTCCCGGCATGCGCCAGCCGAAGTCCTCCGCGGCGGCTCCGGGCGCGGAGGCCTCGTTCTGAACAGCGGGCTGCCCTGGTCTGGCTGCGGGCATTTCGGTCTCCTGGTTTTCTTTCGGCAGGGACATGGATTTTCATTAGGGGGAGACGGACAAATCATTGAGCCTCGCGCCGGCGGCAGCCGCCTGCTGGGGGGACGGCGTCCGCTTCCGGAACAGAAGCGCCTTTCCGTCGTCGTCGACGAGCTGCCAGGCGGGGCTGATCTTCAGCAGGCTGCCCAGAGCCGCTTCCGGCGGCACAAGAACCGTGTCGAAGCGGTACTTTTCGAGCACCTCCTCCCATCCAGGCTTTCCCTGGTAGGCGCGGATGTACTCCGTGGCGAGTTCGCGGCCGTAGAAATCGCTCCGCCCGTCGAAAAACACCGTCACGGAGGGCCAGAGGCGGTAAATGAGATAGTCGGCCCACTGGTCCTGCGTGAAGATCCTCGCCCCGGCCCAGATTTCCCGGTGCTTCTCCACCATCGGCGAAGGGAACCGTTCCTGCGGAAAGTCCGCAAAGTAAGGCATGGGGATCACCCGCAGGCAGACCAGCAGCAGCATGACGGCGGGCCAGAGGCTGACCCTCTGCAGCTGCGGCGCGGCCTCCTCCGCCAGCGCCGACAGAACGGCCGGCGCCGACCGCCTGCCCGCCCGCGAAGCCCAGGCATCCCAGGCGCGCTGAATCGAGGCGGCCACGAAGGGCATCGCCACGCCCACGAAGAGCGGGATGTGGCGGGCCGACTGCAGCGAGGCATGGGCCCAGAACAGGATCCACAGCGGAGCGACGAATTGCTTTCGCGACAGCATGACGCCGGCAACCGCCAGAGCCGCCAGCAGCGCCAGCTCGTAGTGCATCATGGGCTCGCCGCGGAACGACGGCGCCCGGAACTCGCCCACGAAATTGCGGATGTAATCCGCCTGCAGGTACTGGGCGATGTGCAGGTGCAGCTTCCATCCGTAAGGATTGAGAAGCGTGGCGGCCATGCACGCCGCCGCCAGCGCCGCATAGCGCCCGGCGCGTTCCCAACGCCTGGCGCCCGCCGCCTCTTCCAGAGCGGTTCCCACGGCGGCCAGCGCCAGCAGCACGATCAGGGCCGGCCACCCTCCGTGCAGGTTGGCCCAGACCGCAGCCAGCGGCGCCAGCAGCCAGATGGACCGTCCGGGCCTTCTGCGGTCCGCCTCGATCCACCATGCCGCAGCCGGCACCAGCACCATCGTGAACATGTGAGGACGGGCCAGCAGATGCACGGTCGCCGACCCGAAACAGACGAACGCCAGCGGCAGCGCAATCCACATCCGGGCGCCCTGCCAGACCATATGCCGGAACACCACCCCGCAGAACGCCACGCCCGCCACCATCCCGAACAGGGCGACTGCCTGAATCCCGCCCGCCTTGTGGAGCAGCGCGAGAATCACGTCCGACAGCCACTCCCAGGCGAACCAGGGCTCTCCGGGCCTGGTGAACGAGAACAGATCCCGGTACACAAACCGGCCCTGCTCCAGAATCCACTCGCCCGTGCGGATGTGCCACCCGGTGTCCCCGTCCGCAAGGAGCAGGCCAAGCCCTCCGTCGGCGAGGCTGAAGAACCAGAACGGAACCGCGATCAGCAGCACATCGAACAGCGAAGGCTGCAGCCAGCGCTTCAACACCCCCAGCCGCCCGCCCGCCTCCGTACTGCCGGAGGTCCGGGCGAGCCCCGTCTCCAGTTGCAGCGCTTCGGCAGCCGCCTGCGGCTGCGACGTTCCGTTCGCTCCCACAATCCTCCATCGGCTCCGCCTGCCGGGGAGTTTAGGGAGCGGCGGGGAGTTCTTGCCGGAGGAATCTCACGGCTGCTCCCGGGTCTGTCTGCGGAGCCGCCGCGGGCGGCAAAGGAAAGATGAGTGGAAAATAATGTGCCTTCCGTACCGGTTCCTGCTTGCGCGTCAGGCGCCCTCAAGGCTACATTGAGAACAGAGATATCTGAAGTATCTCCTCCTCCAACACTGGCCGACTGCTTCCTCCTCCGGCAGTCGGCCATTTTTCTTCCCCAGAAGGAAAGCCCTGTATCCTCTTGGACTTCAGGGAGTTCCGCTGCAGCTCCCCGCCCGGATCAGCCGCAGTACGCCAGCCTCAACTTTGCATTCCGGCGTTGCAGGCAGCAAAAAGCCGGGCCCCGTGCTGTCTGCACGGAGCCCGGCAGGTTGTTGAAACTGTTGACGAAAGCCGTTCTCAGACCTTGTCGGGAACGACGAACGGCTTCCTGTACTGCCGCTTCATCAGCGCCGCGGCTTCAGTGTCGCCCAGAATCTCCCCGGTCGCCGGGTCGATCTTCAGGCTGCGCCCCACGCGGTAGCTGATGTTGGCCAGGTGCATCAGCGTGCAGCTGATGGCGCCCTCCTCGATCTGCCCGTTCAGCATCTCCGGCTTGCCAGCGCGCACCGCCTCGATGAAGTTGGCGTGGTGCGAGCCGCCGGCTCTCTTCGACGGGCCGGGTTCGGCATTCCGCCCCAGGAACACCTTGTAGGCGTCGTAGCCGTCAATGGCCATGTAGCCCTTGGACCCGTAAAAGATGTTTCCGACGGTGTT
>FWPV01003184.1_pt1 | contig 14095 bp, 9 predicted proteins | sample 2228371 | NCBI WGS metagenome assembly FWPV01 (sample SAMEA103939776, study PRJEB20133) | metagenome
TAAAATCTATCCCACTATGAATTGCCTGCATCGGCTTTTCCTGCTTTTCGCAATCGGGTCGCCGGCTCTCTGGGGGCAGACCGGCGCTATCCAGGGAGTGGTGAAGGACCAGACCGAAGGCGCCATAGTGGGCGCCCGGGTGGTTGTGACCAACATCGAAACCGGCTTGCGCCGTGAAGTCACCGCCAACGAAGCCGGCCTCTATACCGTACCGTCGCTACCTGCGGGCTGGTACCGCTTATTGGCCACATCCCAAGGCTTTGCCGCTTCGGAAGTGCCAAAGCTGAAACTGGATGTGAATCAGACGGCGCGCGTCGACTTCTTGCTTCAGCCCGGAACGGTTACCGAAAGCATCAGCGTGACCGCCGCGGCGGCGTTGCTCGATTCGGAGACCGCCACCGTCGGACAAGTGATCGACAACAAGCGTATCGTCGAGATTCCATTGAACGGACGTAACTATCTCCAGTTGGCCCTGCTGGCCGCGGGCACCGCTGCCGCGCGCGGCTCGCGTCCGGAAAGCGAAGGCGTTTTTGCGGCCGGCGGTCAGCACGGCTACCAAGTGCAAGTGAACGTCGACGGAGTCGACAACTCACTGACGTATTCGGGCGGCCCCATCGGCTTCGAGGCCCAAGCGATTAAGCCGAGCGTCGATGCGGTCGGGGAATTCCGCGTGGTGACCAACAACCTGTCCGCCGAGTATGGCAACCGCATGGGGGGCCACGTCTTCGTCACCATCAAGTCGGGCACCAACCAGCTCCGAGGCAGTCTTTTCGAGTTCCTGCGCAACTCCAACTTGGATGGCGCAAACTTTTTCGCCAACCGCGCCGGGTCGCCCAAACCACCGTACCGGCAGAACCAGTTTGGAGGCACAGTGGGAGGCCCGATCAAGAAGGACAAGACTTTCTTCTTCGGCTCAATTGAAGGCACGCGAACCCGCCTCGGAAGAAGCTTCACCGCTACAGTTCCGGTCGCTGAGGTCCGAAACGGGGATTTCAACCGCATCCGTCCGGTGTTCGACCCCGCCACTACCACCGGCACGCCGGCCAGCTTCACGCGCCAGCCGTTTCCCGGCAACGTGATTCCCCGGAACCGCTGGGATCCACTTTTCCCGAAGTTGCTCGCGCTCTATCCATTGCCGACCGACCCATCGAAAATCGCCAACAACCACTTCTATGCGGGGAGCGAATCGAATGACGTTACCACCTTCGATTTAAAGGGCGATCACAATGTCAGCGACGCGAGCCGGGTGTCGGTACGCTTTAGCCGGCGCGACCGTGACCGCTTCGAACCGGGCCCCCTCCCGATGCCGGCCGACGGCGGCTTGGCCACCACCACGGTGATCGACGCTAACTCCATCACCGGAATGCACACTTATTCATTCGGCGCCAGTTTGACCAATGAATTCCGGGTCGGCATCACGGATCTGAAGACCAAGTTTGACATACCTTACGACAAGCCATTGTTTGAAGAGTATGGCATCAAGGGCATTCCGAAGACCAATCTTGCTTCTTCGAACAACCACGGCTTGTCGCGTTTCACGCCCGCCGGGTATACCGAGATCGGATCTCGCTCCTTCTGGCCGAATACGAATAACATGCGCAACTACCAGTTCAACAATACGCTGTTCAAGAACTGGGGCAAGCACAATATCCGCTTCGGCGGCGAGTTCCGCCGCGAAGATGTTTTTCGCAATGCGGCGCGTTTTGCGCGCGGACAATTCGCTTTCAATCGCGAATTCACGGCCAACCCGGCCAACCGCGGCGCCACAGGAGACGGCATGGCCGAGTTCATGCTGGGCTGGGCTGCCGGCGGCACCATCGGAAACGAGAACGGCGAGTACCTTGTAGCCAGCACGCTCGCCGCCTTCGTTCAGGATGATTGGAAACTCACGCCCAACCTTACCCTGAACCTGGGGCTGCGCTACGACATCTTCTTCGCGCCCCGGTTCCCCGACGGGCGGGTGTCGGCTTTTGAACTGGACTTCAATAACCTGGGTCCCAATGCCCGATTGAAGCAGATCCGCTTCGGACGGAACGAGTGCCATTGCGAGAATGACTTGAATAACTTCGCTCCCAGGGTCGGAATGGCTTACCGCCTGACGCCTAAGACCGTGGTCCGGGCAGGCGCCGGAATCGTCTATGCCCGGGCAGATTCGCTGCAAGTTCAGTGGGCCCGCGGCCAGAACCAAGCGCCCGATTTCGTCGAGATCGGGTTCGGCACGTTGGACCGGATCACGCCGCGTTTGATTCTGAAGGATGGTTTCCCACCGGTCGAGCTACCAGCGAAGGAGGTCCCCGGCCCCAACGCGGTCGGAATTGATGCCCCATCGAGATTCCTGCCAACCCAGTACTCTTTGCAATGGTTTTTCGACGTGCAGCGTGAGCTTCCTTTCGACACTCTGTTTACTATCGGCTACAGCGGCAACGGAACGCGCAAGCTCTTGGGATCGCTCAATTACAATATCCCGTACGACATCCAACCTTCGCCCATACCGGTCAACAACCTCCGTCTGTGGCCCTTCTACAACTCGGTGAACCGGCAGGTGCCGTTTGGCAGTTCGAGCTACAACGGGTTGCTCGCCCGCGCGGAGAAACGCTTTTCGAAGGGCTTGACTTTCCTGGTTACCTACACCTGGTCACACGCCATCGACAACGTGGACGAGGTAGGCAATGGCGAAGGCACGGGCGCGGTGAAGGTTTGGGACCGCCGGCTGAACCGGGGCAATTCGCTGTTTGATATCCGGCACAGGTTCGCACTCAACGGCGTGTACGAGCTGCCCGTCGGTCGCGGCAAGCCCATACTTGGGACGGCGCCCCGGGCTCTCGACCTCGTTCTCGGCGGCTGGCAACTGGCTGGGATTCTATCACGCTCGAGCGGAGAGCCATTCACGGTCGTGACCTCGGGCGGTATCACCAACGCCGGGGGCGCGGACCGTCCCAACCGCCTTCGCCGCGGAGACTTGCCATCTGATCAGCGCTCGATCGATCGCTGGTTCGACGTGTCGGCTTTCGAGGTCCAACCGCGCTATACCTATGGCAATTCCGGGCGCAATATCCTCTATGGTCCGGGCGTCACGAACGTGGACTTCTCGCTCGCGAAGTCCTTTGTGCTGACCGAGCGCTTCCGCCTCCAGTTTCGCGCCGAAGCTTTTAACGCCACCAACACGCCCGCCTTCGGCAATCCCAACGCAAACATCACTGCTGCCGGCGTGGGCACCATCAACTCAGCCGGCGAGCCAAGGCGCGTCCAGTTCGGTTTGAAGCTGTTGTTCTGACCGGCTTTGGCTCGAAATTCAGGCGCGGCTGAAGGCAGTCGAGCCGGATTCATCCGCGATCAGACGTACACCCGCCGGACGCGGGTGGTGATGCCGCAAAGGATGGCGTAGGGAATTACGCCGGCGTCATGAGCAAGTCCGGCTGCGTCTTGACGCGCTTCGCCGTCGGTTCCGATGATCGTCACAGGATCGCCCGGAGCAAGGCCCGGGCAGGCGGAAACATCGATGGTGGTGACGTCCATCGAGACCGCTCCGATAATGGGCGCGCGGCGCCCGGCGGCAAGAAGAGCTCCCTTATTCGAGAGCGTGTGAGGGACGCCGTCGGCGTAGCCAGCCGCCACGACGGCGATGCGCATCGGACGCGGTGCGTAGAACAACGCGTTATACCCTATAGGCGATCCGGCTGGAACCTCTTTCACCGCCAGCACAACGGCGCGCCACGAAAGCGCAGGCTTCACGTCGAGCACCACCGGCGGCGCAGCCCCGCGAGCCGCCGGGATGTAACCATAGAGCGATAAGCCCGGACGGACCATGTTCCCCCACGCGTCCTGCATGGCGTAAGCGATCGGAGCGGAGCTCGCCAAATGCACCATCCGCGGCTCGATGCCCGCCGCGCGGAGGTCCCGCAAACAAGCCGCAAACACCGCCATTTGATCCCGCGTCTGCCGGCTGTCGAAGTCCGCAGCGGAGGCGAAGTGGGTCATCACGCCTTCAAGCCGCGCGTGGCGGGCTGCGTGGACCGCCGCCGCCACTGCCCGCGCCGAAGAGAGAGTCCCAAGCCGGCCAAAACCGCTATCCACTTTGATGTGATAGGGCAGCGGGGAGCCGAACCGCCGCGCCACCTCGTCCCAGGCTTTCAGGTCGTTCAGATCATGGATCACCGGTGTCAAATTGGCTCTGGCCAGCGCTTCGCGGTTTCCCGCCAGGGTGTCCGACATCACCAGGATTCGAGCCGTAATCCCCGCCTCCCGCAACTCGGCGCCTTCGTCCGCGCTCGCCACCGCCAGCCACCGCGCGCCTTCGCCTTCCAGAATCCGCGCCACCTCGACCGCTCCGTGGTGGTAAGCGTCCGCTTTTACTACAGCAGCCACCTCTACGCCGGGACCCACAACCTCCCGAATGGCGCGAAAATTGGCGGCGATTTGCCGCCGGGAGACCTCAACCCAGGAACGGAGCGCGAAGCCGGGCATACAGTTCGATTATCGCCCGGCCAAGCGGCACAGCAGGCTTTCATACGCGTCCGTCACGCTTTCCCAACCGTACCTTTCCCTCACCCGCTCCTCGGCGCGGCGCGAATACTCAGCGCGTTGCTCCTCGCTCATGTGGGCTACAGCCTCGATCTTTTCGGCAAGGTCATCACGGAAGGGGATGCCCGCCCCGGCGGCTACTTCAGCGTTCTCCGGAACATCGTAATAAAGAGTCACCGCGCCGCGCCCCATGGCCTCAATGAGAGCGGGATGAGTTCCTCCGACCTCGGTTGCGTGGATGTAAGCGAAACAATGCGAGGTGAGCTGCCGGTAGCCGTCCCCGTAGATGGCGCCCGGCATCACGATCCGCGGGTCCCGCGTATCGCGCACACGGCGGATGTACTCGCTCGAGTAGGGAGCGTCGCCGACAAGCGCCAGTTGGAGGTCCACCCGCGCCCGCTCGAACGCCTCCCGCACCATCAAAGCGTTGTTTTCCGGCTCCATGCGGCTCACGTAAAGGAAATACCGCCCCGGTTCCAAACCGAGCCTCCGCAGAATATCCGTACCCGGCGTTTTGCCTGTCTCGGCTCCGTACGGGATGAATAGCGACTCCTTGCCGTAGCGGTCCAGGTAGTATTGCCGTATCTTTTCCGCGTCGGTCACCACCACGTTGGGGCAAAACGTGGCTAGCCATTCCGAAAGGTGATACCAAGCCTTGGCTAGCCGGTTCCACTTTTTGCGGTGTCGCTCCAGCCCGTCCACGTTCAACGCCACCCTCATGCCGGCTAGCCGGGGCAGCACCGTAAAGAGGGCGTTCGCGCCATTACAGTACAGAGCCGCGTCCACCCGGTGGAAGAGGAGATGCAGCGTGGAGATGAAAGTGTGAGCGATGGTGTCGAGGTACTTGTGGCGGATCGTCGGCAGATAGCATAGGTCGACTCCCAAGTACCGCGAGCCGCCTTCGTAACGGCTCCGGCAATAGACGCGGACTTCGTGCCCGCGTGCGACCAAGCGGCGGGAAAGCTCCTCAGCGAAAGTCTCGAATCCCCCATACCGGGCGGGAATCCCCCGGGTGCCGAGGAGGGCGAAACGCATCAGCCTTGAGCGACGGTCTTCGTTCTTGCGCCGAGCACGTCGCCGCGGATTTTCGGCGCAGGGCGGCTGACCGGGCGGTAGCGGAACCAGCTTGCCATGTACTCATCGGAAACGCGCCGCCGGGCCATAATCGCCTTCCGCTTTTCCATGAAGCGCTTCCAGTTCTTGGCGATGTACCAGAACGCCCGCAGAGAAGTGTGCTCGCGCAGCAAGCAGCAGCCGATCACGACCAAGTCACGTCCCAGGATCGAGAACAAGTTGCGCCGGTAAAGATCCCAAGTCATGTTCTTGATTCGCATCAAAAACCGGTTCTTCACCGAGTGCATGTTGATCTCAGGCGGCAACGCGCGCCGGTTCCCCGGCAGGACGCTGCGCACATGATAGCCGCGCGCCATCGGAGTGTACAGGCACTTCCAGCCAAGAAGCTGCGCGCGCCAGGCGACGTCCGCGTCCTCCCGGTAGACGAAGAAATCGGGATCGAAGAACTCCCCGTTCATGGAGACGTCCTCGATCATCTTGCGGCGATAGAATGCAGCCGCCGCAGTAGCGCCGAACACGTATTCGGGGTTCAGAAAATGCCCGTTGTCGACTTCCTGGCTGCCCCGGTCCAGATGCCGCATCATGGGATTGAAATAAATGCCCGTCGAATCGACCAAGGGCTTTGCAGGCAGCTCAAATCCAGCCGTCATGGTCAACAGCTTGCCGCACACGGTTCCGATCGCCGGATCCACGCTGCCGGCGTCCACGAGCGCCTGAATGAAATTCGGCATCAGGAGAACGTCAGGATTCAGGGTGAGCACCCAGTCGCCGCTCGAAAGATGAATGGCCTGGTTCTGGGCTGCGGCGAAGCCGATGTTCTTATCGTTGTAAATGATCCGGCAGCGATTCTCGAACTGCTCCAGGATGTCCGCCGTGCCGTCAGTGGAGGCGTTGTCGACGACGATCACTTCCAGATCCGGGTACTTCTGAGCCAAAACCGACTCCAGACACTTCTTGATAAAGCGACCGCTGTTGAACGTCACTATTGTGACTGAGACCATTACGTTCGTGCTCATGCCTGGAGAAGTCCGACAACTCCGATTTCTTATTCTACCTTGCCCGGGCCGTAACTTTTATACACAGCGAACCGGAAAAAAGTACCGGGCAGCGAGCCGGACGACTTCTAGCGCTGCCCCGGCGGCGGGTTTCCAACTGCCCTTCGCCATCTGGCCTAGCAATCTCAGCGCCACTCCCGCGCCAACTGCAAGGCATACCAACCGCCTCTCCGCGGGTCTGAAATGCTTGCCCGCGTATCTAAGAAGGCTACCATACCAGTAACGGGTGCGAAGTGGCCAAGTGAGGCTTTTTACACTGTGTCCCCCCGCGTGCAAAGCGACTGCACGGGGAGTGAAGCGAATAAGTATTCGCCGGCTTATCAATCTTTTACAAAAGTCTACATCTTCGAACCAGACCGGATGAAAGCCCTCGTCAAAGCCGCCCACAGCTTCCCATGCGTCGCGGCGAAACATGAGGAACGCGCCCGGAGGTTGTTCCGCCTCGCATGGCGCGTCCAAAGAGCAGTCCAAACAGCGGTAACGCCGGTTTACCGGGTTGTTTGGCCACAGGCGATTGACTCCCACCGCCTCAAGGGCGAGCGCAGCCGCGGTTGGCAATCGCCGCAAGGTGAATCCCTGTTGCGGGCGCCCGCCGGCATCGAGCAACAACCCGCCCGCGGCGCCCGCGCCTTCCCGGCATTCCTTTTCGAGGGCTTCGACGGAACTCATGAGCACGGCGTCGGGATTGAGAAGCAGAATGAACGGCGCCTCGGTGTTCCTCACGCCTTGGTTCACAGCAGCGGCGAAACCTTTGTTCCCGGCGTTGGCAATCCACCGGACGCCGGCTCGCTGCTGCGCTTCGCGCAATGTCCCGTCCTCCGAAGCGTTGTCCACCACCAATATTTCGGCCGCCGGCGCCCATCGCAGGCAGGAATCGAGGCATGCCCCCACCACGGCGGCTGAATTGAAGGTGACGAGAATGATCGCCGTATCGCTCATGTCAAAGCGAAGTACAGCTTCCAGAATAGTCCGCCGCCGGCGCGGCTTTGAATCTCCCGGGCTTCGGCTTCACACGTTTCGAAAATCCGCTCGAGCGCGCCGGGGTCGTATTCCTCGCGGCGAATCCGGCGGGCGAGCCGCAGCCCCTCCCATTTTCCCCGCAGACAAGCCCAGCCGGCTCCATGGCGGAACGCCACCAGGGTCCAAAGCGTTTGCCCCACGAGGGCGGGCCAAATGGACCCGCGAGTGCGGTGCTTGGCGGCTAGCAGAACTTGGTTCCGCGCCAAAAGGCGAACAGAACGCGAACTCCATGCGCCTAGCGTCGCGCTGCCCCGGTGCCGCGCAACGGCGCCAGGTTCGTATACCCCACCAAAGCCGCATAGGGCGCAGCGGATTCCGAAGTCGACATCCTCGAGGTACGAAATAAACGCCTCGTCCAACAGCCCCACGCGATCGAACAACTCTCTGCGCAGGAGCGCCGCCGTCAGCGGAGGAGAGCAGATTCGCCGGCGACGGTTCCACGCCTCGCCGTCAGGCGATCCCCAACCGGCGCGCCAAGCCAAGCCGCCCCGGCAGGGGAGGTCGAAGGCGCCATCGAGGAGTGCCGGGTTCGCCGCCCTAAGCAGCTTCCCCGCCGCAAACCACACATCCGCCGGCTGCATCGCAGCCTCCAAACGCTCCAACCAGTCCGCAGCCGGTTCGACGTCATTGTTCACGACGGCAACCAGAGGAGTGTCCGCAGCCCGGATGCCCTCGTTTACGGCGGCTGCGAACCCACGGTTCTTCTCGAAGCGGATCGTACCGGCGCCCAAGCTGCGCGCCGCCTCGCCCGCGCCGTCCGTCGATCCGTCGTCCACCACCAGAATCCTGTGGGGAGGCTTGGTTTGCGCCTTGAGGCTGCTTACCACCTGAGCTACGAGAGCGGCTTGGTTCCATGTCGGAACAACCGCGGTGACGGCAGCCATGGGAGCCTAGTTCACGCGCTTCCGGCGCGAGAAACGCTTCTTGACTAGAAAGAAGAGGTTGTGGAACCCATCCCGCCACGGGTTCAGTTTGATCTCACCGAGCCTCGATGTGTATAGGATCGAGATTTCGGCGAAGCGGATGCGTGGATTGCGGATTGCCTCGATCTTGATCTCCTCCGAGAAAGCCATGCTGTCGGATTCGAGATTCATTTGGTCGAGAATGGAGCGGCGGAAGACCCACATGCCGGACTGCGAATCCCGCACCCACCGGAAGTACAGCAGCGACATCGCCAGCGAGAGGATGAGATTGCCGACCTTATGCTTGAAGCTCATCGCTTCGGGATCCCGTACGGGGAAACGCGAAGCGTTGAGGAAATCGACCTTCAGGTGGAGGAAAGCCTCGAGCAGGTAGGAAATTGCGTCCGGGGGATAGCTATGGTCCCCATCTAAGGTCACGATCACGTCGCCGGTCGCTATGCTGAAGCCTCTCTTGTAGCTGCGCCCGTAGCCGCGCACCGGCTCGCGGATGACATGCGCGCCAAAGCTACGCGCCACTTCCGAAGTCCGGTCCGTCGAACCATTGTCGACGACGATCACCTCGTCCACGAAAGGCGGCATGCGCCGCAGCACCTGCTCGATGCCCTGCTCTTCGTTCAAGCAGGGGATGATCACGGTGACTCGTAAACCCTTGTACAAACCCTTATTGTAGTGATACCGCATCCGGGCGGGGTGATCCCGCTATGATGGAGGCATGGCGCGCAGTATTTTCCCCCTGATGCTAGCCGCTGTCCTCACGGCGGAGGCGGCGGAGCCACCGAAGGAAGCGGCTAAGCCGGCGCCTCCGGCAAAGGCTGCCGAACCGGCGACGCCAACCCCTGCGCTCGCCGCCGTAAAGCGGGTCTATCTCTTGCCCATGGCGAGCGGTTTGGATCAGCACCTCGCCAGCGAATTCACGCGCCAAGGCGCCTTGGAGGTGGTCATCGACCCCAAGAAAGCCGACGCGGTGTTCACCGACCGGTTGGGGGAAAGCTTCGAGATCAAAGTGAGCGAACTTTTCGCCACCAAGAAAGAGGACATCAAGAAAAGCGAATCCATCCGCGGACCCGGCATCAGCGGGAAGCGGAATACCGGGACCGTGTTCCTGGTGGATCCCAAATCGATGACCGTGCTGTGGTCGGTCTACCAACCGCCTAAGGATTCCAGCCGCGAATCGCTGGTGCTGTGCGCCCGGAAGATCGTCGAGCAGTTCGCCGGAGCGAAGGAACCGCGAAAGAAGAAATTGCTAGGCGTCTTCTGAGCGGCGCCGCGATCCCTCTTACACCCAGTGGGGCTTCTGCGGGAATACCGCCGCCGCTTTGCGGAACTGTAACGACCGCTGCTGTAACGCCCGCTGCAAGTCCATGGACGGATTCCTGAAGTTCGACCCCATGTAATCCGTCATGATCTCAAAGCACCGGGTGTTGCGCAAATGCCCGGCGAAGCGCTCGCTGCCCGGACCAAGAGCGGTCAATAGAACGTAATCCGAAGTGTGGTCGGTGCTCACCCACGAAATACCGGTGTAATTGCCAATCACCTGTCCAAGGATGCCGTTGAGCCGGTCGAGCCTTGTATTGAGACACAGCCTCTTCGCCCCCGCTCCGGACGCCCGCACCGCTTCCGCTTCTTCGGCCGTAATCTCGATCGAGAACGCGTCCTTAATCAGGTCCCTGACATCGGCGGCGGAAGGCTTCGCCTTCGCGCTCAACTTGGGAGTGATTTGCGAATAGGAGCATTTCGCCTTGGCTAAGAGTTGAAACGTGTTGGAGGACGAGCCGTACTCGGCGCTCCGCCCGCCCGTGCCGGGATTGGCGTTGCCGTGGTCGGAAGTAATGACGATCAGAGTCTCGGGGTTGCGCTCGGCAAACCGTAAAGCCACTTCGATGGCTTCGTCGAAAGCGATCTGTTCCCAAAGCATGGCGCCGGCGTCGTTGTTATGCGCGCCGTGGTCCACCCTGCCGCCTTCTACCTGAAGCAGGAAACCGCCCGGGGAATTGCGAAGCGCCTCGAGAGCGACCGTGGTCATTTCAGCCAGCGTGGGAATCTTCCCGGTCAGCTCCGGGCTGTTGTTCCGGTCGATCGTGAACGGAATCATGCCTTTCGAGAACAGACCGAGAATCTTGTTCTTGCCGCGAAGATCGAGCAGCTCCTTGCGGCTGGAGACCAGGGCATAACCGCTGGATCGGAACTGACCGGCAAGGTCCTTCTGATCTTTGCGTTGCGCCGGATCAAAGAATTCGATCCCTCCGCCCATGAGCACATCAACCAAGCCTAGGTACTGCCCCGCAATTTCTTCTTCTCTGCCTCTGGAGTCCTGAACGGCGGCAAACCCGGCAGGGGTGGCGTGAGTGATCGTGGTTGTCGTCACCAAGCCAACCCGCTTCTTGCGATCCCGCGCAATCTGAGCGATGGGCGTCAGGGCGGTCTTGTCCGGCAGCATGTTCAGCCACCCGTTGAAGATGCGGGAGCCGGAACCCCAACTCGAAGACGCCGCCGATGAATCCGTGGTCACCGAGTTCAGCGACGCCATATCCATCAGCCCGCGCGCGGCTTCTGGACGGTCGATCAACGCCCGCCAGAGCAACCCCTTGCCGCGGACGCGCTGCGAGAAATGCTCACCGAGGGAGAGCACGCTGGGGCTCATCCCGTCAGCCACCATGAAGATAATATTGTTCGGTTTGGCGCCAGGGCGCTGCGCAGCCTGGAGCGCTTCTAAAGAGCCGAGAAAAGGCGCAAGGACGCCGGCGCCACGGAGGAAGGAACGTCTTCCCAGACGGATCGGATTTGCGGACATGAGGGTTTCTCTTATCTTACCAATTCTTTCCTCTTGCTCTCGACCAGCCGCCGGTACGATTCAGCCAAGCGCCGCGTCATCACGCCCATGTCGCGATCCATCACGGCCTCCCTCGCCCGCGCCGCCATCGCGGCGGCGGCTTCCGGATTCTGGAATAGCGCCACAATGCGGGCGGCGAAATCCTCCGGGGTGTCGGCAAGTGCGCAAACTTCGCCGTCGCGCCGCGCCAGGCCTTCTGCGCCCAGCCGCGTGGAAACCACAGGGATGCCCGCAGCAAAGGCTTCCAGTAGTTTGACCCGCATGCCGGAGCCGGCTAGGATCGGGCAGACAAAAACGGCGTAGCGTCCCAGCGGCTCGCGGATGTCTTCCACGAACCCGCGCAGATCGATCGATTCCAGATGGCGGGAGAAAAAGTGGCGCGGCGGAGGATCTGAACCGACAACCACGAGCCGGGCTGAAGGGCAGCGCTCGAGAACGCGCGGCAGCACATGGTGGGCGAACCACGACAGCGCCCGGATGTTCGGCGTGTGCCGGAAGCTGCCGAGGAACAACATTGTCTCCGGCTCCCGTCCGGAGGGACGGAATTCGTAGCGCGCGACGTCAATCCCCGCGCGCGTGTCGTCCTCTAGCCGCCCATCCAGTTCCGGCAGAAAGGAGAGCAGGACGTCGCGGTTGACTGCGCTGCACACCTGAATGCGGTCCATTCCCGGCAGCATTCTAAGCTCCCAGCGCAGCGCTCGCAGGTACTCGAACGCCGCCGGAACGCGCTGCCAGAGCGGCATCGTGGGCAACTGCCGGGCTATGGACTGAAAATACACGTCGTGCTCGAACAGGACGCAAGCCACCTGCCGGTATTTCCCCGCATATTGCGCCATGGGCATGTATTCAAGCTGCACGACGTCCACTTTGTCCATGTAAATTTTGCGGTGCAGCAGCCACTCTAAATCCGCGTTCTGGAATTCGCGCACGGCGTGCGGGACGATGCTGCCTAAAGCCGTGTTCTGGCCGCCCATTCGAACCAGAAACTCCGCCGAGGCGCACTTCCGGCTCAATGCCGCGTGCGCCTCACGCTCATGCGGGTAATCAAGCAGCGCCACCAGATGGACGTCCGCTAGCTTCACCAAGTGCTCGAGCGTCTGGTACATGAAGACGCCCCCGCCATGCACCGGCGGGCAGATGGGATATGGCGAAACGAAGAGCACAGATAGCCGCTCAGGACGGCGCGGCAGGGTCTCGAACCGGTCGCGGAAGTAGCCGCCGAGCGGGCGGCGGAAAGCCTCGGTGTCGCTCACCAGCGCGAGCCGCCGCGCCCGCAGCCGCGAGCGGACGGCGCCGGGCAATTGCAGGAATGCGCGGCAGATGCCTTTGCCATTCGTTCGCTCCGGAGAATCCCCGAACAGGGCGCTCAGCAGCGCGCCGCTCAAAGCAAAGATGAAGTGCGAAGCGAGCCGCGCCGGCTCGTGAATGTTCTTCCAGCAAAACAGCAGGAAGTTCTTCTTGAGGACCGCTTGAATCTCCTCGCCGGAATAATGCTTGCCGATCGTGCCCCGGTGCTCGTGATAGACTACGCTCGCCGGTTGATACAGCACCTTCCAGCCGCGTTTCCACGCCTGAAAACCGAGGTCCGTGTCTTCGAGGTAGAAGGGCGCGAGCAGAGGATCGAATCCGCCCAGCTCGAGGAATTTCCGGCGGTCGAAGGCGCAGGAGCCGCCGCCGCCGTAAAAGCAAGGGAAGAGTCCCGTCACGCCTTCATCGATGCGGTGACGCACCCGCAGGCTGCCGCTTTCCCACCAGCCTTGCGTCAGCCCTGTTTCCTCCCTCACGCGCGCGGGGTCGCTGAAAAAAATCTGGCAGGAAACGGCGAACACCTTTTCGTCCGTGAACCCGGCGAGCAGCGGCTTGAGAAAGCCCTTTTCGACGCGCATGTCGTTGTTCAACAGCACGACGATGTCATTGCGCGCCGCTTGAAATCCGGCGTTGGACCCTCCGCCGAAGCCCAAATTCCTGTCCATCGCCAGGACGCGCACGGATGGGAACGCCGTGCGCAACCACTCCGCGCTTCCGTCCGACGACCCGTTATCCACGACGATGATCTCGTTGTCCGGATGCCCGCTCATCGCTTCGATGAGCGGCGGCAGGTAGCGCTCCAGCAAATCGCGCCCGTTCCAGTTCGGAATCACCACGCTCGCCGAGTCCGTTCGCGGGCGGCTGTCCCGCGGCGGGAGCTTGCGCCCGAACAGAGCGTGCGCCAAATCGGCCGCCGCCAGTGCGATGGCTGCGCCCAGGAGGAAGAATGGGGAAAGCAAGAGGTACGGCAGCGCTTTGAAGAAACGTTTCCACTCTTGCATCGCGCTAAGTACGGAACTCCGGTCCGAGGCCTATGGCGCGCCCGAGCCGCAGCCACCGCGAGCTGCGGGCCATGTCGATTTGCGCGCGCAAGGACTCCAGCTCAGCCCGCAGCGTCTCCACCTGAGCGTTCAGATCTTGAGCCCACTTTGTGCGCTCTTCGAGAAGCTTTTCTGTGTCGTGCAACATTTCGACGCAGCGCGCCAGCTCTTCGCATCGCCCAGCCAAATCCTTGGCCACGGCCTCGAGCTGAGCGTTCAGCTTGCGCTCGTTCTCCTGCGCCCACTCGGCGTATTGCCGCGCTTCTTCGTTCACTTGATTCAACTCCGCATTCAGACGCGCGAGTTCGGCGTCGTAGGCTTCGC
>FWPV01011473.1_pt1 | contig 14094 bp, 14 predicted proteins | sample 2228371 | NCBI WGS metagenome assembly FWPV01 (sample SAMEA103939776, study PRJEB20133) | metagenome
GAGCCTTCGATACGGGAAATGCTATGGGGTCTGGCACCACAGAATATAACGGTTGCTGCCGTGCCAGAGGTGCTGGACGGTTATGGTGTGGCTTGCGAAACCCCCAAGCGCTCTCTACACCAAACGATCAATAAATTTTGGGGAACGTCCTGGTTTATGCAGGTCTTTCCCCAAAAACGACCGTTAAGACCCGGGCACGCGGCAGGTGCGCACTGAAAAACGCAGGCTTGAAACCGGGCACAAACAAATCCAAACCGCAACGGGCTTCCCGGAGCTTAATGCTTTTCAGATACATGCCTCTTGACCCCGCTGACAAAGCCGGGCTTGCCAGGCATGAAACCAGTCAAACGGCAATAAATGTTGGGGAACGTCTTGGTTTATGACATTGAATGCAACGCGAAAGATGTTTCCAGATGTTATCTTTTCCTTCCCCAGTTTTAGCCGAAAACAGAAAAATTTCGTCTTCAACCTGCAGCCGCGCACGCCATAACCGCAACGATGTCATCTGTTCCTGCCTGGAAACTTTGTCAATCTTCGTCAGCACAACGGCAAACGGAATTGCCTGCTGTTTCAGCCATTGGCTAAAAAGCACTTCATCCTCCTGGGGTTCACGTCGGACATCCCCCAGCACGGTAACCAGGCAGAGCGTCGGTCGTTGTGTCAGATATCCTTCTATGAGGGGCAGCCATTTCTTTCTGACGGCTAAAGGCACGTGTGCATACCCGTATCCAGGCAGATCCACAAAATAAAACGCCCGATTTATTTCCACAAAATTGATTGACTGGGTTCTGCCTGGCGTCATGCTCGTCCGCGCGATTCCTTTCCGATTGAGAAGAACATTGATGAGCGACGATTTTCCGACATTGGATCTTCCAGAAAAGGCAACTTCGGGGAGCCGCGGCTTCGGCAAATCCCGTTTCTGAAACACGCTTTTGATAAACCGAACCTGCGTCACTTTCATGGCGACTGAAAGATTTCCCGATCAACAAGATGGCGATAACACTGACCCAATACCGCGGTAAATTTCCCCGGTTTGCCATCGCCTATTTTCCTCCCGTTGAGCATAACCAGCGGCATTATTTCCAAAAGCGAGTTGGTTAAAAATGCTTCGTCAGCCGCGGCCAGTTGTTCCGGAGAAAATGTTTCCTCGCGTGGCTGCAAACCTGCTGCACCGGCAATTTCAAGCACCGCTGCTCGGGTAATGCCCGGAAGGACACCCGCATCAACCGGCGGCGTTATAAGCCTCTGCTCTTTGATGATGAACACGTTGGCGGTGGCCCCTTCTGCTATCCATCCCGATGAATTCAGCAACAGCGCCTCATGAGCTTTATGTTTACGCGCTTCACGGCGGGCAAGAATATTATCAAGGTAATTAAGGCTCTTAATGCGCGATAATGGAGAAAAGCTGTTTCTCCTCACAGAAACGAGGTGGGCCTTATACCCAGCAGTATAATCAGCGACGCGGTAAGGAACAGAGGGTTTTAGTGATATTAAAAAAGACGGCGTCAGCCCTGCTGGTGGGTCGGGCCCCTCGCCGTCTCCTCTAAACACCGCAATCCGAAGTGCGCCGTCAACATGTTTTTCCTGCCTTAAAATCTCCGCCACGCATTGCTCAACCGCACGCAGGATACCATACTGCCGTATCCCTAAAACCCGCAGCCCTTCACGCATTCGCTGCAAGTGGTGCCTCAACCGAAACAGTTGTCCACGATACACACGAAGCGTTTCAAACACGCCGTCACCGTAGAGCAGTCCTCGATTAAAAGGGGAAATGCCCGTGTTCCCTGAAGGCAATAACGTCCCGTTGAAATAAACCCGTCCGGTCATAGAGAATGCGTGCGTTTTCCTCTCGTATTGCCCATAGCATCGCGGTCTGACTGTTTACGTGGCGACGCTTATTTCAACATTTCACCAAGTTCTTTCCCAAAACTGATGCAGGTTTCTTCATCCTGGGGCGAAGGATACCAGTTGACCCGTATTCCTTCCTGGATGATTTCAAAACCGGATTCTTTCAGCTTTTCTGTTATTATCTTTACCGATTCTCCGCTCCAGCCATAAGCGCCAAACGCAGCCGCTTTTTTATTTTTAAAGCCCAGCCCCTTTACTTCTTCAAGAATACCGGCAACCGCAGATAAAATGCCGCGGTTTACGGTCGGCGAGCCCACGACGATTGCTTTTGCTTTAAAAATCTCAGTGATAATATCAGCTTTGTCGGACCGGGCGCAGTGAAAGAGCTTAACAGCAACAGTGCTGTCGGCTAATGTTATTCCTTTTGCTATCGCCTCAGCCATCCGGCGGGTGCCGTTCCACATACTGTCATAAATAAGCGTTATCTGATTTTCCTGATAGTTTTGCGCCCATTGGGTATATTTGTCCACAATCTGCAGCGGATCTTTACGCCATATGATGCCATGACTTGGGCAGATCATGTCCACCGGGAGATTGAGTGCCAGCAGTTCTTTGATCTTCTTGTCAACCAGCATGCTGAACGGGGTCAAAATATTTGCATAATACTTCATCGCCTCCTGGTACAGCTCGCACTGGTCAACCAGATCATTATACATAAGCTCCGAACAGAAGTGCTGGCCGAAGGCATCGTTGCTGAACAGCACCTTATCGCCGGTCAGATAACAGAACATGGTGTCCGGCCAGTGGAGCATCGGCGCCTCAACAAAAATTAAATCTTTGCTTCCCAGATTCAGCTTATCGCCGGTTTTGACCACCCTAAAGTTCCAATCCTGATGATATTGCCCCGTAAGCGATTTCACTGCATTGGCGGTACAATAAACAGGGGTGTCGGGAATTTCCCGCATCAATTCCGGCAGGCTGCCACTGTGGTCTATTTCACCATGGTTCGCCACCACCGCGTCTATCTTTTTCAGGTCTATATTCTGCCTGAGTTGCTCCACAAACTCCCGCGCAAAAGGGGCCCATACTGTGTCAATCAGTACGGTCTTTGCCTCTCTGATCAGATATGAATTATAGGTTGAGCCGCGGTGTGTGGAAAGCTCTTCGCCATGAAAACGGCGTAATTCCCAATCGGTCTTTCCCACCCACATGATGTTATCTTTAATAGTAAACGCCATAGTTAATCCTCCTTATTCGATTCTGTTTTTTGTGCGCCCAAAAAAACGCTCTGCTATCTGAAAACAGCTTCGCCACAGATAACCACTCGTCTTATCATCTGCGGTCGTCCTTTGGGCTCAACCGTTTATATTCCTTCATCAAGCAACGATCCTGAATAACAACCATGCCTGCGTTCTCGGCGACTTGACGTGCTGGTTCATTATAAATACCATCTTGCAACCAGATGACCCCTATATCGCCGCGCATATTTTTTCTGTTAATTGCGTCGTTTATTATTTGCATTACTTCCGCTGCGGGACGAAATACCGCCAGCATGTCAATCGGCGCTGGTATATCAATCAGCCGTTTATAGCAAGGCAAATTCAAAATCACCTCAGCCGCTGGGTTAATTGGAATAATAACATATCCTTGGCGCAAGAGGAAGGCCGGAACATAGTGCGCCGGCTTTTGTGTATCCTGGGACATCCCGTATACGGCAATGGTATGAGCGGTGTTAAGAATAGTCCGGATATCTTCGTCTCTTATCATATGTTCTGACCGACGTCTTCAATTGGCGGGATATTCTTATTCCCAGCGCCTGCATCATCCCTTTTCCCTTATGCAACGTCTCGTCATACTCCATCTCGGGATCAGAGTCTGCAACGATGCCCCCTCCCACATTAAAATAATACCTTCCGTTGACATGCACAATGGTGCGAATCAGGATATTTAAATCAGTCTCATTGTTAAATCCAAGATAACCGAAAGAGCCGGTGTACAGCTTGCGTCTGCACGGTTCCAACTCTTCAATAATCTCCATCGCCCGAATTTTTGGCGCACCGGTAATTGAACCGCCGGGAAAGCAGGCCCGCAGGCAATCAATATGATTATAGCCCTCGGCAAGCTCACCCTTGATCGTTGCAACCAGATGATGGACAACCGGGTGGGTTTCAAGCCGGATCAGATCCACAGGGATAATGCTTCCATAGCGGCATACCCTGCCCAGATCGTTTCGTTCCAGATCGACGATCATGATAAGTTCCGCCCGATCCTTTGCGCTTGTTTGTAACTCGTGAAGAAGCCGCTGATCTTCAGCGGCACTGGTTCCGCGCGGTCTGGTGCCCTTGATAGGCCTCGTTTCCACCAGGGAACCAGAAAGACGCAAAAAACGTTCAGGGGATGAACTCAGCAGATGATACCCGCCGCCATGAAAAAAACCCGCGAACGGCGCCGGGCTGATGCGGCGAAGCCGCATATAGATTGGAAGCGGATTGTTCAGACCAGTACAGCTGAAACGTTGCGAAAGGTTAACTTGATAGATTTCTCCTGCCGCTATGTAGTTTTTTGCGGTTCGAATTGCCTGGCAGTAGGCTGCTTTGTCAAATGTTGCAGCGACCTCCGCCACAGGCGTCTTGGCCGAGACGGTCCCAGCGGATGCCGCTTGGTCAGGCGATACGGACAGCAACGTTTTCAGTTTGTTAATTTCGCGCTGCGCCTGTTTTTGTTGCCATGCGGGCCGTGATTCAGGAAATCCCGACGATGCGACCAGAACTTTCTCCAGCAGGTGATCTATAATAATCACGGTACTGTAGAACCCAAGACAGCAGTCCGGCAGATCAATATCATCGGCTGCACAATCAGGAAGAGATTCTATAACCCGGGCAAGATCATAGCCAAAATAACCGACTGCGCCACCCAGAAACGGCGGGGCGTGATCGGGAGGTATGAGTTTGAAGCCATAAAAAAGTTTTTTCAAAGCAAGAAATGGATCATGGTGCAGGATTTCCTGGTGGGCGTTTTGTCTCATTGTTATCCGTAATCCGCTGCACTCAAAAATCAGGAACGGATTACATCCCAAATATGAATACCGCGCACCGGGGAAATTTACCGTGGCGCTGTCCAGAAAGAAACTATACGGCTGATGCAGAATTTTGTTTGGTATGGCGGGCCAATTACGGTAATCGCCGAGTTCTTCAATGCGTGGAAACCCAGTAATGGGCGGGGTGTCAAGCATAGCTCAGCCCCAGATCAACAATCTCCTGCCGGTCTATGGCCGGGCTGCGTCCACTGGTGGTGAGATAATTGCCGATCATAATGCCATCAGCCCCGGCAAGATACAGGAAGGGCTGCAAGGTGCGCAGCCCTACTTCTCTGCCACCGCATATCCGTATCTCGGTACGAGGCAGGATAAACCGGAATAATGCAATGGTTTGTAATATTTCAAGTGGGGCAGGAGGAGATAGACGGGCCGCCGGGGTCCCGGGTATGGGATGCAAAAAATTAAGTGGCACACTGTCCACCCCAAGATCACGCAGAGCAAACGCCAATTCCATGCGCTGCTCCCAGGTTTCTCCCAGGCCCACAATACCCCCGGCACATATCTCAAGCCCTGTCTCCTGAGCATTACGTACTGTTTGCACCCGCTCTTCAAAACGGTGCGTTGAGCAGATAGCCCGGAAGTAGCTGGATGCGGTCTCAAGATTGTGATGGTAGCGTTTCAGTCCCGCCTCTCGCAGCATTGCCAGTTGGCTGCGAGAAAGGATACCCAGCGATGCGCAGGGAATAACGCGGCCCTGCTGTGCAATGACGCGAAGAGCATCGCACACCTTAGTTAATTCGCGCGAGGAAATTCCCCTGCCACTTGTTACAATACTAAAATGTCTGGCTCCCTGTTGCTGTGCTGCTTGTGCCGCGGCCAAAATACGGTCTTTATCAATAAGCGCATAGTGTCGGACGGAGGTGTGATAGTATGACGACTGCGCGCAGAACATACAATCTTCAGAGCAGCGACCGGATTTTGCATTCACAATGGCACACAGCTGAATGACGTTACCGCGGAAATGCTTTCTGATTGCATGGGCATGAACCAGCAGCAGGAACAGCTCCTCCAGCCCCTGCAGACGGCAAATGGTCAGCGCATCGCGGCGCGTGGCGGTTCCACCCGCAATAATCTTATCTGCAAGTTGTTGTAAAATGGCGCCGCGTTGTTTAGTTTTTGCTCTCTTCACGCCAATCCCGGTTGGTAAAGTAATATGCCCGCGCCGCACAATTGCGGCTGTGCAGTGCCTCGGTCATCCCCGCAGCGAAGGGTTAATATTGCCTGCCCGCCGATTATCCCTGCCCATCGCAACTGCTTGTGGGAACAGGTTTTTTTGGCACCGACCGCTACCTTCACCGCTATCCCATTTCAAGCGATACGTCGCCGCAAACAATATCGCGGCGGAAGCCGCTTTCATCAACCAGCATCAGATGCCCGTCATCATTTATCCCCAGAGCTATTCCGTTAATTGAACTGTCGCCGGAAGATATCCGGACGCGTTTACCACATATCAGTGCATGCTGTTCCCAAGTTCTTCTTATGATCTCCGTGCCGCCGGTATTGAGAAGGTGATACTGGCCATCAAGCTCTTCCAAGATTGCGACTAATAGCGCAAAGCGCGATACCATCGTTCCCAGTTCAAGACGCAGCGATGTTGCCGTGTTGTTAAGCTCGGGATGGTCACTAAAGTCGTTGTTCACATTCAGTCCAATACCAATTACCGCATACTGAACCGATTGCGGATCGGCCGAGAATTCAGTAAGAATCCCGCATAGTTTTTTGCCGCTGAGATAAATGTCATTCGGCCATTTTATGGAAGCCGTAACCCCGCAGACCCGCTTGATGGCGTTTACTATTGCCACTGCGGCGATCATCGTCAACCGAAACAATGCGGCGGTGGGCAACTGTGGAAAAAAAATGATGCTGCATAAAATGCTGCTGAATGCGGGGGATACCCATATTCTATCCATTCTCCCGCGCCCGGCCGTTTGTTCTTCAGCAAGCACCAGCGTACCGTCGGCAGCTCCCTGCGCAGCAAGCGTTTTTGCAAAACGGTTGGTTGAATCAATCCGGGGGAAATAATGAATGTGCCGTGCTATCCACACTGCAGCTAAGGCGTCACGTATAAAAACCGGATAGAGGTGGACAGGAGCTTCCTGCAGGCAGTATCCGATATCGGGATGACTGGCAATGACCGCGCCGCGGGTCTGCAGGGCTTCAATATGACGGTGAACCGCAGCGGGAGTTATATGCAACTCGTCGGCAATCGTCGCCATGGCGACAAAAGTGCCGCAGCGGTCTAACAGCAAAGCAAGAATGCGCTGTTCATTATCAATGTTCACGTGAATGGTTTTTATCCGTACGAAATTTGCCCCGGGTCAATTTATTCGGCTGAACCTTAGGGCGGGTTCCCCCGCATGCTTTTACACAAATGCCACATATGTAATGCCCGATATTGCCAGAGTTCTTAAACCCGCGCAATAGTTCAAAGCATCTGTGGTGATCAAAAGTTGTCCAATGGTCCTTAATCGCCTGGGCCGGGCAGACTGACAGACATTTTCTACAGGAACCGCAACTGCCATTCAATGGCTTGCCGGTGACTAACGGATAATCCGTCAAGATGGTCACCAGCCGAACCTGCGCACCATAAAGCGGATGCACCAGAAGATTATTGCGTCCCAGCCACCCATGTCCTGAAGCCACGGCAATCGCTTTATGCGACACATGGGCTTTTTGGCCATCCCAGTCAATAACCTGTGATGCCGCAATAGGAAGAGCAGTATAACCCTGACGCTGAATGGTGCGGGCCAGGGAAAGTGCTGCCCGATCAAGCAAATAATTAACCTGGCGGTAATGGTGAAGATACAGGGGTGTCGGCCGGTCCTGAATATCCTCTAAAACCGGCAGTAACAGCCTGACCCCCAGCGAGATACCATAGCCTAATTCGTTTAAAATTCCCGGGTCGAGCTGCAAAAAATGCTTTTTCAGTTCGCCGATATCCGCAACCCCAAACAGATCCATCCCCAGTCGGTTCGATTCCTTTTTCAGTCGTTCGGTGTTTGCCTGCTTTTGCGCTGCATCTCTTATTTTCATGCCAGTTGCCTCATAGCTTCTCCTCTTCGCAACAAGGAGGAATCAGTTTCACACTTTTTCAGATAAATCATTAATATGGACAGGGCTGCCGGCGTCATGCCGGAAATTCTTGATGCTTGGCCCAATGAAAGCGGACGAATTGCATTGAGCTTTTGCCGAACTTCGGTGGTTAGACTTGGCACCGCATAATAATCAAGATCCGGCGGTAACAGCTTCTGCTCCAGCCGCCTGAATTTCTCAACCATCTGCTCCTGGCGTTCAATATACCCGGCATATTTCACCTGGATTTCAACTTGTTCCAAAACATCATCCGAAACGCGGGGAGCATAATTGGGCAACTCCTTAAATGCACGCCAATCAATTTCCGGCCGGCGCAGCAGATCCTGCAAACAGACGGCGTGTCGCAGGGGAGAGCTGCCCCATCTTGTTAGCCACTCCTGCACCTCCGCTGCAGGCTGTATGCGGGTTTCTTTTATCCGCCGCAGCTCTTTTTCTATCTCCTGTCGCTTGTTCTGTACCCGCGCAAATGCACGCGGTTCAATAAGCCCCAGGCGGTAACCCTTTTCCATCAGGCGCAGATCAGCGTTATCCTCGCGCAGTAACAGCCGATGCTCAGCGCGCGAAGTGAACATACGGTAGGGCTCTGTCGTACCACGGGTTACAAGATCGTCAATCAGCACCCCGATGTAGGCTTCCGATCGGTCCAGTATAAAGGGGGGTTTTCCGGCAATTTTTAAAGCCGCATTGATACCAGCAACAAGGCCCTGCGCTGCAGCCTCTTCATAACCGGAGGTCCCATTAATTTGCCCGGCGCAGAATAACGAATCAATCAGTTTGGTTTCAAGCGTGAGGGTAAGTTGAATAGGATTAAGATAATCATATTCAATGGCGTATCCAGGACGCATAATCTCAACAGCTTCCAACCCCCGTATGCTTCTGAGCAGCCGGATTTGGATGTCAAGCGGCAGGCTGGTTGCTAAGCCGTTGGGATATACCTCGGTAGTATTCCTTCCCTCGGGCTCAAGAAATATTTGATGTCGCTCCTTTTCTGAAAACCGCATCACCTTGTCCTCAATAGATGGACAATAACGCGCGCCTATTCCTTTTATGACGCCGGTATAAAGCGGCGAGCGATCCAGCCCTTCGCGAATAATCGCATGCGTGGTAGAATTCGTATATGTGATATAGCAGGGTACCTGGGGGGTAGTTATTTTTTCAGTTGCAAAAGAAAAAGGTATCGGTTCCGGGTCACCCTGCTGCATTTCCAGCACTGCATAATTGATGGTTTTACCGTCAAGCCGCGGAGTGGTTCCGGTTTTAAGCCTGCCCAGTGCAAACCCCAGGTCTTGAAGACACGCAGAAATACCTCTTGCAGGTGCTTCTCCCAGCCGGCCGGCCGGAAAACACTGGAGCCCAATGTGGATAAGACCATTCAGAAACGTGCCCGTGGTGAGGATGACGGCGCGGGCCAAAAACTGTTCACCCAGCGCGGTTTCTACCCCTTCTACCCTGCCATCGCGAACCAGCAGTTTTTCCACTGCTGCCTGTTTTATTTCGAGGTTCGCCACGGTTTCAAGGGTATGTTTCATCCAGAGGCGATAGGCCTGGCGATCAGCCTGCGCGCGGGATGACCGCACCGCAGGCCCCTTTTTGGTATTGAGGCGCCTGAACTGAATGCCCGTGGCATCAATTGCCCTCCCCATCAGTCCGCCCAGCGCGTCAATCTCCTTTACTAATTGCCCCTTTGCAAGCCCGCCGATAGCCGGGTTACAGGACATAAATGCAATGGTATCGAGATTATGTGTCAGCAGCAGCGTGTGCATTCCCATTCGTGCTGCTGCGACACACGCCTCGCAACCAGCATGCCCGCCACCTACCACGATGATGTCGTATAGTTTAGAAGCAGAATACATAACAAATCAGGGTAGATATCAGTCGGCAGCCGCCAGACTTATTATCAAAAAAAGATTGCCCAAACACGCAATGCATATCTGGATAGTAAACATGATACCCAAATGCTGGCTCCTAACCGCTATATATCTTATTTACCATTCATGCTTACCACAAAAGAAAAAGCAGGTAAAGTATTCAAACATACCAGGACGTTCCCAAAAAAAATGCCATGCAAAATCCGGCGATCGGCATTTGCGCACCGAAAGGGCAGGAAAGCAAGGCGGTACTTTCATATATGGAATGCCGGGGAGGATACGGAAGATGTCGGGTTCGCGACCGAAGCAAAATCCAATTGTTAGGGCGGAGAACACTGCCCTGCGCGATACAGCAACAGACAATATAAATGTTGGGGAACGTCCGGTTCAAACATCTCAGGATTAATAAGCACTGAATAATAGAGAAATAATGTGCAATTGCATCATTAGAAATATGCTATAAGATTACAACGGCCACATTAGATTATCGGCCAAGGAAGAAGCTTTGGCAACGATGCCCATATGTCGCCGATTTTTATCACGTTCTGGTTCGGGGTTATTCCGCTGAGATATCTGCTCATCAGGATTGTCTCAATTGAAGGAGTATAATGGTAGAACTTTCTAACCCAGAGCAATTCCTCTGTTCAATAAAAACAACTATGAACGTTTGGATATGATGGAAGAATTTTAATCGCCAAGAATTGTTGTACGAAAAATCTTTTCTTTTAAAATCACATCACTGCAATTTTGCTTGACAAATGTCTGCATTTTCATTATCTAATAACTTTTTAAATTTAAAACTAATTCAAACCCCTCATTGATAACGAGGGGTTATATTTTCAGTAAGGGAGCAACATCTTTATGTATGCAATTGTCAATACCGGTGGCAAACAGTATAAGGTCAGTGCTGGCGATATACTCACCGTTGAAAAAATTGATGGTAACGTCGGCGATACGATCTATCTTGAAGACGTACTTATGATCGGTAGCGGTGATATGAATCATTTCGGCACACCGAGACTTGCCAATGCCAAAGTCGCTGCTGAAATAATCGGCCAGACTAAAAATAAAAAGGTTATCATTTACAAATCGAAACGCAGAAAAGGTTATCAAAAAAAAACCGGACATCGGCAGCCAGTAACCAGGATAAAAATCAAAGAAGTTCAATTTGGTGTTTAAATTTTACCATGACGATCGGGAGGTATCTGCATTGAGAGGCTACGAAACCTGTGTAATCATTCACCCGGAAGCGAGCGAAGAGGCCGTGGAAGGGCTTCTCAACAAGATGAATGACACCATCACAACTCATAACGGTAAAGTATTGAGAACGGATAAATGGGATAAAAAAAAGCTTCAGTACCCCATTAAAAAACAGCAAAAAGCTCATTTCTATTTCGTGTCTTATCTGGGCAATAATCAAATTCTGGATGAAATCAGTCATTTTCTCCGTTTTAATGAAAATGTCTTGCGCTTCACAACGGTAAAATGCGACGAAACTGCTGAAAAGCAGGCGCCACCAACAGCGACCAGTTCAGAAATAGAAAAGACGCAACATCACGAAACCGATTCTGCAATTGAACCAGAAGCATGACCCGGTGTGGGCCGATGTTGTCCTAAAAGTCCTAACTTTGACCAGTTTGTTATAAATCGGAGGTAAGTGTGAGAAGAGCATCACCGTCAGGAAAATCATTTTTTCAAAAGCGTAAGACCTGTCGTTTCTGTGCTGATCAAAATCTTGTCATTTCATATAAAGATTATACATCGTTACGTTATTTCATCACTGAACGGGGCAAGATAATTCCCCGCAGAATTTCCGGCAATTGTGCGAAACATCAACGCGAGATAAATCGCGCCGTAAAGAGAGCACGGATACTCTCAATCATGCCATTCTGTTCAATGATAACGTAACCGCATCATATCAATAACTGGTGGTCTTTATAAATTTTCCGCAGCAGGTTTGGATGCTATGAAAGTAATTCTTACACAAGACATCGTAGGTTTAGGAAATATCGGCGACCTGATAACGGTTAAAGATGGTTTCGGAAGAAATTATCTGGTTCCCCAAGGAAAGGCTATTCAAGCCACCTCTCAGAATATCAAAAAGCTGGAGCACCAGAAACGGCAGATTCGGGAAAAAATTGAAAAGACAAAACGTGAGGCACTCCGTTTAGCGGCACGTATTGAGTCTATATCCTGTACGGTGGCGAAAGCTGTGGGCGAAGAGGATAAACTCTTTGGATCAGTAACCAGTATGGATATTGAGTCGAGTTTAAAGCTCGAAGGCATCGAAATTGATCGCAAGAAAATAAACCTGCCAGAACCAATAAAGTCGTTGGGTATTTATAATATTCCTATAAAGCTGCATCCCGAAGTTACCGCCATTTTAAAACTGTGGGTTGTTAAAGAATAAGATGGCGGTTCTTAAGCAAGAACCGGTCACATGTAACAATCGCCTGCTTTTCGCCGGTAAATTTTTTACACAAAACGATACATGTGACATGTGCGTTTATGCTGAATGTGCTTGCCATTATCAGCCATGACACCCCAGCAGACCCCCAAACTACCGCCACAAAATATCGAAGCTGAGCAATCAGTAATTGGCGCCATACTTCTGGAAAACGAAGCCCTTCCCCGATCCCTTGAGATTCTCCGGCCCGAAGATTTTTATCGAGAGGCACATCGACAAATATTTCAGGCCATGATTGAGCTATTTGAAAAAAACGAACCCCCAGACCTCATTACCCTGACGGAACATTTGCGCAAGAAAAACAAACTTGAAGACATTGGCGGTGCGTCATACCTTGCGACGCTTGCCGATTCCATTCCGACAGCTGCGAATGTAGAATACTATGCCAAAATAGTTAAGGAAAAATCAGTACTTAGAAAATTAATTCATTCTGCAACCGAAATTGCCGGTCGCGGTTATTTGGATCAGGAAGATGTCAGTGAGCTTCTTGATTTTGCTGAAAAAAGTATTTTTGATATTTCCGAAGACCAGATAAAAACCTCTGTCTATCCACTCAAAGAAGTTCTGAAATCCAGTTTTAAGGCGATTGAAACTCTTTATAACAAAAAAGAGCTTATTACTGGTATTCCCTCTGGTTTTCCCGAGCTTGACCAGCTTACATCTGGCTTCCAATCCTCCGATCTTATCATTATTGCAGGCAGACCCAGCATGGGCAAAACCGCCTTTTGTCTTAATATTGCACAGAATGCTGCCTATGAATCAAGGTTGCCGATCATAATTTTTTCACTGGAAATGTCCAAGGAGCAACTTGCATTGAGAATGCTCTGCTCTGAGGCGCGAGTTGATTCGCACAAGCTGCGGAGTGGTTTCTTGGCGCAATCCGACTGGGGAAAACTCACCATGGCGGTGGGCAAGCTGGCTGAATCAAAAATCTTTATAGACGATACGCCTGGCATTAGCGTCCTTGAGATGCGCGCAAAATCAAGACGGCTGAAAGCCGAACACGGTTTGGGAATGATTATCGTTGATTATTTGCAGTTGATGAAAGGGCGCAGCACGATAGACAGCAGAGAACAGGAAATTTCGGAAATCTCGCGCTCTCTCAAGGCACTTGCTAAGGAATTGAAAGTACCGGTTATTGCGCTTTCGCAGCTGAACCGGCGTGTTGAAGACCGCTCTGACAAAAGACCGCAACTTGCAGACCTGAGAGAATCGGGTGCCATTGAACAGGATGCCGATGTAATTCTGTTTATCTATCGCGACGAAATATACAACCCCGAAACCGAACATAAAGGCACCGCAGATATTATAATCGGCAAACAGCGTAACGGTCCGACCGGCGATATTCGGCTCACATTTATCGATAAATACACGCGTTTTGAAAGATATACCTCTCGAGAAGTTGATCGTTAAGGAAGTATTGCTTCCATGACTGGAACGCATAACGCAAATCATAACCACGCTGATAGAACACAGCATATTTCTCAAAAAATAATATCCATCAGGCCATTGACTTCTCATTCAGTGATACTTATTATGTAAAAAAATAAAGAAAATTTATAACATCTAAACACTTCCGTCCGGTTAAAACTCAAATAGTTTCAACTGGTTAGGAAAGTGAGTAGCGTCTGATTCGATATGTTTGCACTTAAAGTCTGTAAGTATTTGAACCAGTGGAATTTTTTCAAACAGAGTAATACTCAGAATCTGTAAAATTGTGT
>FWPV01011476.1_pt1 | contig 14093 bp, 13 predicted proteins | sample 2228371 | NCBI WGS metagenome assembly FWPV01 (sample SAMEA103939776, study PRJEB20133) | metagenome
GGAGCTAATACCAAAATTTTATAAGGGAAAGAAGTAATTTCCATAATCCCCTCCTTTTAAAATTCTATTTTTTTCATTAATTATTTGTTTCTTCTCCCCCAAAGTTTCCTGGCCCACTTCTCAGCTTGGTTCCATATTTTCAGGATTAATCTTCTAAAGCCGCTATTATTTTTGAAAAATAAAGGGGCAAGGTTAAGCTCTCTATTAGGGAGGAGATCTATTCTCCCGCAGTCTACGGATTTGAAAACCAAAATTAATTACTAAAAGTTAAAAATCTTTTTAAAGAAAGAACCCTTGGGTGAGGGCTTAGTTTCTGGTTTTTCTTTTTCTGGCGGAATTTCCTCTTTCTTCGGAATCGAACTGCCGGGTGCCGATTCGAAAGATTGTTCCATGGCCTCTACTAAGCGGCCTTCGCCAATAAAGCGAAAAGCTGGCCCCTGGGGACTTAGGGAGAGATCATCATTAAGTTTTAAGGGTGCTTGGAGAGGTACTGGCTGCCGGTTAATGCGCAGCAGCCCCTTTCCCGTAAGATCTTTTACCCAGTATTGTCCCTGGGAGTAAAAGATCTGAGCATGTTGATCAAGCACTGCGGGATGTTCGATTTTAAAGTCACACCGGGGATTTTTGCCAATAGTAATCGGCAGCTGTTTAAAGGAACGTAGAGTAGGTCCATACTGGATTACTAAATTGGCTTTTACCGGCTGGGCAAATATATCTTCCTGGCGGGGGATTTCCGGAGGCGGAGATTTGGGTCTAATTTCTTTGGGATACGGGGGAGGCTCTGGTCTTACTTCTCTCCGGGGAGGAGGGGGCGGGGGAGGAGCCACTTTTATTTCTGGTATTTCTGCAGCCTCTTTCACTTGGGTTAAAAAGCTTACTTTAGGGCCTCCTTCTTCGGCAAAGGTTAGAACATCGCCATTTTTTAAATAAGTCTCCGTAACCCTCTTGCCATTGACAAATGTTCCATTCGTGCTGTGGTCAACTAATTTAAATTGGTTACCTTCGCGGATAATTTCGGCGTGTTGGCGAGAAATAGTGGTCAAATCGGCTGGAAAACGTACATGGCAAGAAGGATGACGCCCGATAGTAATTACTGGGTCAACAAATTCCTGGATCTCTCCTTTCATGGGGCCAAGAATATGAATGAGCTGCACCACGATCGTCGGGGGTTGTTTCATACCTTAATATTATACGCTCCCTAATTTTTTGGTCAAGGAAAATTAAAGTTTCCAATTTCCGCAATTTTTTCTATAATAATTTATGCTGCGCATAAGATCATACGGCCGGTCAGATGTTGGGTTAAAGCGCCAAAATAATGAAGATGCCCTCATCATTAAACCAGAATTGGCCTTATGGGCCTTAGCCGACGGCATGGGTGGGGCTGCAGCAGGGGAGATTGCCAGCCAGATTTTCATAGAAACAGCCTTAGGCATTTTTGCCAATAATGAAAGAAGATCCGAAGAAGAGATTATCAAGCTAATTCAGAAAACCTTCCTGGAAGCCAATGCCCAGATTCTTGCCCATGTTCAAGAACAACCTGAGCATAAAGGAATGGGTTGTACGGCTGAGTTACTTACTTTTTATGATCAAAATTTTCTTTTGGGACATGTAGGAGATAGTCGTACATACCTTTTGCGGCAAGGAAGATTTAAACAGCTTACCAAAGACCATTCTTTAGTGCAGGAACAGATCGATCAGGGTCTCTTATCGCCGGCAGAAGCGAGAAGGCATAACCTTCGCCATGTAATCCTTCGGGCAGTTGGTGCCGAAGAGCATTTAGCAGTTGATCTGGTCAGGGGAAAAGTCTTTGGGGAAGATATTTTCTTGCTTTGCTCCGATGGATTAAGTGACATGGTGGAAGATGAACTCATTCAGGATGCCTTGGAGGCCTTTTCTGCTAACCTGGAACAAAGAACAGAGAAATTAATTTCCTTGGCTAAGGCTGCTGGAGGACACGATAATATCACGGTTATTTTATGTCAGGTGGAAGCTGCCATTTAAAAAGAAAGAAAGTATTGATAAAAAATTCGTTAACTTTAATTTGCGGGGGGCTAATTCTATTATTCTCCATTTCTTCTATTGAAGCAGAGGAAGGAAAGTTATTTCCTTTTCCTCTCGCCGAAGCAGAGAAGGCTGTTTCTGATTGGCTGCAAAGCAAAGGTTTTCAAATCTCCCGCCTTTCTGCGGTAAGCGGCCAGGTCCAAATAAAAGGTATTAAAAATAAAGAAATTTGGACAGTTTTTTGCCAGATATATTCGCCCCTGGCGTCTCTTATTAAAGTTAGTTATGAGAAGGAGGGCCGGATTGATCAAAATAGCTTGGCCGAATTCTGGTTTTTCATTGAGCAATACGGGCGGTCTCCTGGGGAAGGGCAAAGGCAAGCAACTTACCCCTCAAGTATTTTTTCTCTTTTAAGTGAAGCGGTGGTCTGCATTCAAGCGCGTATGGGCGAGGTGCCCGTTCAATTTTCTGGTTTTATCATAAATGAGGAGGGGGCTATTATTTCCACGGCGCACGATCTGGAAAAATTAAAAGAAGTAAAAATAATATTAAAAAATGGAGAAGAACTTTCAGGATCTTTAGTGCGCAAAGATTTTCAGCGAGATTTATCCCTTATTAAAGTGCCAGGTCATTTTAAGAATTATATCCTTTGGCGGGAAGGCCGGAGAATCTTGCAACTCGGGGAAAAGGTGCATATGCTAAGTTGCAGCAATAGGAATGAGGGAGAATTTATTGGAGGAGTGGTAGAAGAAGTTATCCGTCAAAAGAACAAACTCCCCTTATGGCGGGTGAATATGGAAACACTTCCGGGCTCCAGCGGGAGTCCGGTTTTTGACCGCTACGGAAATTTAGTGGGCATAGTAAAAGGGAGGCTCAGAGGAACAGATAACATAGGCTTTCTTATTCCTTTGAGTACACTCATAGAATTTATAGGGGAAACACCATTAAAATAGGAAAGATAAGGCGAAGATTATTATGAAATATGGCCGGTATGAAATCATAAAGGAGTTGGGCCGCGGGGCGATGGGCTTGGTTTACCAAGCCCACGATCCAGAAATTGATCGTTTATTAGCCCTGAAAGTTTTACGGGAGGACCGCTTAACCAGTGCGGCCTTTGTACAGAGATTCTTGAAAGAAGCAAGGGCCATCGGTCGCCTCTCTCATCCCCGCATTGTTACGGTATATGACATAGGTCAGGACCATGGTACCATTTACATCGCTATGGAGTTATTGCAGGGGGAGCCTTTAAATGTGCTCATGGAAAAGAAAAAATTCAGCCCAGAAGAGATAATTAACTTAGGGAAACAAGTCGCCGAGGCCCTTGATTACGCCCACCAAAAAGGGATCGTTCACCGGGATATTAAACCAAGCAATATCTTAGTCCAGCCTTATAGCAAAATAAAAATTACTGATTTTGGTATCGCCCATATTGAAGATCCAGAGGCATCCATGCAAACCCAGGCTGGGGAAATCTTAGGCACACCCGCATATATGTCTCCAGAACAAGTAATGGGGCGTCCTGCGGATGGTCGTTCGGATCTCTTTTCCTTAGGAATAATTCTCTATGAGTTAAGCTCAGGCCAGAGGCCTTTTGGTGGGCCTAATTTGGCGGCTATATTCCAATCCATTACCCAACATCATCCTCCGGCGCCGACGGAAATTAATCCAGTCATACCCAAGAGCTTGTCCCAGGTAATTATGTGCTGTTTAGAAAAAGATCCAGCTTCCCGATATCCCACGGGCAAGGCTTTGGCCGAAGCTTTAAGTTCAGCTCTGAGGGCGGAGAAGAAGCCGGGAGTGGCTATAAAAGAAGAGGCTAAAAGACCCAACAGGTCGCTGATTTATGCCCTGATTATTAGTATTGTTATCGGAGGCGGGGGATTAGCTTATTACTTATTGAAGCCAGAGGTGGTTAAAGAAGAAAAGGCGGTTAAAGAGACGATAAGAGAGACGGCCGTTAAAAAAGAGCCTGCCGCAGAAAAGATTAAAGCAGGAATCTTGCGCATTGATAGTAATCCTATGGAAGCGCAAATATTTATCGATGGGGTCTTTAAAGGAAAAACACCAGCCAGGTTGGAAATTCTCGCGGGAATCCATGAAGTGCGCTTAGTCCTTCCTAACCACTATGATTGGGAAGCCCAGGTGAAGCTAAAAGAGGAGGAAGAAACTCCATTGATGGTGAATTTGATTCCCTTAACAGAAAAAAAATGAAGCTTAGAGGAGGAGTCGATGAAGAAAAATTTTATCTACTTTATAGTTTTTATAATTTTAATGGGGATAATTCCTAACCTCGGCTTTGCGCAGATCACTCCCGGGAAAGAAGCTCCTACTTTCTCGCTGTTGGACTTAAAGGGAAGGAGCCATGATCTCAGCCAAATGAAGACGAGCCCAATGACCATTCTCTATTTTTTTGACACGGACTCCCGGCCCAGCCAAGAAGGTTTGTTGAGCTTGAATCAATTAGCCCAAAAGTATAAAGAAGCTAATCTGGTAGTTTGGGCTATTACTGCTTCCTCTCCGGAAAAAGCTATCCAATTTGCTGACAAAGCTCATCTGGTCTTTCCTGTGCTCTTAGACAAAGGAAAAGTAAGCCAGCTTTATCAAGCTCAGGTGGTTTTACCAACGGTATGTGTGATTGGGCCAGGCCTAAAGATCTTGGACTATTTCCAGGGTGGCGGGAAGACTACCGAAGTGATGTTAGTGCGTTTAGCCGAAAGAAAGCTCCAACAAAAGCAGACCATGGTGGCTAAAGCTATTTCGCAGGAAGTGGTTAAGAAAAATCCGCAGAACCTGAAAGCTAAAACAGTCAAGGCCTATGCGGCTTTAAAAGAAGACAAGCTAAAAGAAGCTGAGGAAGATTTTAAGGAGTTAGTGCAGAAAGGGAAGGATGGAGAGGTGTTAGGGAAAGAAGGGTTAGCTGTGGTTTATGCCAAAAAAGGGCAGACTGAGCAAGCATTGAAGTTGGCTAGAGAAGTGGAAGCCCAAGATCCCCAGAGGGCCTTTGTCCATGTGGTTAAGGGTGATCTGCTTTATGCCCAGGATAAGAAGAAAGAAGCAGAGGCCGAGTATCAATTAGCTATTCGCAAAGAAAAAGCTGAACCATATCAGGAAGCCTTACGGTATAACCAGATGGGTAGATATTATGCCAGTTTAGGACAGTACGATAAAGCGCGAGAATTTTATGACCAGGCAGTCACCATTGATCCTTATTATATAGAAGGGACAACTAATAAAGGCCTAACCTATGAGAAAGAAGGGAAATGGGATAAAGCCTTAGAAGCCTATCGCCAGACTTTGGCCCTTGATAAAAAAGACACTTTTGCAGTGGTCTTAACCAGAAAAGCCCAGGAGATGTTGGAGATCCAGAAAGATGTAGAGAAGAAAAAACGCTTAGACCAATTAGTAAAAGATTTAGCGGCCAGATACCGAAGTCAAGCAGAGGCTAAGCCAAAAGTTGAAGATACATGGACTTCCCCACCCATGATCCTTTCCTTTGTTGATTTTCAGGAGAAGGGCGGGCTGGCCGAGCGGGATGGTTTTTCTTCGGTTCTGCTTAGCCAGCTTACGGAATACCTCAATTCTTCGGGCCGGGTGCGCGTGGTGGAAAGAGTGCTTATAGAAAGGCTCCTGGAAGAGCTGAATCTCGGATCTTCCGAACTGGCTAATCCAGAAACGGCCTTGAAACTGGGCCAGGTCTTGGCGGCCAAAATTATTGGTACAGGTTCGCTTTTTTATCTTCCCCAAGGGACCTTACTTAATCTCCGCCTGATTGATACGGAAACCTCAGCCATTCCCCAGGTACTGACTCGGCAGTTAGCATCTCAGACAACTTTAGAGAAAGACCTTTTCCAGATAAACCGGGAAATTTTAAAAACAATTATTTTGAAATACCCGTTGCGGGGTTATGTGGCCAAAGTTGCTGGGGAGGAAGTGATTATAAATATTGGGGCCAAACAGGGCGTGGTTCAAGGGACTAAGTTCGATGTCTTAGAGGAAGGAGAAAGCTTGACTTATAAAGGAAAAGTCTTGCAAGCCGCACCAAAAGTGATCGGCCAGATTGAAATTAAGCGAGTGGAACCGGATATGGCGGTGGGCAAGATTATCAAAAAGGAAAAGGCTCTTCAGGTTGACGCTAAAGTCCAGGAACGCATAGAAGATGCTGTTTTGAGATAGAATATGCTTTTTAGAAAGCTTTTTGGCAAATTAATTTTAACCGCTTTCCTTTTGGCTTTAGCCTGTGCTACTTCTCCTCCTCCCCAGGATAGAGAATCAGCGCTGGCTGTTTGGGATCTGGATGATTTAAGTCCTGGTTCTGGTAGCCGGGTCAATTTGGGCGAACTTCTCTCCGGTCAGATCATAGAAGTTTTAAAAAAGAAGGGCCACTACCGGATTGTGGAAAGAGAACGTTTACTTTTGGTCCTCGAGGAACAACGGTTAGGCACCACATCCCTGGTTGACGAAAGTACGCGCCTTAAGCTGGGGCGGCTCTTAGGGGCCAGGAGAATGATCTTTGGAGGCTACCAGGTTATTGGGGAGCAGATGCGTCTCGATCTACGTCTTGTGGACGTAGAAAGCGGGAAGATCTTGAAGGCTGTGCAAAAAACCGCCCCGGCCGCTGATTTACAGGGATGGCTGGATGTGGCTAAAAAGGCCGCCGAGGAGCTTTAAAAAAAACCGGTAATAAATGCTCCCAAAGAAAAGCCGCGGTAACTTCGCCCACTTCGATATTCGGGATACTGGCTGTCTTCATCATGCATCACAAACCCTTTGAGCAGGAGATCAGCAGTGAAGCGCGTTCCTATGGCTGTCGTCATTCCTAAGCCCAGAGAGAGCTTCTCTTTTTTCCCGATATAGCGGGAAGAATTTTGAGGATAATCGTTGGCGGTAATTAATAGTCCCTGCAGGCCTGTTTTTAAAGTTGTTTTAGGCGTTATCAAATAATGAAAGTAGAGATCTCCCCGCCATTCTAATCCGTGACTGTTTTTTTCTTCAGTAATTAAGGTTCCTTGGGTGTCTTGAAATTTGCTTTTTTGGCGATAGATATTTCTTAAAACGAAGCCTGTCTGCCATTTAGGCGGATTGTAATGAATTCCCCAACCAAAGAGGTAAAGATCCCCTTCTTGGTATTGATCAGCTCCTTCCAATTGGTCTTTTTCAAACCAGGCGTAATTCCCAAAAAAACGCATAAAACAGGTACGGGTAAAATCATAACGAACTTCAGCACCCAGAGTAAATATATCACCGGGATCATAGTTTCGGCTCTCGCTGCTATAATCATATTTTCCCCGCCAGGAATAGCCAGCACTTAAACCTGCCACGAAGTTGCCCAACTCTTTAGCTACGGTTAAGGTTGGGTTAATATTATATCCTTCGCCAAAACGATTGATGGAAATTAGTTCTTCATCCATCATCAATACCAAATCTTTAATGGCCAGAGCAGTTTTCCCGGTGGGCAAGTTTACATCCAAGCCAATAAGAATATCCACCGGTAGTTTTTCTAAGATTTCATAAGAAAGGTTCAATTTGGTATCCAGAGGAGCACTTAGAGAACGGCTTTCGCCAGCAGCTGGATCGTAGTAAGTATAAGCATAGCCAGCTAAAAGCTGCAGAGAGAAGGGCTGGTACTGAGCCTGGAATTTTAAAGGGACATAAATTTGATGGCCACGGGCTTTCGTAGTATCATCCCACCAGTCAAAATTAACACCTAATGAACCTCCGACTTCTGCAGCATAGCTAAGAGAAATATTCAAAAATATCAGCGTTGCTCCCAGGATAATGATCTTTTTCATAGGCCATCCTTTCCTTGCGTAATTTTCTTAAGAAAGGCATTCATCATGGACAACTCGTTGGTGGCGGAGCACTGCAGTTCTGTACATCCCATTGGCAAGCAATATTATTTTCTTCCTCTGTCTCCCCAATTGTTCCTAATGGGTCGACAATAATTTTATAATAATAAATCGTATACACCGGAGAAGAGGCTCTGACGGTTCGATTAGTCGAACTCCCTGCTGAAATAGCCGGGATGGTTAAGCTTTCGCAAGTGGTATAATAAAAATCGCTATAAAGAACATAAACTAATACATCATTAGCCTCTACATTACCATTATTAATAATATCAAAAGATAGCATAGTGGCATCATTTTCAATACGATCGTTGCCGACCGTAAGATCTAAATATTGGATTACCGGAGGCGAGGTTGATTCTAAAATTAGGCGTACGGTTATGGATCGGCCGGTTAGATTTACAGTTGTTTCTCCTCGATAAATAACACGCCCATTAGCATCCAGAGCTTCCACCACAATCAGCCGATTTAATCCATTGGGGATTTCAAAACTTTCCTCAATGACCGTTCGGCCAGCAACATCAATAATTCTTTGAATGGTAACCATATCAGGAGCGCTAATAGTAAAGCGTATCCTGACGACTTCTGTCGGAATAGCAGTTGTTTCTTTAGAGATGGTGGCCGGCTCCTTTGCCGGAGATTGAACTTCGCCTAAGTTAATCGTGACCCTTGTGGTTCCTGATGAAGAAGAATCTCCATTTCCCCCACAAGAGATGTAAATTATGGCGCAGCCTATAATGGTTAATAAAATTAAGAATTTTTTCATAGGAATCCTCTGCCCCAATTATTTATGGAAAATAAATATCAATTTTTACTGGCGAGGGTACTTGCTGAGGAGTACGAGTTCTCCTGGTAATTTCATCTTGAGTTAATTGGTCAGTAGTTGAAGTCCTCTCCCGCAAGGTGCGGAGCATTTCCTGGCTTCTTTTGGTAACTTTGATAAGACCGAGATTTTTCAATTCGTTCAAAGCTCCCCGGGCTATGCAAATTTGCGGATCTTCCTGCAGGGCTTTTTCATAATGAGAAGCTGCTTTCTCATATTCACCGCGGTCACTTGCTTCAATTCCCCTCACTAATTCGCCGAAAGCCTTGATACTGACAGTACAAAGCCTGCGCATAGCCCTTTCTTCTTCCGGGGACACCTCTATTTTTAGCAGTTTTATAATTGCAAAGAGAAGTTCTTTTTCCAGGCGAAAGAGGTCGACTAATTTTCCCTCACTTGAAGGCTCTCCCAATACCTGAGCTTTGGGTACCTCCAGCGGATAAGCCTGAATCTTCAGTCGCTCTTCCATGGCCGGCAAGATATTTCCGCCCACTAACCAGCGGGCGCCTAAAAGTCGGCCAACGCGGGGGGCAGTCCCTTCATCAACCAGTCCGGATACTCCTAAGCCCATTTCTTCTACTAAGGCCTGAAGCTTAATCCTTTCCACTACTTGCAGCCCCTTCACTTGGGCCAGGTCAGTGATGAGCATAAGAGTTAAACCTTTACGTAAAGGGTCGAGGGCCGAGTTTCCTGATTTATTTTGGAAGTAAAGAACAGCAATAGTATTGGGGGCTGTTATGGTTGGAAGGGTTTTCTCTTCAGCCAAAACTTTTTGGGCCCATATCTTAGTTTCTTTAGTAATTACCTCCCCTGCCCAAACTGAAAGATTCGACAAGAAAATTAATGAAGACACTAAAAGGAAGGAATTAAATATTTTAGCTTTCATCGCGGCACCATGGTTGGCGGATTTTAAAATTTTCCAAGAATATAAATTTTTCCTTATTAATTGTCAAATGGTTTTTTCCCTGACTGTCTATCGTTTAAATTTTTCTATCCACCATAGTCCAGGAGGAAGGGGAAGAGGCGCAATTAAAATAGGCTGGGAATGGACGGTCAACTCTTTACCCACCTTTTCTCCGCCAAGATCGGCGGGGACGAACCTCCCTGGATTATAAAAATTTAAATAATATTCTGCAATTTAAAAAGAGATTTCCTTTCCTCCCCCGCCCGTCCTCAGAAGATACCCAGTGCCTCATTTTAATGAGTCTCTTTCCCTTCTGACTGAACTAGCCTTGAATTGCAAAAGTGATGGACAGTCTGATTTTTATCCTCTCTCTGAGGAGAGAGGGAAGGCGAGAGGGATTCCAGGATAAGAAATTTTGGGTCTACTCTTTAAAGAAAGATTGCGTTATGATGCAAAATAATGCTTTCCTCAAAAAAGAGAAAAAGTTGGTTAGAAATTGAGTTAGAAATACCCCGGACTTATTCAGAATTAGTTTCCGCTTTTCTATTTGGCCAGGGATGTACGGGATTTATTCAAGAAAAAATTGGTAGAGATAAAGAGAGGCTTATAGTCTATTTCCCTAATGAGAGGTCCTTTAAAAGGAAAGATAAAGAAATTTCCTCCTACCTGGCCGACCTGGGCGTTGGTACTCCTTTTAATTTGAAAAAGGGGATCATTTTAGAAGAAAAGTGGGCTGAAGCCTGGAAGTCTAATTTTAAGCCGGTGAAAGTAAGTCCCCGTTTAGTAGTCAAGCCCCCCTGGGAAAAATATAAAAAGCGCCAGGGGGAAATAGTCTTGCAGATAAAGCCGGGAATGGCTTTTGGAACAGGAACACACCAAACTACGCAAATGTGCCTCAAATTTTTGGATAATTTAATTCCGCAATATTATCAGTTTCCCATCGTTCTCGATGTAGGTACGGGATCGGGAATATTGGCTATTGCTGCTTTAAAATTAGGAGCTAAAAAAGTTCAAGCTATAGATATTGATCGCCTTGCTTTGCAGGCGGCCAAAGAAAATGCCCGCTTAAATAAAATTTACCATGGAATTAATTTTCGTCTTGCTTCGCCGGATCAAGTGCCGGGGACATTTGATTTAGTGGTGGCTAACCTTTTGCCGCAGGAGCTTATAGCTGTTAAAGATAGCTTGGCCGCAAAAGTTGAGACAAAGGGGGCTTTGATTATTGCAGGTTTTTTGCAGAGACAGAAAAAAGAGATTTATAGAGCTTTTGCTCAATATGGATTCCATATATGGCAGACAAAAGAATTGAATGGCTGGGTTAGTTTTGTTTTGAAAAAAATGATGAATTAAAAAATGAGCAACCCCCGTTTTCTTATTAATAAAGAATTCATTCAAGGTAATAAAGCCGTCTTAAAGGATAAGAAGGAGATCCAGCATCTTGCGCGAGTAAGGCGACTCAAGGAAGGAGACCGGGTAATCCTTTTTGATGGAGAAGGTCAAGAATATGCCGCGACAATCTTGCAAATTAAGCAAGATGAAGTTATTTTTCACATCCAAGCAACAGCTACTTTTCATTCCAAAGAGTCACCCTTAAATATTGTCCTGGGCATAGGCGTGCTTAAAGGAAGCAAATTGGACTGGTTAATTGAAAAAGTAACCGAATTGGGAGTGGTTGAAATTATCCCTTTCTATAGCCAGAGGTCTATCCCAAATTGGGAGGAAGAAAAAATAATTTCCAAGAAAAATCGTTGGGAGAAGATCGCCTTAGCAGCTGCTAAGCAAAGTCAAAGAACAAAAATCCCTTTGATCCACCACCCTTGTTCCTTTAAAGAAGCTTTGCAAAAGATTTCAGGAGATGTTTTAAAGATATTTATCTGGGAAAAAGAAGGAATAAAGTCTTTGGCTCAGATGCCCCTTACTTCCTCCTCCATGATTTATGCGTTAATTGGCCCGGAAGGAGGGTTTTCTGATGAGGAAGCAGCGCAAGCTCAAGGAGCAGGCTTCCAACCAATTCACCTCGGGCCGAGGATCATGCGCTCAGAAACAGCAGGAGTAGTGGTGGCGGCCTTGCTCCAGTTTCTCTATGGCGATTTAAGCAAAAAATAATTTCTTCTTGCTTAATTGGTTACTCCTTTCTATAATTTCTAAGGTTAAATGAGGTGTAATAATTATGAAGTGTAAGCGGTGTCGGGCCCTGATTCCCGATGATTTAGATATTTGCCCATATTGCCACGAAGATCTTTCTTCTCTAAGGGAGTTACTCAAGAGCTTTTATGAAGAAGAAGATTTTGTTTCTGAAGATACAGTGAAAAGTCTCGAGGAGAAAGAGTTTCCCATTCCTACTAAAGAAGAAGCAGCCCCATCGGAAAAATTAAAGGAGAAATTACCTGAATTAGAAAAGGGGCAAGAGGAAGCAGAGGCGGCGAGGGAGAGAAGGTTGATAAATCGGCAAGTAAGCAAACCCGCCGGTTTTTGGCTCCGCCTCCTGGCCTTTGCCATAGACGATTTGATTATATTTTTTACCTTTATTATTTTTGTAGTTATTGGTTTGATAGCTGTGGAAATGATGCCCGGAGAGATAAGGGAAATTCCCTTATTGCGTTTATTGGAGATCATTTTGCCCGCCCTTTTTCCTCTGGGATGTCTCCTGGCTTTAAGTTATTTCACCTTTTTCCATCTTATATGGGGACAAACAATTGGCAAAATGGTCTTTGGAATACGAGTTACTCAAGCCGATGGACATCCGCTGAGCACAGGGCGGGCTATGCTGCGGGCTCTGGCTTATTTTCTTTCGGCCTTTCCTCTCGGTTTAGGATTCTTGTGGGTAGGCTTTTCCTCGAGTAAACGCTCCTGGCATGACTGGATCGCGGGTACAATAGTTCTGAAAGAGTAATAAGAAGCTTTTTCACCTGCATTTTTCAAAAACAATAATGATTTTAAAAGATTAATTACCAGAACTTTTGGTTCATCCCCTGGCTTCTTAGGGGACCCAGGATTTGGACCCCAAAGTGAAGGTGGGCAAGTAATAAAAAGGTCTTGACTAAAAAAAGAGGACTATTATAATAAAACTATTGAAGGTGCCGAGATAGCTCAGTCGGTAGAGCAGCGGACTGAAAATCCGCGTGTCCCCAGTTCGATTCTGGGTCTCGGCACCAAAGATTTCAAGGGGTTATGTATGATTGACATGACCCTTTCTTAATTATAAATTAATTTTTAATTTAGCCCCACAACAGCCCCACATTTTTAAGTAATTCAGAGTAAAAAAGCAGTCCAAGAATTCATTATCTCTGGTTTTCTACGGATTAAAAACACTCCATTTAGACCAGCCGAACTGGTATTCCAAATAAAGATTTTGAACAATCTCAGCCTGATAATCAGAACTTATTCTGTTAAAAATACCTTTGTAAAAACAGCAGCATCAAAGCAAACTTTTCTCTTACGTTTGAAAGTCTCTTCTTTAGATTGAGCTCGAAGCTTTAGCATTCTCGTCATTGCTCGCTATAACGATTTTTGAAGCTGATCAATGACGACTGACTAAGGTATATATATTGAGCCAAGGCGGCCGGAGGCCCATTCAAAAGGCTGATTTCAATATCGTTTTCGTAGGTCAACGTACCATACTTTTCCTCAATTTTCTTCATTGCTTTAAGTGCATCTTTCTTTAAAATACTGGGCAACTTATATGAGCAAATTTTTATTCTGGGGACACATTGCTTCTTGGGTGGGTAACATCATGGCCATGCCTTCCATTTACCTTATGCTAATCCTCATTCCCTGCTCTGCCCAGCGCAATTCTGCCTTGCTGGGTATATCGTCCCAGCGAGAACGCATGCTGAAATTTAATGGGGGCAGTTCTCCAAATCGTAGGAGGTAAGCCATTAATACCAATCGTTCAGCTTCGTCCAATTCATGCTTTTTAAGCGGTGTGGCAATACGAGCAAACAGCCGACTTAGAACAGAATATAATTCATTCTCGGTGGACAATTTTCGTCCGAGCACGGCGCGAGCAATTGGTAACTGCATCCGCAATAGATCGCTGGCAATATGCTCAGCGTTCCAGAACTGCCTTAGTCGTTTGCGCAAGTTAAGGGCCTTACCAGCATAAATGATTCCATTATGATCAGTGCCACCCACTCTCCTTATTGGTGTCCCACGCATGATAATGTACACCCCAGGCGTTGTGGGCGCACTTTCCTTGTTTACTTCAAGGTCGGCAATGCGAAAAGGTTTCATCCATTGCGGTCTCACAGGTTTCCTCCCCATGGTTTTTTTCACCCCTTATATCACATTCCGGGCAATAATAAAAATCTGCCCTTGTCGTGTTTTTTTTGTGTAAATTTTCATTGTAAACTAGTCCCGTATTTTCATGAAAGTTAGTCCATTCTGTGATAGACTGCCTTCCATCACATAAAGATGGGAGGGATAAGGGGTGATTAGCATGGAAGACTGGGTGACGATCAGGAATCTGAAAAAGAAGAATCCGAGTTTGGGGACACGGGCTATTGCCAAGCTTGTAGGTGTT
>FWPV01002562.1_pt1 | contig 14092 bp, 12 predicted proteins | sample 2228371 | NCBI WGS metagenome assembly FWPV01 (sample SAMEA103939776, study PRJEB20133) | metagenome
AAATTATCAAAACTCAGAAAAGAACAAAGAACGAATTTCAACTTACAGATGCCCTGCAGATGATGATTGAGAAGGGAGAAAAATTGAAAGAAGAATGAAAAAAAAACAAAGAAAAAATTTTTTTCTTAGATTGAAAACAAACCAAGAAAAAACAAGAGATTTGATGAGAAATTTTTTCATGGGAATCTTTTATTTTTTTAATTTTACTTTTTTATTTTAACGTAATTTTTATTGATGACAAATTAGAAATAGCAAAGAGAAATTTAGTGGTGTATAATTTTTAATAAGAGGAAAAAATTAGTTTTATTAAAGAAAGATCAAAAAGCAAGTTTTAAATATATATTTTTCGAAAGTTTAAAATAACTTAAAAAAATGTCAATCAAAAGAATTCTTCTTGGTTTTGAAAATAAAAAAGAAAATATTTTACCAGTTGCTAAAAAGATCCAAAAAGAACTGGGGTTTGTTTCTTATGAAGCCGTACTTGAAATGGCTGATTATTTTTTGATTACTCCAACAGCAATCTATAGTACTATTAGTTTTTATGGAGAAATTGAAACTAGGCCCCTTCAACCACTTCTAATAAAAGTCTGTGATGGAGCTAATTGCGCCACTAAAAAATCCAATCAAATCATTAAATATATTGAACGGGTTTTGGCAATAAAAGTAGGAGATGACAATAATCCCAAAGTAAAACTAAAAAAAGAAAGTTGTTTTGGCTCTTGTTTAGCTGGTCCAATTGTGGAGATAAATGGAACTTTATTTGAAAAGGTAACGCCAGAAAAAATAGAAGAAATATTAAAGTCTTATCTTTAAATTTTAGAGGCAAAAAACAGTAAATTTCCTTAGAAATGATCCGAAGTATTTTTTAATTTTAAAAAATTTTTCAAAATAATTCAAAATAATTAGAAAATAAAACGGTGGAACAAAAAAAAGAATTAATTATTACTAAAGACTGGGATCAAATCAGAATACTTTCGGAATCAAAGGAGGAGCAAGAATTTTTTTCTTGTTTTAAACAAGCGATCAAAATGAATCCTCAAGAAGTGATTGAAGAGGTCAAGAAATCTGGTTTGCGAGGACGAGGTGGCGCTGGTTTTCTAACTGGTCAAAAATGGGAAATTGCTGCTCAAATAAATTCAATTGAAAAATTCTTTATTTGTAATTTAGATGAATCGGAACCAGGCACTTGGAAAGATAGAACCATTGCTGAAAAGGCACCTTTTCAATTGCTAGAAGGAGTTGCCATTGCTTCTTGGGCAATTGGTGCCTCTAAAGCGTATATTTATCTTAATGGCAATTTTAAACAAGCCGAATTTATCTTGAAAAAAGCTAAACAAATTCTTTTAAAAAAAGGACTTTTGGGAAATAACATTTTAGGTTCTGGTTTTGATTTGGATTTAGAAATATTTGTTGGAGCAGGGGCTTATATTTGTGGAGAAGAATCTGCCCTTATTAATTCCATTGAAGGGAAAAGAGGGGAACCACGAAAAAAACCTCCTTTTGTCTGTAATTGTGGTCTTTGGGGAAAGCCAACAGTGGTTAATAATGCTGAAACAGTAGCTAATCTTTCTTGGATAATAAAAAATGGAGGAAAAAGGTTTAGTGAAATTGGTCACCCAGATTTTCCCGGAACAAAACTTTTCTGTATTGATGGCAAGGTCCGTTTTCCTGGACTTTATGAGGTTCCAACAGGATTAAGTATTCGAGAATTAATCTTTGATGTTGCTGGAGGAATGATTAAAGGAAGTGATTTTAGATTGGTTCAGATCGGAGGATCTTCAGGAAGAATTATTCCTTTTGCTTTTTTAAATGAGATTCCTGGTTATGGTGAAAAATTTGAAATTTCATTAGGCTCAGGAGCAATATTAGTTTTGGATAATTTTTCCAATCTCAAAGAACTTCTTTTGAGCTGGATAGATTTCTTTCAAAGAGAATCTTGTGGAAAATGTGTGCCTTGTCGAGAAGGAACTTTTAGATTGAAATTAATTTTAGAACGGTTGGTAAAGAATGATTTAGCGGGAGATGACTTGGAAGATATTGCTAAACTAATCTATGTTTTAGAAAGAACTACTTTTTGTCCCTTAGGAAAATTTTCAGTGGTGGCAATTAAAGATGTGATAAAATATAAAATGATTCCAGAGCTAAATGAAGTGAAACTTTTTTGCTAAATTTTTAAATTTGATTTTAAGTTCTAGAAGAACAATGCAAATAAAAATAGACGGGAAAATTTATGATTTTAAGCAAGGCCAAACTGTTCTTGAAATTTGCTGGGAAAATGGTATTAAAATTCCCAGTCTTTGTTATCACAAAGAATCTTTTTCTTCAGAAGAAGTTTGTCGGCTTTGTTTGGTAAAAACGAATCAAACAAAAGGATTGGTTACTTCTTGTCGGTTGTTGGCAGAAGATTATATGGAAGTTTGGACTAACGATGAAGAAATTGAAAGAGCTCGTCGTTATAATTTGGAACTTTTATGGACAGATCATGCTGGAAAATGTTTTAAGTGTCTTAGAAATGGAAATTGTGAATTGCAAAATTTAGCAAAAGATTTCAGAATTGACATTGATGATTTTGTTCCTTCCTTGGAAAAACTTGAAAAAGAGGATCAATTAAGAGCCCTTAAGGAAAGTCTTAAGAATAGAGTAGTTGATGATAAAAATCCTTCTCTTTTTAGAGATAATCAATATTGTATAGAATGTCGTCGTTGTGTTAATGTTTGTCGTCAAGTTCAAACAATTGAAGCTTATGGAGTAAATTATCGCTCTATTGAAACCAAAGTAGGCACGCCTGCTGAAAAACCTTTGAACTGTATTTTTTGTGGTCAATGTAGTCTTTTCTGTCCTACAGCAGCAATAACCGAAAAAGATGAAAGTAAGAAGTTAGAAAATCTTTTGGCAGACCCTAATAAATTGAAAATTTTTCAATTTGCTCCATCAGTTAGATTTACTTTAGGGGAAGAATTTGGTTTAGAGCCAGGAACTTTTGTAGAAGGAAAAATTGTTTCTGTCCTAAAGAAATTAGGAGCTGACTTTGTCTATGATACTACCTTTGGAGCCGATTTAACTATAATGGAGGAGGCTGAAGAACTTTTAGAAAGACTAGCACAAAAAGCTAAGGGACAGAAAGTAGCTTTGCCAATGTTTACTAGCTGTTGTCCAGCTTGGATTTTGTTTGTAGAAAAATATTATCCAGAATTTATTCCCAATCTTTCTTCTTGTAAATCTCCTCAACAAATGATAGGAGCATTAATAAAAAGATGGTATGCCCAGGAAAAAAAGATTAATCCTCAAAATATTATTTCTTTATCATTAATGCCTTGTGTTGGAAAAAAATTTGAAGCTCAACGAGAAGAAATGAGAAAGGGAAATATTTATGATGTTGATCTGGTGGTAACAACTCGAGAGTTGGCCAGATTGATAAAAAGAAAAAAGATAGATTTTAAAAATCTTGAAAATTCTCAGCCAGATCCAACTTTGGGAATTTATTCTGGTTCAGGAATTATTTTTGGCACCACTGGTGGAGTAATGGAAGCTGCCTTGAGAACAGCTTTTGAAAAATTAACAGGGGAAAATTTTCCAATTTTGAAATTTTCTTTTTTAAGAAAAAATGAAGAAATTCGGCAAGCTGAAATTGTTATCCCCAAAACAAATCGATTTAAGAAAGAACTGCTACTTCGAGTAGCGGTGGTGAATGAAATTAAAAATGCCGGAAAAATCTTGGAGAAAATAAAGAAAGATGAAATTCAATTTGATTTTATTGAGGTGATGGCTTGTCCTGATGGCTGTGTGGGCGGTGGTGGTCAACCAATTCCTACTAACGAAGAAATAAGAGAAAAAAGAAAAAAAGCAATTTATGAATGTTTTGAAAATTTGCCATTAAGAAAATCTCACGAAAATCAATTAGTGCAAAAATTATATAAAGAATTGTTGGAAAAACCGGGAAGTAAAGTTTCAGAAGAACTTCTTCATACTCAATACCAAAAACGTTTTCCTTATTAAATAATTTGTTTAATTTGTTAAATTCTTTAGGGTTGTTTATGTTTTTAATTCTTTTAAAAAAGCAGCATGAAAGAAGATTTTGAATTAATAAAAAAAAGAGTGGAAAAACTAAAAAAAGTGATTGATCAAATGCGTTATCGTTATCATGTTTTGGACGATCCTGAAGTTACAGATGAGGTTTATGATTCTTTAATGAAAGAATTGAAGGAATTAGAAGAACGATATCCAGAATTAAAAACCCCAGATTCTCCTACTCAAAGAATTGGAGGAATGCCCTTAGAAAAGTTTGAAAAAATTATTCACAAAAAACGACAATGGTCATTGAGTGATGCCTTTTCTTTTGAAGAACTTGAAGAGTGGGAGAAAAGAATCCAAAAAATGCTAGAGAAAAAAAGAACAAAAGAGCACTTGGATTATGTTGTTGAACTTAAGATAGATGGATTGAAAATTATTTTGAATTATGAAGAAGGCCTTCTGATTAGTGGTGCAACTCGAGGTGACGGAATGGTAGGCGAAAATGTTACTGAAAATATTAAAACCATTCAGAGTATTCCATTAAGATTAAAATATCCTATTGATTTGGTAGCAGTGGGAGAATGTTGGCTTTCTCAAGAGGAGTTAGAACGGATAAATAAAGAAAGAAAAAAACAAAATTTACCTCTTTTTGCCAACTCTCGCAACGCTGCTGCGGGTTCTATTCGTCAGCTGGATCCAAAAATAGCTGCTTCTAGAAAATTAGATTCTTTTATTTATGGAATCGATCAAATTGGTTATAGTGATAAGCTTAGAACACCCAAAACTCAATTGGAAGAACTAAACCTTTTGAAAAATTTAGGTTTTAAGGTTAATAAAAATTATCAATATTTTGATTCTTTGGAAGAAATTAAACCTTTCTACCAAAAATGGGAAAAAATAAGAAAAGATCAGCCTTATGGAATAGATGGATTGGTAATTAAAGTGAATTCAAAAAAACTTCAAGAAATTTTAGGCTATACTGGTAAAGCTCCTCGATTTGCGATTGCTTGGAAATTTTCTGCTGAAAAAACTACTACTATTGTGGAAGATATTAAGGTTCAAGTTGGCAGAACCGGCGCTCTTACTCCAGTTGCCATTTTGCGACCGGTGAAAATAGCTGGGTCAGTAGTTTCTCGAGCCACTCTTCATAATGAAGATGAGATCAAAAAGAAAGATATTCGGATTGGAGATACGGTAGTTATTCAAAAGGCAGGTGATATAATTCCGGAAGTAGTAGAAATAATTAAAGAAATGAGAACAGGAAAAGAAAAATTATTCAAAATGCCTTCAAGATGTCCTGTTTGTGGAAGTGCCATTAAGAAAAAAGATATTTTATATTCTAAAAAAAGCCAGAGTGCTAATTATTTTTGCTCTAATTCAAATTGTTTTGCTCAAGAAAGAGAAAGAATTATTCATTTTGTCTCTAAAAAAGGATTTAATATTGAAGGATTAGGTAAAAAAATAGTTGAACAATTAATTAATGAAGGATTGATAAATAATGCAGCGGACATTTTCTTTTTAAAAGAAGGTGATTTAATTGAATTAGAAAGATTTGCTCAAAAATCTTCTCAAAATTTAATAGAAGCAATTAACAAGAGCAAGAAAATAGAACTAAGAAGATTTTTGTTTGCCTTAGGGATTCCTTATTTGGGAGAAGAAGGTTCAAAATTGGCAGAGAAGTTTATTTGTCAAATAGCAGAAAGAAACAATTTTTCCATCAAAAAACCAATTGATTTAATTGATTTTTTTGAAAAAGGCTTTTTGGGTAATTTTGCTGATATTAAAGGAGTAGGAGAGAAAATGGCTGAGAGTTTTTTAGGTTGGTTTTCACAAAAAAAGAATAAGCAAATACTCAAAAAACTTTCAGAATCAGGAGTAGAACTGATAATCACCAGCAATTCAGATTTTTCTTCTAATGAAGCAAAGAAAAATTTTTTTAGTGATAAAACTTTTGTTCTGACTGGTCAACTAGAAAGTTTTAATCGGGATGAAGTTAAAAATATTATTGAGCAAAATGGTGGGAAAGTTTCTTCTGCTGTTAGCAAAAAAACCGATTTTGTTATTGTGGGAAAAAGTCCTGGTAGTAAATTTAAAAAAGCGCAACAATTAGGAGTAAAGATTCTAAAAGAAGGTGATCTTTTGAAAATTCTTAAAAATTAAATTATAAAAACCAGATTGCAATTGACTTTACTTTTTTTCAAAATAATCTATCATTCTAAGATATTGATTTTAATTGTTATTTGTTGACAAAAAGTACGGATTTTTTTGTTTCCTTAAAAAAGGAAATTTATTAGAATTGTTCTTTGTAAATAAATGAAAATTGAAAGAAAAATGGAGGAAAAAATGAGAAGAATTGTGTTGGCAGAAAGAGAAAAAAGATTTTTTAAACAGTTGGATTTTTTTTGTCAAAAAAATTACCAGAGAGAAGGAATTCTTGAAAAAGGAAGTAGCTTTGAAGAAATTCCGGATATTTTTTTGGGAGTTTTTGATGAAGAATATTGTCACTGTCTAGGAACATTAGGAATAAAATTCTCTAATAGTAATGATCTGTTGCCATTAGAAAAATGGGTAAAACTGAATGGAGATTTTGCTAAAACAAAAGGGAAGATTGAGTTTATTAGATTTTCGTTGAAGAAAAAGATGAGAAAAGAAGAAAAAATCTTGGTGGTAAGAGATCTTTTTGATGCGGCAGTGAGATTTTTTTCTTTGTCTTTAGCAATAGAACCTTTTTTAAAGCTGAATAGATTTGAGATGTTCGCTTTTACTTTTAAAGAAGTAGTAAAGCTTTTTGAATTGGCAGTAGGGATGAAAGTGTTTAAAGAAATAGAAGGAGAAATTTTAATTGATAAAATTCCACCACAATCTCGGTGTTTTTTGAAAAGAGATCCAAAGATTTTTCAGGTTCTGCCAGGAGTTATTAGTCAAAGATGGTGTCAAATTAAGTTGTTTTTTTAGTTTAGTAGCAATTTCTTCTTTATTTTTGATTATTAATAAGTGCCAAAAAGACCAGCAAAAAATTGCTGGTCTTTTAAAAAATGAAATAGATTTTATTTAAAAAGAAACTCAGAATTGAAAAAAAATGTTTTTGTGCTACATTTAAAAAATAGAAGAATAGAAAACACAAAGTGAAAAAGAATTCTCAAAAGTTGATTTTTCTGAAAAAATAATATTATTAATAATATTCGAGAAATGAAAAATTTAAAAATGAAAGAAAAAACAATTAATCAAGAAGAAGTAGAAAAAATTGCTGCTTTGGCAAGAATTGAACTTTCTGCTAAAGAAAAAAGTCTTTTTTCTAAAGAATTAGGAACCATTTTAGATTATTTTAAAAATATTCAAGAATTTTCTGATTCTCAAGTTGATTCTTTTAATCATTTTGAATACTTGAGAGAGCCAAAAAATAATCAAAGAGAAGATAAAGTAAAAGAAATGAATGATAAAACAAGAAAAGCTATCAAGAATCTTTTTCCACGAAAAAAAGACAATTACTTGAAAGTGCGAGCAGTAATTAAAAATGGTAAACATTAGTTAGAAAGTGATCTGTTTTTAAATTTTTTTAAACCTTTTTAATTATTTTTTGATGAAAAATGATAAAACAACTTCACGATAAAATTCAAAGAGAAAAAATAACAGTGGAGGAATTAACTAAAAGGTGTTTTCAAAATATTCAAAAAAGAGACAAAGAAATAAGAGCTTTTTTGGAAATTTTTAAAGAAGATGCTCTAAGGAAAGCAAGAGAAATTGATCAAAAGGTTTCTCGAGGTGAGAAAATAGGTTTACTTGAAGGAATACCGGTAGCAATTAAAGATAATATTTTAATAAAAGGAAAAAGAGCAACTGCTGGTTCAAAAATGTTGGAAAATTTTATTGCTCCCTATGATGCTACGGTAATAAAAATTTTAAAAAAAGCGGGAGTTATTTTTGTGGGTAAAACTAATATGGACGAATTTGCAATGGGTTCTTCAACTGAAAATTCTGCTTTTGGTCCAACTAGAAATCCTTTTGATAGTGAGCGTGTTCCAGGAGGGTCGTCTGGAGGATCAGCGGCAGCAGTAGCAGCAGATATGGCAATTTTTTCTCTTGGTTCCGACACGGGAGGATCTATTCGTCAGCCGGCTAATTTTTGTGGAGTGGTTGGTTTGAAGCCTACTTATGGTCGAATTTCTCGCTATGGATTAATTGCTATGGCTTCAAGTTATGATCAGATTGGTCCTTTTGCTAAAAGTGTTGAAGATGCAGCAATTGTTTTAAAAGAAATTTCTTTGTTGGATAAAAATGACAATACTTCTTTTGGCTCGGAAGGATTGGAATTTGACTTAAACGGCAAGATTGAAGGAAAAAAAATTGGATTGGTTAAGAATTTTTTTGAAGATGGATTAGATCAGGAAGTAAAAGAAATCATTTTAAAAGCTATTAAAAAAGCAGCTCAAAAAGGGGCAGAAATTGTTGAAATAGAACTTCCTCATTTGAAATATTCCTTAGCAGTTTACTATCTAATGCAAACTTCAGAAGTAAGTTCCAACTTAGCTCGTTTTGATGGGATTCGTTACGGATTTAGCAAGGCTTTGGAGCAAGGTTCTTCCAGAGGAAGTTTGTTGGATATTTATCTGGGATCTCGTTCTCAAGGATTTGGGCCAGAAGTAAAAAGAAGAATAATTTTAGGAACTTATTCACTTTCTGCTGGTTATTATGATGCTTATTATAAAAAAGCTCAGAAGGTAAGAGAAGTAATAAAAAAAGAATTAAAAGAAGCTTTTCAAAAAGTAGATGTACTTATTTCTCCTGTTTCTCCTACTTTAGCTTTTAAATTGGGAGAAAGAACAGAAAATCCTTTGGAGATGTATCTGGCTGATATTTATACTGTATCAGCTAATGTTGCTATGATTCCAGCTATTTCTGTTCCAATAGGTTGGCTTGCTAAAGAGAATTCAAAATTGCCAATTGGACTTCAAATCATGGGAAAATGGTGGGATGAAAAAAATGTTTTGGAAGCAGCTGATTTTTTTGAAAAGAATTCTTGGTTTAGGGAAGGGTTTGAAAAATGACAAAAAGAATTTTTTAGCTAATAAATTTTTTATATTATATATAAAAATAACCAAGTTAAGGCCATTAAAGAAAAAGATAATCTAGGAGAAAAAGCTGAAAAAATTGCCGCTAATTTCTTGATTTCTCAAGGCTATCAAATCATAGCAGCTAATTTTTTTAATCATCAAGGAAAAAGATTAGGAGAGATAGATTTAATAGCTCAGGATCCTCAAAGCAATGAAATAGTTTTTGTTGAAGTTAAGGCAAGAAGCAAAAAGCATTTTCAAGAAATTTTGCCAGAAGAAGCTGTTACTTTTTCCAAATTTTCAAGAATATTAAAAGCAGTGGAATGTTATTTAAACAAAAATCAACTTTGGGATTTTGATTGGAGGATTGATGTGGTGGCAATAGTTTTTGATTTTAATCAAAGGAAAATGTCAATCAAACAGATTAAGAGAATTAGGTTTTGAAAATTAAATCTAAATTTGGTCAGATTTTAATTCAAATTAAATTACTTTAAGTAACACGATTATGAAAAATTCACTGGAATTACTTTTTGGTTCTCGAGAGCGATGGAAACTTATCAAATTTTTTATCTTGAATGAAGAAACTGCCTTTTTATTTAAAGAAATTGCTGATAAAAATAAACTAAACAGTATAAAAGTAAAAACAATTTTAAATCAGTTAAACAAATCAAAGTTTATCACTGTTCGTCCTAGAAAAGGAAAAATATATTATCAGCTTGATCCCAAATTTGTTTTTCTAAGAGAGCTGAAAAAATTAGTAGTTAGATCAAATATTTTTCCTCAATGTGATAGTTTGAGTAAAGTTAAAAAATTAGGAGATGTCAAATTAGCAGTGGTTTCAGGAATTTTCATCAATTATTCCAAAGCAAAGACCGATATTTTGATTGTGGCTGATTCTGTTTCAAAAGCTAAAATGAAACACCTTATAGAAGATCTGGAAGCTGAAATGGGACGAGAAATTAATTATTCCTTAATGAGTTTTGATGAATTCAAATATAGGGTGAATATGTTTGATAAATTTATCATAGAATTACTAGAAGGACCTCATGAGATTATTGTTAATAAAATTCAAGGATTGCTTTCCAGCATCCAGAAAGGAAAAAGAGTCTAAAAATAAAAAAATGATTTTATTCGGGTTTAAGGTGAAATTACTATCAATGAAAAATGAACAAGCAGAAGAAAGGGTTGCCAATATGGCAAAAAGTAAAATTTAACAAACAAAGAAAAGTTAATTTAGCAAAGTCTTTTCAAGCAGTTGTTTTTATTGAAAAAATAAAAGAAACTAAACAAATTATTTGGAAAATTTTCAAGAGAATATTTTGGAATGACAAAAAAATAGCTTTTTTTTTAGAAACTGGACTGCTTTTTATAATCATATCTGGATTACTTCTTTTTTATAAAATTAGGCCTTCTGATTCAGAAGTAATTCTTCATTACAATTCTTATTTTGGAATTGATGTGATTAGTTTTAATTTAAAGGAATTTTATTTTCAAGTTTTTTTGGTGCCTTTGGCAGTTTTTTTTGTTTGGCTGTTGAATCTTGCTTTAATTTTTTACTTGCTTTTTTTTCAAGAAAAACAACAAGGAAGTGAAAATTGGAAAAAAAGAGGAGAATTATTTTTCAATAAGGAGTTGATAGAAAATTTTTCTTCTAAAGATCTTTTTTTATTTTCTCTCTTGGCAAGATTTTTAGCGGGAAGTTGTTTTATTATTGGAGTAGCGGTTTTTGTTTATGTGTTAGCAATTATTTTTATTAATTAATATCAAAAAATTTTTATCAAAGTAATTCAAAGCAATTAACTAAGAAATAGATTCTAAACGAAAATGAACAAAAATAAACTAATTTTTAAAAATGATTGGTTCTATCCTAATCCCAAAACAACGGATCCGACTGAACATGCAATTCAAAGGACTTTTGAAATAATTCCTGGAGCTTTAACTTGGACAACTATTGTTGGTATGTTTATCTTTTCTTACTTTTTGCCCATTTGGGTTGCTTTTTTTATTATTGCTTATGATACTTATTGGCTCTATAGAACCATTTATATTTCAATTTATTCTATTTTAGCTTATAGAAAAATGAAACAATGGAAAAAAATCAATTGGTTTCATCGGTTAAAAAAACTAGATCGACCAGATGAATTAATGAAAGAATTGGAATTTGAAATCAGTCAATTCAAAAAACAAATCAAAGGAGCTAAACATCGAAAGATGAAAAGAGAATTGAAAAATGCCTTAGCTGAGAGAAAAGGCTTCTTAGAAACTTTTAAAAAAGATATTAAAAACAAAAAACATTTTATTAATTGGCAAGATATTTTTCATGTAATTATGCTTCCTACTGCTAATGAAGGGCCAGAAATTATTGAACCAGCCATTGAAGCAGTTAGAAATTCTAATTATCCTTTAAATAAAATTATTATTCTTTTAGCTTTGGAAGAGCGAGAACCTAAAGAAAAAAGAGATCAAAAAGAAAAGATTCTTAGAGAAAAATTTGGCAATCTTTTTTATGATTTTTTGGTTACCATTCACAAAGTGGCCCCCGGAGAAATGAAATGTAAGGCTTCTAATACTACTTATGCCGCCAAAGAATTAAAAAAATATTTAGAAAATAAAAAAATTCCTTTGGAAAATGTGATTTTATCTAATTTTGATTGTGATACACAGATTCATCCTCAATATTTAGCTGCTTTGACTTATGCTTATGTTACTGAACCAGAACGATTAAGAAGAGCTTATCAACCGTTGCCGATGTATCATAATAATCTTTGGGATACAATTGCTCCTGTAAGAGTAGTGGTAACAGGATCTTCTTTTTGGCACATGGTTGAATCAATGCGACCAGACCATATGGTTACTTTTTCTTCTCATAGTGAACCATTTAAAACTATTGTTGATGTTAATTATTGGCCAGTTAATGTTATTTCAGAGGATTCTGTTATTTTTTGGAAGTGCTATGATTATTTTGATGGTAATTACAAAGTAAAGCCCATTTATTTGCCGGTTTCATTAGATGCTGTTTTAGGAAATAATTATTGGCATACCGTAAAAAACCAATACAAACAAAAACGTCGTTGGGCTTATGGAATTGAAAATTTACCTCTTTTAGTAAGGGCTTTTTTAAAGAATAAAAAAATCGGTTTTTTAAAGAAATTAAAACACATTTTGATAATGATTGAAGGTCATCATAGTTGGGCAACAGCTCCTTTAATCTTAGCTCTTTTGGGTTGGTTACCGTTAATTTTGGGAGGAGAGCGCTTTAACGAATTAACGATTGCTCACAATCTTCCTTTTATTACTCGAACTTTGATGACTTTGGCTTTAGTTGGTTTGGTGGTGGCAATGTTTTTAAGTTTTCTTTTGCTTCCTCCACGTCCAACTAAATATTCTTCCAAAAAATATATCTTTATGTTCTTTCAGTGGTTTTTGGCTCCCTTTATTGCTCCTTTTTTGGGAGCACTTCCAGCTATTGATGCTCAAACACGTTTAATGTTGGGGAAATATTTTGGTGAGTTTTGGGTAACAGAAAAAATAAGAAAAAAAGATTAAAAAATTAAAAAAAATTGCTTATTTCTTATTTCTTGATAAATTTTTTTTGAAGACAGTGTTGCTTTTTGAATTTTTTTAGTAAAGGAAGATAGAAAATTTTACTTTTAGAAAATAATAATAATAATAAATCAAAAAAGAATTAATTAAATGAATTGGGCTTTTTTGTTTTTTACATCTTTCGTTTTTGGGATTTTATTAAATTATTTTTTGGTTTTGATAAAAAATAAAACTAATTATCCTTTAATAAAAAGATTAGGAGGAGTTGGAATGGTTGTAGCTTTTTTGATAACAGTGATTTTTTTTTCAAATTTGGAATTAACTAATCAAATAAAAGGTCTGCTTTGGGGATCGGCACTGATTGTTATTTTTGGTATTTTGGATGATTTTTTAAATCTTTCATGGAAAATTCAGCTAGTATTTCAGTTTCTGCTAGTTTGGTTGCTTATTTTTTTTGATTTTTCTATTGATTATATTATCAATCCTTTTGGAGGAGGAGTTTTTGATTTTCAAAGTTTAACCCTTTTTAGCGCTGAGAATAATTTGATATCAATTACTGGTGGAATGGTTATTCTTGCTTTTTGGTTGATTTATATTATTAATGCCGTAAACTGGTCAGATGGCGCTGACGGTCTTCTAGCTATCATTGGTTTTTGGGGAGGAGTTTCAATTTTTTGGGTTAGTTTATTGAAAGAAGTAAACCAACCTGCCTTAGCGATTCTGGGAGTGATTTTTTTGGGTAATATTATAAGTTTTGGGATTTTAAATTTTCACCCGGCTAAAATTTTTGCTGGAACAAGTGGCAGCTATTTTGTGGGATTTTTTTTGGCTAGTGTAGCTGTTATGGCTGGCACCAAAATGGCTACAGCATTAATTGTCTTGGCAATTCCTCTCCTAGACGCTCTTTGGGTAATTTTTCAAAGATTTTTGCAAAGAAAAAAGATAACAGAAAAAGATCAGAATCATCTGCATTTTAAACTTCAAAAGATGGGGTTGAAAACAGAAAAACTAAACTTAATTTATTTCATTTTTATTGCTCTATTTGTTTTTTGGGCTTTTGTTTTGAGAAGTAAAAAATTCAAATTATGGCTTTTATTAGTTGAAATTCTTTTTATTTTTACTTTTTTAATTTATGTTAAAATAAAAACAGAAGACAAACTTTTCAAAAGATAAGTTTTTAAGAAAATTAAAAATGAATATTCTTAAAAAAAATAAATATAAAATTTTTGCCGGGGTAGCTTTTTTAGGGCTGATATTTTCTTTTTTTTGGAATCTTTATGGAAAATTAACTGGAAAAGATCCCTTGGAAAGAGAAGGATTTAAAAAAACAATTGTTGAAATTAATGAAAAAAAGATAGAAGCTTTTGTTGCAGATGAGCCTTATTTACTTAGGAGAGGATTAAGTGGAGTGGAACAATTAAAATCCGATCAAGGAATGATTTTTTTACATTTTCAACCAGGTCGATATGAATATGTTATGAGAGAAA